>Ga0224507_10000250_pt1 | contig 21690 bp, 19 predicted proteins | sample SF_Jan12_sed_USG_3_FD_170159 | JGI IMG/M metagenome (GOLD analysis project Ga0224507, IMG submission 170159) | Sediment microbial communities from San Francisco Bay, California, United States - SF_Jan12_sed_USGS_13 | ecosystem: Environmental > Aquatic > Marine > Sediment | place: USA... | reverse complement strand
TTCTTGCCGGATTTCGACAGCGCAGACTGGCGCGAGATCAGCAGCGAGGAGTGTGCCGCTGACGAGGCGAACGATTACGATTTCGTGGTTACGACACTCGAGCGCCGCGCAGAATGACCTGACTCCCATGCTGCTGGTAGACAGGTGTTTCTTCACTTGCCAAGCGCGCCCCACGCTGGTAACTTTTGTAAATAGTAACTTTCACTATTAGACTGACTAGGTCTAGGCGTGACTCTGGGCAGTCGCCATTGCAGTCAATTCAACGAGGGCACCATGACGATCGAACTAGTGAATCGTATTCAATCAACCGTCAAAGAATTTGACCATCCGTACCTAAGCGGTGCGTGGACACCAAACTACTCGGAGTACAACGCGACCGACATGGACGTGATCGGTGAAATTCCGCGGGATATTGACGGCGTCTACGTCCGCAATACCGAGAACCAGATTCATGAGGCTATCGGGCGTTATCACCCGTTCGATGGTGATGGCATGATTCATGCGATCAGCATCGTAGACGGCAAGGCCGAGTACCGAAACCGCTTCGTACGCACGAAGGGATTTCAAGCGGAGCAAGAGGCAGGCCATTCGCTTTGGGCCGGGCTGATGGAGCATCCGAAGCGCTCGACACGGCCGGGTTGGGGTGCGCAGGAGTGGTTGAAAGACTCTTCTTCGACCGACGTCATTGTTCACGCCGGCCGAATTTTGTCGACGTTTTATCAGTGTGGCGAGGGCTACCGTCTCGACCCGTACACGCTGGAACAATACGGCACCGAATCGTGGGTGCCGATCGACGGCATTTCGGCGCACACGAGGCTGGTAGAAAACACCGGCGATCTGATCTTCTTTAATTATTCCAAACACGCACCGTACTACCACTACGGCGTTGTCGGGCCGGACAACAAGCTCAAGCACTACATTCCGGTTGAGCTGCCCGGTCCGCGCTTGCCGCATGACATTGCGTTCACCGAAAACTACACGATCATCAATGATCTGCCGCTGTTCTGGGATCCAGAAGCGCTCCAGCGCGGAGTTCACGCGGTGCGCTTCTTCCCCGAGATACCGTCGCGTTTCGGTATCATTCCGAGGTACGGCGCGCCCGACACGATTCGCTGGTTCGAGGCGGAACCGACATACGTCCTGCATTGGATCAATGCCTACGAGGACGGCGATGAAGTCGTGTTGGACGGTTATTTCCAGGAGCATCCGGAACCGGCGAGCTACCCGAATGCGCCACCGGGATTCGAACGCATGATGGCCTACCTGGATCAGGAACTGATGGGGGCCCGACTGCACCGCTGGCGCTTCAACCTCAAGACCGGGGAAACCCGAGAACAACGTCTCGATGATCGAACGCTCGAGTTCGGCATCATTAACCAGCGCCATGGCGGCCAACCGTATCGTTACGCCTATAGCGCTATGCCCAAGCCCGGTTGGTTCCTGTTCACGGGTCTTCTAAAGCATGACCTGGAAACGGACACGTCGTGGTCTTTGAGCTTCGGTGAAGAGCGGTACGGCTCAGAGGCCGGTTTTGCACCGAGGCTGAATGCCAGGAGCGAGGATGACGGCTACCTCGTAACTTTCGTATCGGACCTTATCGAAGATCGTTCCGAGTGTGTCATCGTCGATGCGACAGACATCGAGGCGGGCCCGGTCGCAAGGATTATTTTGCCGCACAGGATATCAAGCGGCACGCATGCGACCTGGGCTCATGGTGAAGACATCAGAGCCGCCCAAGCGCAACGCGCGGCTTGAGGTCATTCCAGGCATGGGCCACGTACCTCCGGAACAACTGATGCCAATAATGGCCGAGATGATTGCGAGCCATTGTTCCGAGGCGCAATATGGAATGCCGGGCCAATCCAGCCAGATTGTTGTGAATGCATGAGACAGCTAAACGCACAAGATGCGTCGTTTCTTTATCTTGAAAGCCAGGGTGCACACCTGCACCTTACGGGTCTGTATATCTATGATCAGAGCACGGCGCCCGACGGCGTGGTGCGCCACAAGGACATACTGAACTACATCGAAAGTCGTTTGCACACGTCGCCAATCTTCAGGCAAAAACTCGTGTCGTTGCCGTTCAGTATCGATTATCCCTACTGGGTAGACGACGACCAGTTCGATCTCGAATTCCACGTTCGCCACATCGCGCTGCCCGAGCCGCGCGACTGGCGCCAACTTTGTATTCTCGTCGCCCGAATTCACTCGCGCCGGCTGGATCTGAGCCGGCCGCCGTGGGAGATGTACATTGTCGAGGGCCTCGACAACATCAAGGGTATTCCGAAGGGTGCCTTCGCTGTCGTCGCGAAATACCATCACGCAGCAATTGATGGCGCGACGGGTATTGAGATCGTGGCGGGACTGCATAGCACGACGCCGCATCACGAGCCCAATCCCAAGCCGAAGCCATGGCAGCCCGAACGGCCGCCGTCCTGGATCGGACTGATGGCCCGTGCGGCCGTTAACAACGTGCGCGCGCCGCTGCAACTGACCAAAGCCGTGGCGGCAACGCTGCCGGGTATCAGCCAGTCTCTTCTTCGAGGTGAAATGCCGGACATCAGCCTGGCAAACGAGGTTCCGGAGACGCGATTCAACCGTAAGGTGTCCCCGCACCGGGTCTTCGAAGGCGTGACCTTCAAGCTCAGGCAGCTCAGCGACATACGCAAAGCCGTGCCCGGTGCGACCGTAAACGATGTCGTGCTCACGATATGCGGTGGGGCACTGCGCAAGTATCTCGAGAGCAAAGGCGAACTGCCTGCTGAATCACTGGTCGCGATGGCGCCGATCAATACTCGCGCGCCTGAAGAGGAGAAGCTCGCGGGCAACGTGCTTGCGACGATGTTTGTGCCGATTCATTCTGATATCGCAGACCCGTTGGCGCGGCTGCGCGCTGTACACGAAGCGACCGCAAGTGCCAAAGAGACCGAGAACGCGATAGGCGCTCGGCAGATGACGGATTTGACGCGTCATATTCCTGCCGCGACGGAGGCGCTAGCCGGACGCCTCATAACCGGACTCGGGCTCGGACATCGGGGCTTGCGGTTTTGTAATTGCACGATTACAAATGTTCCGGGCGCACAGCAGCCGCTGTATTTCAATGGTGCAAAAATGATCAGCACAACCGGTTGTGGTCCGGTTATGGACGGGATGGGTCTGATCATTACGGCGATCAGTTATAACGGCGATATCGTGCTTTCATTCACGGGCTGCCGTGAGATCACGCCAGATCCCGAATACTTGTCGACTTGCGCCAGTTCGTCGTTTCGCAGCCTGAAGAAAGCGGCGGCCGACAAAGTCGTCGAGGCAAAGCCCAAAGCCAGGAAAACAACGGCGCCCAAGAAAGCCAGGAAAACAACGGCGTCCAAGAAAGCCAGGAAAAAGACGGCGTCCAAGAAAGCCGGCTAGGCGGTCATTCCGCGGATTTCGTGGAGCTGCCCGGCGATAAAATGCAGTTCGTTGGCGAAGTCCTGGCGTCGCTCGGCCACGTTGTCACCGCTGCCGAGCAAGCCGCGATTCTCCGCGAGGCTAAGGCCATTGGTTAACAGCGCTTTTGACGCGAAACCCGGGTAACCCGCACCGGTCTTACGGCTCTCGGCCTGGCAGCTCGCGATGAACGCGTTGTGGTCGTTGACGGAGTCAGCGCCATCCCGTAACAGGCAGTTTGCGACGACCTGATAGGCATTGATGAACGGAGACAACGCGCCGTAGGCAACAAGCAATGGCTGGCGGCGCAGCAGCGATTCAGCCGCGCCCCTGTCCCCGGCACCAATCGCATCCAAGGGTGCGTCAAGGTAGTTGAGTTCTTCGATAAACTGCTCGCGAAAAGAGTCTGCGCGCGAGAAGAAGAACTCGAACTTGAACAGGTCCCTCAGCCGCTGGACTTCGGCCCGGAACGCGGGCTCGCCGGTACCCGACCGGGCATGCGCGACATTGAGCAAACCGAGCTCGGTGAATGCGGCGATGACGAAGTGGTGCACGGCCATGTTGCTGTAGTACAAGGCGACAAGGTAGCGCTCGGGTACGATGCTGCAATAGTCGGCATCCCGATCCTGCCGCACGATGCCGTTGGCGATCAGCGTGGACAACGCCGCGTCGAAATCGCCGTCGATCAGCCGATTGGGCGATGCGAAAATCGATGATGACTGACGCTTCGCGAGGTAGTTGTGCAAAGCCGAGACATCGGCACCTATGCGTTCCGGTTTGGCCGCCGTGCGACAAAGCAGGGACATCAGGATTAGCGACGTCACCGTCGCAGGCGTGACTTCGTTGATGTGATAACACACTTCGAACGCAAGCTTCCGCACGCCGATTATTTCGGGAGCGACGAGTCGCTGCGACGCGGTCAGGTCGGGTGCATCCGGCGTGTCGCCTATTGCGATAGCGTCACCGAAGCGAATGTAGATGTTGCCGAAGCGATTACCGAGTCGCCGAATGTAACTGACGAACCAGCTCAGACTTTCCGGTTCTTTCGTCGCGCCAGCTTCCTGCGCAGACATGTCGGCGACATCGGGAATCTGATCGTAAGAAACGGACACCGGAATGTACGCGACAGCGTCATCCCCTAGTGGCCGGGCTGCGTCGGCCACATACTTCAGGAGTCCGAGCTTGGGCTGGACAAGCTTGCCGGTGCGTGAGCGCGTGCCTTCGATCGCCCAGCTGAACGAGCACCCCTCTGCGATCAGATGCTGAATGTAGCGGCGCAATACAGCTTTGTATACAGGGTTGTCGGCAAACGTGCGGCGAATAAATATCCCGCCGGCACGTCGCGCGAAAAAGCCAAACCCTGAGAAAGCCATGTTGATGCCACCGAAAACATACGGCGGCGCGATGCCGTTGCGGTAGAAGAAATCGTAGAGGACAAAGAAATCCAGATACGTCTTGTGTGTTACAAGGTACACAACGGATTTCTTTGCGGCGAGGCTTCGCACCCATTCAAGTTCTTTGGTGTCATGGTAGTAGTCGGGATCATAACCGCGACGACACACGTAGCGGCTGAGCCAGGCGAAAGCGCTGACCGCCAGGCCTTTACGGTCACCGCGCATCTCCTCGAGATTGTCGCGCGCTTCTGACGAAACTTCCTCGAGCGTCCGTCCTGTGGCTTTTGCAATAGCAGCGAGTTCGCCGCGAAACTTCGGGTTGTCGAGTATGCGTGGCATCGTAAGATTCGACGCAACTATTTGACGCGCCGCAGCTGCGTATCCTGATCGCTGGCCTGGCCGAGTTCCTCGAGAAACATCTGACGGATTTCATCGACGTACTGATGAATCGTTGCTTTCGTCCAGTCGTTGGTCTTGACTGGTGGCAATACCTTGACCTTGATCCGCGCTGGCCGAATGATCACGCCGCTCTTCGGCATCGAGTCAGCCGAGTTTGCGATCACGATGGGCACGACGGGCACACCGGCCTGCATGGCGATGTGAAATGCGCCCATCTTGAACGGGCCCAGCTTGTAACCACGACCGCGCTGTCCTTCGGGAGCGATCACAAACGAAGTACCCTGCTTGAGGCTGTCGACAGCAGGCTGCAATATCTCGATTGCCTTGTCATGGTCGCTACGATCGATAAACACGGTACCTACCGCACCCAGAATCGTGCCGAGGAGTGGGTTCGACTGCATCTCTTTTTTCGCGACGCCCGCGAAATCGCGGCGCAACAGCCGCGAAAGGATCAGCGCGTCTGTTGAACTCTGGTGATTAAAGATGAAGACGGCCGGCCGGTTGGACCACAGGTGCTCCTCCCCCACGGTTTCGACGTCGAGTCCCGCGACCGCGCTGCCGAAGTCGCCCCAGGTGGGTATGGCGACATTGACGAGGTCGCGTTTCGACTGGTTGAGGAAATACGCCGGCAGGCCGCTCAGAAACGACCCTACGAGTGCCCCGTAAACCAGGCCGGTTCGCACGATGTCGGTCACGCTGGGCAGGCCGCGACTGGTAAAGCGCTGTACCGGCCAGCCCTCGCGCCGCGCTTTTTTGTCCAGTGCGTCGTCAGGATTGACTGGCCTTGGAAAGCCGACGGCCTCGAGCAGCGGAATATCTTCGCGGCCGTCGGTATAAAAATAGCTCCGGTCCAGGCTGACGCCGCTCTCCTCGACAAATCTCCGTGCCGCTTCGAGCTTGCCTTCGCCATAACAGACTGGCGGGACGACCGCGCCGGTTAACGCTCCATTCTCGACTTCGAGGCGTGTACAAAGCACGTGCTCGATGCTCAATTCAGCCGCTACGTGCTGTACCTGGTACTGCGTCGCCGACGACACAATGACGACCGTATGTCCTTTGGCACGGTGGGCATCGACGAGCGCGCGAGCCTCCGGATAGATATTGCCGGATAAGTCCTTTTCGTAGACTTCCCTGGCCGTCTCGCTGAAGATCGCGTCGGACATGCCGCGCAGAGTTGCCGCCGACTGTACCAGCACATCCGCAAAGCCGGCCCTGTTGATGCCGAATTGCCAGGCCGCGATCAGCTGTCCGAACGCTTCGCGAGGCGGCATGCCGCCGCTCAAAATGCGTCGCTGCATGAACGACGCGGCCGAGTAACCGGCAATCAGCGTGCCGTCGAAATCGAAGAATGCGGCAATACTGCGGCCACCTTTTGACTGATCAACTTCTGCAGTAATGCAGGGGTAGAGTTTCATTGCGTGCCTTTGAAGAAAAATACGACCGCGTCTCTTAGCGTCTTATAGTAGATTCTTGCGGCTTTGCTACCGACCTGGCAGGCTGTCTTGCCAACGAAACCTGCATACGCTGACTGTACCGTAATTGCCGAGATCAGGCTGCGGCCGTCAAATGACTTGTTTGCAACGACCCTGAGTTCCTGTGCAAGCGAATCAGCATGTCCCAGAAGCATCTCCCAGATCTCGGCAATGCCTGCCTCGACGGCATCCGCGCTGAGAATCATATTGTCGAGTTGCAGAAACCCGTAATGCGTCATCTGCTGCGACACCTGCGCGGCGCGATTGGCAAAGTACTCATACAGGACCCGGTAATCATGCTGCACGGTCGGCCCGAACAGCGGGTCCTGTGTGGATTCCAGGCGCCTATCGATTGCGTGCCAGTCCTTGTGCGCGAGACAGCGAACTGCGCTTGGGAATAGTTCGGCCTCCTCAAATTGCATGTGCTGTCTGAGCCTGTCGATGTAATCACTGCATGCGACGCGCAGCGCCTTTATCGCTTTCGGCGTGCGACGCTTCGCCGCATTGTCGAGCAACTCAAGCATGTCGGCCGTGTTTTCCCTGAGCATTACGTGCTCGCGCCGCAGGCGAGCTACGTCCATTTCCCTGGCAGGATTGCGCCGCACGAGTTTTTCGAACATCAGGTCTTCGGTCGGGTGATGCTCGGTGTCCGGGTATTCATGCATGTAACGCACGATATCCTGCATCAGGAAATAGCCTTCCCGAGCCGAGAGTTCTTCTGACTCAAGCTGTTCCTCCAGGGTTGTGAGCAGCAGGCCCATATAGCGATGCTCATCACGAAGAGCAATGATCGCGTTGGGGAATTCGATGGCAGGCATCGTCATCACCCGGGCTCCGCGAGTTCCCTGATGTCGACCGTGCCCGCGTTGGTTTCCTGCGCCGGATAGAGCAGGGAGACAGCCCATTTGAGGCTTTTTGGATAGTAACGATACGGATCGAATGGCTGCCACGCGTTGCGATCCTGTACCAGCCGGTCGGCGATAGCGAGCAGCACACAAGGATTGACAGACATACCGATGTGCGACGATAGAACCCTGAGGTTTTCCCGGGGTGCAGTGTTTCCGCTCTGGTTGACGATGTACTGTGGAATAACAGCCGATGCCTCGTCGACAATCCCATCCGCCGGGCTGTGTACTGATATGCATGGCATCGGCGGTTGATCGGCATCCCAGTGCAGGAGTCCGGCGCGACCCGCCATTTCGGCGTGCGACTGACGGCTCACCCAGTAGCCGAACAAGCTGATGATGCGATTGAGATCCGTCGTCTTGTATGGATGAAAAGTCGGCGAGCCGAGCATGATGACGCGATCGACGACGTCGGGCATGCGCAGCGCCAGTTCTCTTGCGTAAACGCCGCCAAGACTCTGACCGACAAGAGCAACCGGCGCCGAGTGTTTGTCCGCCAGCATCTGAATCGTAATGCCAACCTCCTGGACGAGGGAGTCGAGCCGTTTACCCCAACTTGTTCCCTGCGGCCCGAGATTTCGGCCGAGACCCCAGCTTTGGGCCGCGAATCCGTGCCGATTCAGGTAGCGATTGAGGCGCAGCAGGGAATTACCCGACGCCAGAAAACCGGGAAACGTGATAACGGGCCGATTGCCGCCACCGTTTGGCGTTACTCTGTTGAGCAGCCAGCTACTGGCTATGCCTGCAGCCAGCTCTCCTCGGGCACCGAGCATGTCAATCTGAAGCTTGAAAAGATCGGTCAGCATCGTTGTTTCTGCCTGGCTTGCGAACTCCAGAATTCGCATGATATCTTGCGTAAGTCTAATTATACAAGTAACTACCCGGGGCCATTGCATGGCCTATTCGAGATTCACTGCTTTGACCGCCAACTACAATACGGATTTCGCACATCTAACCGGCCTCGAACGCATGCGCCACTTCGAGAAGCACGCGCACGAGCGCTTCGGCATCGCGAAGTTTCTCAATTACGATCTTGAACGGGTCGAGACCGGCGATGTAATGCTTCGTTACAAGCCGGATTCTGAACATTTGAATCTGTTTGTGACGGTGCACGGCGGTGTGCTCGCGTCGTTACTCGACACGGTCATGGGCTGTGCGCTCATGACAATGCTCGATGCCGGAGAGCAACATACGATCATCGACCTGCACACGAAATTTCTTCGGCCAGTAACGCTGGACAGCGAACCCTTGCGGGTCTTCGGACACGTCGATCATCGCGGCAGGCGCCAGTGCACGATGAATGGCAAGATCATCACGTCGGATGACAAACTGTGCGCGACCGGTATTGCGACAGCGATGATCCTCTGACGGCAAAAATTGAGGAGCAACTGTGAGCGACCTATTTGAACGGCATCGCGCGCAGCTCGACAAAGCGATGGATGCTTGCGAGAAGCGTTACTCGTGGACGGCGTTTGCCGAATCGCCCAGCAGCAAGGTTCACGGCAAGGAAATTCCGGCGGCAGCTAAAGTCGAATTCGATGCAATGCTTGGCCAGCCGTTCGATATGGACCTCCCCGGGGTGATCGGCCGTGTCGGCGAGGAAGTGTCACCGTTCGCCGAGACGTCGCTCGGTATCAGCTATCCGCAGGTCGAAATCGACGTTCTTTTCGCGTCGGCCAAAGACGCGCAGCATTACTGGTGTGTCTTGCCGACGGACGAGCGTGTCGGCGTGTGTCTCGAGATACTTGATCAGTTAGGCAAACCCGAATCGCTGTTTGTCAACGCACACGCAACCGTGCATACCGCCGGACAAAGCTTCATCATGGCATTTGCGGGCTGCGGCGCCAACGCGTTGGATCGCGGACTCGAGGCCCTGGCCTATGCCTACAAAGCGATGAAGGATGTGCCCGAGACTGCGCGCTGGGAGCGTCGCTTCGGCGCGTCGGCCGAGACCCGGCTCGACAAGCGTTATCGGCTGATGCCCCGCGGCACCTCGGTCGTCATCACCTGCGCCACGTTTCCGCAGTGGAACGGATATCCCGCAATACTCGCGAGTCTTGCGACCGGCAACCCCGTAATCGTCAAGCCGCATCCGAAGACGACCTTACCGGTGGCGCTGTTCGTCCGTACGATGCGCGAGGTGTTGGCGCGACACGGGCACGATCCGAATCTTGTCACGATGGCAGCTGATACGCGGGAGAATCCGATTACGATCGAACTGCTGCATCATCCCGATACTGCGATCATCGATTTCACGGGTGGCCCGCAATTCGGCAAGTGGATCGAAGACAATTGCCCGAACGCGCTCGTCTACACCGAGACAGCCGGCTGCAATTCCGTTGTGGTCGAATCGACCAATGATTTCCAGGGCATGTGTGACGCCATCGCGCATTCGTTGTGCCAGGCGTCTGCGCAGATGTGCACGAGCGTGCAGAATATCTTTGTACCGCGCGACGGCATCGATACCGAGACCGGACACGCGTCGTTCGACGACGTATGTCGCGGCCTGGTCGCAGCCGTCGACAAGCTCGTTGAAGACCCGAAACAGGCCGCAAATCTATGCGGCACGCTTGTCGACGAGAACATATACAAAGCAATCGACGCAGTGGCCGCGGCTGCGGTCGGAAATGTTCTGCGTCAGTCGGGTCGCTATCAGCATCCCGAGTTCGATCAAGCGCGAACCGCGACGCCATTGATGCTTGAGGTCGACGCAAGTGACAAAGATCTTTACGGGAAAGAGCACTTCGGGCCGATTTCGTTCGTCATCCGCTGTGATGATGCGGACCACGGTTTGCAGCGTGCGACGGAGGATGTGCGTGAGCACGGCGCGATAACGTCGCACGTGTATTCGACCGATGATCGATTTCTCGAGCGGGCCGAAAATGCTTACCACATGGCCGGCGCGTCGCTCGCCTGCAATCTGATCGGTATGCCAATCAATTTTTCGGCAGCGTACTCCGATTTTCATGTGACCGGACTCAATCCGGCTGGCAATGCTTGTCTTTCCGATCTCGCATTCGTGGCCGGTCGCTTTCGTATCGTGCAAACGAAGTTCCCCGCCACGCGGGGTGGCGCAAGGGCATGAGCGGGAGCGGTATTTTCGTCGTCGGTGTCGGCATGACGCCACTCGGCAAGATGCCGGACCGGTCTGTCAAGGATCTGACGCGAGAGGCAGTCACGAATGCATTGAGTGATGCCGGCGCAAGCGTCGAACAGATTCAGGCAGCATGGTTCTCGAACACACGGCAGCCGATGCTTGAAGGTCAGAACACCGTGCGTGGTCAGATCGCGCTGCGACCGCTGGGTTTCGACGGTATTCCGATCGCCAATATCGAGAATGCCTGCGCGAGCGGCAGCACGGCGTTGCTGCAGTCCGTGGCGTATTTAAAGGCGGGTATGGCCGATATCGCACTTGTTGTTGGCGCAGAGAAGATGTTCTTCCCGGAAAAGCGCGACGCCATGCTCGCCGCCTTCAAGGGTGGCACGGACATACACGCGATTGAGGCAACGGAGCTATGGATACGCGGGCTCGCGCCCGAGGTCATTCCGGATGACGTCGAAGACACTGCCGAGCGGAGTTTCTTCATGGATGTCTACGCGGCATTTGCGCGCCAGCATATGAAAAGCTTCGGCACGACGGTGCGCCAGCTTGCGGCAGTCGCTGCCAAGAACCATCACCACTCGACCATGAACCCGCTGTCGCAGTACCAGACCGATATGAGCGTGGACGACGTGCTAGCCGACAAACCGATATGCTGGCCGTTTACCCGCTCGATGTGTGCGCCGATTTCAGACGGAGCCGCGGCGGTCATCGTGTGTAACAAGTCATCGCTCGGTTTGTTCGCCAGGTCGCGTGCCATCGAAATTCGCGGGCTCAGCCTCGCCAGCGGCACGCGGCGAGAGATTGGCGACTACGCGAAGCACATCGGACGCCGTGCCGCAGGGCAGGCTTACGCGCAGGCGGGTATTAGGGGCGCCGAAGTGGATGTTGCCGAAGTGCACGACGCAACGTCATTTGCCGAAATTCAGCAAATCGAAAATCTCGGTCTGTGTGCCCAAGGCGACGGCGGCCCCTTCAGCGAATCGGGCGCCACGAGCCTGGGCGGCCCGGTGCCCGTCAATCCATCTGGTGGCCTCGTGTCCAAAGGGCACCCGGTCGGTGCGACCGGTATTGCACAGATCTTCGAGCTCGTGACCCAGTTGCGCGGCGAGGCCGGCGACCGGCAGGTGCCTGGCGCACGCATCGGGGTCGCCGAGAATGGTGGCGGCTTCTACGAAGTCGAGGAAGCCGCGACGGCCGTAACCGTGCTGGCGCACTGATATGCCTACCGCGGGCAGCCTCGTGCAACTCCTCTATGAGGGCGCGGCACTCGATCCGGCCGCGGTCGCGGTGGAAACCGGTGACGAGGCACTTACCTACGCCGAGCTGATGCAGCGGGTGGAATTGGCAGGTGCTTCGTTACAACGGCTGTTGCCCGATCCGGGCAGCCGGATCGCGCTCTGCGCGGCGAATCATCCCCAGCATCTGGTCGCCTACCTCGCCATTCTGGTGTCGGGTTTTGTCTGGCTACCGCTCAATCCGGCAAACGGACGCTCGCTAAATTCAGTCATAGCGCAGAAGGCCAAGCCGGATTTGCTACTTGTCGATCCGGAATCCGTCGAACATGCGCCCGAATCGGACCGGTCGCGATTGCTTGACGAACTGCGCATCGAGGTGCCGCGGTTCAAACCGACATATGCATCGCCTGACAGCGTCGCGGCGATCAAGTTCACCGGCGGAACATCGGGTGAGCCCAAAGGCGTGGTGCAAACACACCGCAACATGCTTGGTGTCATCGAGAACATGCAGGTTTTCTTCGAGTTCGGGCCCGACGATTGTAATCTCGTGGTAGCGCCACTGACTCACGGTTCGTCTCACTATGTATTTCCGGTTCTGGTGGCTGGCGGTCGGCACCGATTCCCGCGCGATCGCTCGTCAGGTTCGATCCTTGCCGCGATGCGGGACAACACGACGGTGGCGTTCATGCCGCCGACGCTGATCTACAAATTGCTTCAGCAACCTGGTTTGTCACCGGGGCAGTTCCCGGCACTGCGCCACCTGACCTTCAGCGCCGCGCCGATGCCTCCGGACCGTATCGTCGAGGCGCAGCGCGCGTTTGGCCCTTGCATCTCCTGCCTGTACGGCCAGACGGAGGCCCCGATGACAATCTCTGCTCTCGGCACAGGCGAGATGCGGGACCCGTCTTTGCTGGGCACGGCCGGCAAAGCTTGCGGCAGCAGCCGCGTGCGAGTTGTCGACGATGCCGGTGTCGAGGTGCCTGCCGGTACGATCGGCAACATCGAGGTGACCGGGCCAATCGTGATGCAGGGATACCTCGATGAGCCGGAGTTGACCGATGCAACAGTGCGCGACGGATGGCTGCGCACGGGTGACCTGGGTTTTCTCGACGCTTCGGGCTACCTGACCCTCTCGGGTCGAGCCAGCGAGGTCATCATCACGGGCGGCTTCAACGTGTATCCGGCTGAGATCGAAAACGTCATTGCCAAGATACCTGGCATCCGCGAATGTTGCGTGTACAGCGTCGGCGACCCCTATTGGGGCGAACGCATCGAAGCCGTCGTTGTCCGGGATGCGAACAGCGCGTTCGCCGGCGCCGACATTCTCCAAACCGTCAGGCAGGAACTCGGCCCGGTGCGGACGCCCAAGGCGCTGCACATTGTAGAAAGCCTGCCGCGAAATGCTGTGGGCAAGGTCGTGCGCCGTGACATGCCCGAGTTCATTGAATCCTTACAGGAGCAAAGCGATGTCCAGTCCGTTTGACGGCAAAGTCGTCGCCATTACGGGCGCCGGGAAAGGACTCGGCCGGGCATACGCACTCCACTTCGCCGAACTCGGTGCCAGCGTTGTCGTCAACAACCGGCGTCACGAAGGGGAGGCGGTTTCGTCAGCGGATCGTGTCGTCAACGAGATTACGAAAACTGGCGGCAGTGCGGTCACCGAGTACAGTTCAGTCGAGGATCCTGACGCTGGCGATCGCTTGCTCGCTTGTGCACTCGAGAACTTTGGTCGCATCGATTGTCTCGTCGCCAATGCCGGCATCATCGAGACCAGGAGTTTTCGCAAGCAAACACTACAGAGTTTGCGCGAGGTACTCGAGATCAACCTGGTGGGTACGATCAATGTCGTTCATCCGATATTTCGTCACATGTGCGAACAACACGGTGGCAACATCATCGTCAGTACGTCATCGGCCGGATTGTTCGGCGAGTTCGGCTTGCCTGCTTACTCGGCATCCAAGGCCGCTGTCATCGGATTGATGCGATCGCTAAATCTCGAGGGCGCACCGAAACAGGTCTGGGTCAATGCGATTGCACCCTACGCGTCGACGCAAATGACGGCCGCGCATCTGTCGGACGGTATCAACTCGCGGCTCGACCCCGACCACGTCGCGCCTGTGGTCACATGGCTCGCAAGTTGTGCATTCGGCGGCGAGATTCTGATTGCAGGAGGCGGCCGGGTCGCAAGAGCGCGAATGCAGACCACGGGCGCGATGCCCCTAGCGGAAGGCTGCAGTCAAGCGTTGCAGACACTACAAACTGCAGAGGCGAATCTCGATTTCGATAGTGCCGGCAGCAATTTTCAGGCATTTATCGTCGGTCTTGACGCACAAGACGGCGATTGATCGTCAGGGGAGTTGCCGGGCCACCCGATACTCCTGATCGATTCTGTCGACGATATCAGCGAGCGGTTCGACTTTGTGTACGGTGCCGATGCCCTGTCCGGCCGACCAGATGTCCTTCCACGCTTTGACCTTGGTCTCGGAGCCGGTCAGGTCCATACCGTCCTTCTTCGGCAGATTGTCCGGATCCAGGCCGGCCGCAACGATGCTCGGTCGCAGGTAATAGGCATGCGCTCCCGAGAACGAATTGGTCAGAATCAGATCTGAAAAATCGGAGTCTACGACCATCTGCTTGTAAGGCTCGAACGCGATGCTCTCTTTAGTGGCGATGAAGCGTGTGCCCATGTAGCTCAATTCGGCGCCGAGAATTTCGGCGGCACGCACCGCTCTGCCATCGCCGATAGCGCCGGCGAGAATTAAAATGCCATCGAAAAACTCGCGCACGGCCGGAACAAACGCGAAGCCGGCCATTTGCCCGGTGTGTCCGCCCGCGCCGGCAGACACGAGCGCGAGACCGTCGGCGCCGGCTGCAGCCGCTTTGCGAGCAAGCTCGACGCTGTTGACGTCGGCAATCACGAGGCCGCCATAATCGTGCACGGCTTCGATCGCCCGTTTCGGGCTGCCGAGTGCTGTGATGACGATCGGCGGCTGATACTTCTGCAGCAAGGCCAGCTCGGCGTCGAGCCGGTCGTAAGTGCTGTGAACGATGAGGTTTTGCGCCCAGACATCGGTTGCGCCCGCAACCTGCTGGTCGCGCATGCGCTTGAGTTCGCCCGTAATGTGCTCGAGCCACTCTTCGAAGGTATCGAGCGAGCGAGCGTTTGTCGAAGGGAACGATCCGATCACGCCGGAGCGGGCCGCTGCCGTGACGATGTCGGGGCCGGACACGAGAAACATCGGTGCGACCACGACGGGTAAGCGCAGAGACGCGCGCATCTCGGCAAAACGCGCGCGTGCGTTGTATTCGGTTGTTGGCATCGAGACTCCGGACTTGCAGATAGTGACTTTCATTATTAGACTAACAAAACTGTTTGCCTGCATCAACGCGGGCAATGCAATGGGGCCGTCTTGGAACTTGTCACGCAAGAGCTGTTGATACTGCTCGCGACAAATTTTGCCGTCGCTATCGGTGCCGTGGTCGTCTTGTGGCTGGTCAGCATTCCACTACGCGATGTCAGCATCATCGACATGTTCTTCGCGGTCATCTTATTTGCGATCACGGCTGTCAGTTATGTGCTGGGCGAGGGGGTTCCGGTACGCAAGCAGTTGTTGTTGTTACTCGTTGGCCTTTGGGCGCTGCGCATTACGGCCCACCTTATCAAACGCAACTGGGGTCATGGCGAGGACGCGCGTTACACCAAGCTTCGAAGCTGGGTGAAAGACGACAGAAGTTTCATTTGGCTCAGTTTGCGCAAGGTGTTTCTGTTACAAGGGGTCGTAATCTGGATGGCGTCGCTGCCGGTGCAGGTGGCACTGCAATATGCGATACCCGTCGAGCTTGGCTGGCTTGCCTGGCTCGGTACAGCACTGTGGGTCGTCGGTTTCATTTTCGAATCGGTTGCCGACTATCAGCTCATGCGCTTTCGTGCCGATCCGGCCAACAAGGGCACCGTGCTGAAGACCGGTCTGTGGCAGTACTCTCGCCATCCCAACTATTTCGGCGAGCTTTGTGTCTGGTGGGGACTGTTCCTCATCGCTTGCGACAATCCGGCCGGCTTTTTCACGGTGATCGGACCTATCCTGTACAGCTATCTGGTCGTCAACGTGACCGGCCAGCGTACGCTCGACAAAAAACTCGCGCGTGAAAAGCCCGACTACGAGGCGTACATGGCAAGCACCAGCGGACTGATTCCGATGTGGCCGAAACAGAAAAAGTCTGAGACGTGAGCAGCCGGGCAAGAGCGAACGTCGACCGGGAGCTGATACTCAACAGTCAGGTCGCACAGGGCATGACCGCTATTGGCGATCGCTGGTCGTTCATGATTATCCGCGATATCTATCTCGGTGTGCGCCAGTTCGAGGAGTTTCGCCGGCGTAACGACGTCGCTCGCGGCACGCTTTCGGCACGGCTCAAATCGCTCGTTGAACATGACATCCTGTACAGGCACCGCTATCAGACTTTACCCACGCGATACGAATACCGGCTGACCGAGAAGGGCCTCGACATGTACCCGATCCTGCTCATGAGCTGGGAGTGGGAGACCAAATGGGGCAGGGGACGTTTCCTGCCCCCCACATTGACGCACAAGACCTGCGGCAAGGACATGCATCCGAGGCTACGTTGCGGCCACTGTCATGTCGTCGTGGTGCCGAATGACGTACGCTTTTCGTCGGGCAAGATTACGCAGTCCGCGCAGAAGGTTCGGCCGCGATATCAGCGTCGCTCAAAACCGAAACAGGAATCAGGCGACGACTCGGACAGGCATGCGTTTACGATACTCGATGTTGTGGGCGATCGCTGGACATCGCTCGTGGTCGCGGCCGCATTCTTTGGGATGCAACGCTTTGACGACATCGCCTCGTCGATCGGCATCGCTACGAACATTCTTGCGGATCGCCTCAAACTCCTCGTGGACATCGGTGTGTTGGCTCGCGTGCCGTATCAGGGAAGGCCGCGGCGCTTCGAGTATCACCTTTCCGAGATGGGCAGAGATCTCTACTCACATACGATTACAATCCATGAGTGGACAAACCGATGGCTGATTCGCGAGGGCGAGTCGCCGCTCAATCTGCAACATAAACCTTGTGACCGGCCACTCGCCAGCGAAGTGGTGTGCAGCGAATGCGAGAAGCCGCTTGTGGCCTCAGACGTTGCGTATGAAAAAGAATTCAGGCACCGCGAAGCAGGCTAATAACTTCGGGGCATTCATTATCGGCGGGGACGCTTACCTGGAATCGTGAATCGATATGCTGAGCCACTCCCGTTGGTCGATTAGGGACCAGCGGCATCCCTTCGGGATGTCTGCTTCTCCCGAGAGCGGCCGTTCAAATGATCAGAAATACTAGATTCTGACAAGCTGCTAACGGCCACCAGCGGACAAATAAAACTCCGCCACGAGGGCGGATCCGGACGGCGCTGCCCTTGCGGCATGTCGTTTATAATCCTTATCTGCTCCCGGATCGATCGCAGGATATAAGCCGATGAAGGACATGGATCTTAAGAAGAACTCCCTTTCTCTGTTCTTCGTGATCGCCTATGCCCTGCCCATCGTCGCGACGATCATCGTTGCGCTAGTAGCGGGTGCACCCTCGGGTCTCGTGGTCAATGAAATGTCCGCAGGGGCCGTGGTGGTTATGATGGCGATGGTTCATGCGCCTACGATCGCGGCCATTATCGTGGTATTCCAAAGCCAGGGTCTCAACGGCATCAAGATCCTGCTTCAGCAATTGAAATACTGGAAATTCGCGCCGCACTGGTATCTCAAAGCGCTACTAATCTTTCCGGCAACAATGCTGGCCGTCCTGTTTGTGCTTTCCTTGTTTTCTTCCAATTTCTCCCCGGTATTGTCATTGAGTGTCATGGCTTTCGGCGCTTTGTTCAGCCCGCTGTGGGAGGAAATTGGCTGGACGGGATTCGCAACACCCGTCATGCTGAAAAAGCTGAGCCCGCTGAAAGTCGGGCTGCTCCTCGGGTTCTTGCACGCCATGTGGCATCTGGCCGCCACTATTTATGGAGCAGGCGCTTTTCACGGCAACCTGTTCATTGTGAATTTCTTGGCAACGTCCGTTGGCATTGTCGGGCTGCGGATCGTCACGATCTGGATCTATACGCGGACGAGCAGTCTGGTTTTGGGCTGGCTGACGCACGTGAGTTTTACGTGTGGGCAATTGTTATTCGTTTCGTTTGGTCTTACTTCGGTCGAGACAATTGTTTGGAATTCGGCCTTCTCATTTGCGGTGATCGGGATTGTTATTTTCTTGCTGGTACGGAATAAGGATTTGATGGGTCGCTGATTGTTGGGTTTGACCTCCCTTGCGGCGCCAAAAACTGGCCGCCTTTGGTCAACTAGCTGAAGGGCCATCAACGCGATGGCCGACCAGGCACGCGTGTTACCTCCGCAACCGTGGTCCAGGGATAAACATCGGCGTCCTGTTCCGGTACGAAAGGTAGCGTTCTCCCAAGCGCCTGATGAGTTCAGGTTCCTCAATTTTCTTGAGCTCCCAGACGTTTGCCAGCACATACAGCGGAGTGAAGATCAGCACGAGTGACGGTGACCCGATGGCAAAGCCTATTCCGAACAAGAGAAGAAAGACGCCAGTCAACATCGGGTTTCTTGCGTATTTATAAGGACCACTCTCAACAAGCGTCGGGGGTGGATTAAAGGGTACCGGAGTTCCGTTGACCCTCAGAAAATGAAACACGGACCAGGCAGTCATAGCGATGCCGATAGCTATCATCGGAATCGACACTAGCAGGCTGACGGTGTCTGGAATCGGCCATCGCAGCGCAAGCACCGCATCTAACAGCAACGCGAGAAACACAAACAGCGCAGTGAAAAGGCCAAAGACCGTTACCCCAACTGGCGTGAGCAATGTCCGCTTTTTTTTGGTCCCGGTCGCTGTGCGGTACATCAGATCGATCACACGTTCCCGGACATTCATGTCTTGCTCTCCTTGCCCACGGCTGCTTTATCTTTCCACCGTTGAGCACAATAATGAATACTTCTAATTAGACGCGGTATTTAATCGGAATCAATTCGGAGATATACATAGCAAGCGATGTCTGCTTCGGATCAGCAGCGGCCCTTCAGGACGATATTAGCCGAATCCCTGCCGTAGCGTGCGAAGCTGTCACACAGCGACGCGCTTTCGAGAGTCCTGGGCTAAACGTCCGCTTTTATCAATAACGGTCATTCAAACCTGGGTGATTTCGACAATCTGATCGGCAGCTTTCGGCCAACTCCAGACAATTTCGCTGCGATGAAAGATGAAACTTGAATGTAGCGCTGCGAGTTGCTGCCAATCAGGTTTTTCTTTTCATCCCGCCAGCCGCGGGAGCACCATATTCATCTGCGAATTTCGAGAATATCTGTTCGACAGCATTGAGATCTGCGATCGACTCGAAATTCTCCAAGATGATCGTTAGAAGGTAGTTATTCCCGTAGTGGTACTGCTCATTAAGTGCTCGTAACTGCTCGTACGCTTTCTCGGATAATGCTGCGTTGAATCTTTTCGGCAACGGATACCTCTTGGGCGTCATAACTCTACTCCGATTGCTCGTCAAAGCGAGGCAACAAGGGCACTGCCCTGGCCGGGGAATAGTCTACCAACGACAGTCCGCTTAGGGTCGGTACCAGTCGCCGAGTATACATCTAGGTGAACGGCTGGAGACGGCCAGAACCGGACGTCCAGTCCCAAAGAACAGCCCCGCTGGAGGCAGGGCATTCTTAATGCCCGTCACCTTGAGAGGTGACGAACCCTTCCAGCGCACGGGTCAGTGAAATCCTACCTAATAGCCGATTGCCCAAGTCACGTGAACGATATGGCGGATACCATCGGGGTCAATCCGCATGAAAGTCTCGGATTGCCCGCGCCGACCGAGGGATATGCCCCAGCCGATGTCGCCGTTGTGGCCCGGTGTTTCGCCTTTGTTGCAACCTTTGCCCGGTGGCGCGTTGCAACCGCCGCCTCCGCCACCGCCGCCCGCGCCGTCGTCTGTAACGTAAGAGTCGTACATATCGGTATGGCCGTAGATCGTATCGAGCTGCTCAATGTCGTGTGCGTTCGGATATTCGAACGGCGGATCCTGGTAATCCATGCAGCTTAACAAGGACGTATTGTTGAAATCCTCGTCCTGGTGGCCGAGGCCGACGTTATGTCCGAGCTCCTGGCAGGTTACGCTCTGTTTCCACTCCGGCGTATCATAATAAAATTGCGAGAAATACGTGTCATTCAGCTTCGTGTAGCCCGTCGTGATATGACCGTTCGTATCAATGGAAATACCTGCGATCCCCAGCCAGCCGGTCTGGCCGTAAGCCAGATTGCAAATCCTTACTTGTCCCGCAGGGCCATTGCAGCGGCGGCGCGTCTTGTTGGATGTATCGTCGCTGATCGGATCTTCGATCATGTTGAGGCTTTGGGAACCGCTCCAGTCGCTCACGGCTTGCCCAACGTAGACATCCCAGTCGCTCGTCGTACTGTTGATGATCGTCAAATTGAACGAAGTGGTGGTGCGTGCCCAATGGTAGGTACTCCACGAGTGGTTGGCATAGCTGGCCGCTGAAATCAGCAATGCCACCAACACAACAATAGTGAGTTTTTTCATCGGCGCCTCTCTTTAAGTAGTCTGGGTATCGGATCAAGAACAAAGCATAACACGCTGTAAATGCGCGTTAGGTTAACTGGCTACTTTGGGTTGCGTGTTCAATAGGTCGCTGCAACACATTCATAAAATTTTTCTGCTGGGGAATAGTAACCCAACGTTTTCCTCGGTCGATCATTTAATCGCTTTGCGACGGCATTTAGCCGGTTCTGATGCACGTTCGACAGGTCCATTCGGTAAGTATTGTCGAAGAAGACCGTTGGTGTTTTCGTTCGAACCACGTTGCCAGGGATGCTGCGGATCACAGAAGTACATCTTGACGTCGGTGGCCAGCGAGGAGCGCTGGTGATCGGCCATCTCCTTACCGCGATCCCAAGTCAGAGACTTGTACAGCTCTCTCGGTAATCGGCTGGGCGCTCGCGGATCGATACCGCGCTGGTGATCTTGCCCAGACCTTCGTCCTTGAGCGTCTTGTGGCGCGAGCGACGCATGGCAGGCGTCTTCCTCAGATGCTGCAACAGCTCGTTCTTCAAGGCTCCGCGGGCCTGGATGAACGAGCTCGCGTAGATCGTCTCGTATGACACCTGCATGGCCGCGTTGTCCGGGTAGCTGCGCTTGAGCTCTCCCGGCTCACCGTGGACGGTGCACGTCCCAACCTCGAAGCAATGGTGCGTAGTGAATGACCGGCGACGATGCCTCGCAAGATCTCTTCGCGTTCGCCTATCGTCAATGCAAGACGCGATCGACTGCGCTTCGGTGGCCGCATGCCGCCAAACCTTGCCAGCGCAGCTTGAACAGCGGAATGATATAGGCCCAGGTCACGGGCGATCGCGTTAAGCGAATCGCCTCGCCGATACCGATCCCACATCTCTACTAGCTCGGAATCGGATATATAACGTCTCGGCATCTACTTCATTTGCAACACCCCCCGCTCTATCGTTAGAGCTTAGGTGTTGCAACCACCGATTGAACCGGCAGTCAGAAGCAGTCATTCTATTTCCAACTATGCGAGCGGCTGGAGTCGGCCAGAAGCAGTCAGTCGCAGCGCTGCTCAGAAATTGTATTGGAACCCCCCATTTACCGCCCAAAAATCGTCGAGCGCATCGGTATCGTACTGCTCGTATTCCACTCGGATCGTGAATTGCTTGCGGC
>Ga0224507_10000248_pt1 | contig 21748 bp, 22 predicted proteins | sample SF_Jan12_sed_USG_3_FD_170159 | JGI IMG/M metagenome (GOLD analysis project Ga0224507, IMG submission 170159) | Sediment microbial communities from San Francisco Bay, California, United States - SF_Jan12_sed_USGS_13 | ecosystem: Environmental > Aquatic > Marine > Sediment | place: USA... | reverse complement strand
AACTATTGCCTGATCTGGGGTAATGGTCCCTCTATCCAGCTCTACCCAATCAGCATGCTCAAAAATTTTCGCCCTAACTAATTCCTGCGATTCCGGATCCTGGAAGACGCGGCGAATAATGGCATCGGGTTGCCAATTGAATACGACGCCGCCCAAGTCAAATACGATGTTCAAAGATGGCGCCCTTAGTCCGTCTAACTGGTGCTTACCGGTTAAGATTGTCTAATATCACGCGACCTACGGTGCAGGTCAGCTTTGGGTCCCAACTGGCCCTTCCGCCCTATGTTAACCGAATGTCTGCTTGCGGGCGTTTACCGGCCGTTCATTCTCAGCCAGGGTGACCGGCGGCTAACGGCCAGGAGCAGTCATTCGTTTGTAACAATTCGCCAATATATTCGGACTATTGTTGAACAGAGTCCATATACAATTTCTTCAGGTGTGGTCGCTGCAGTCGCGACAGCTTACTTGCTGTTCGTTTTATTGATTGTCGTGCTTTTCTCGTCCTGAGCGGCGGCTTCTGAGCGCATACCAGCCGATTGTTCAAATTCTTGACGAGCGTCGCCGGACGGCTAGAAGCGTAAATTCGTTTGGGATCTGCTAATCATCGCTAACGATCATCACGATTAGTCCGCCTTCCACAGAGAAACTCTCAATCCCGTCGTATCGCTACTGCGGATTCGCATTCGCAGAATCGTCATCGGATTGGTTCCGTAGTGGCTCGCGCCGGGGATAAGCGCGATATTCGTAATCGGGCCGAACGGCCGTCTCGTAATGCGCGTCCAAGAACGCGACAAGGTCCGTCAGCTGCGTCACGGTCAACACATCGTTATACGAGGGCATCAGGGATTCTCCCCCATCGGATACCTCGTCTTTGCGGTAACGGGCTGACAGCCTGTGTGAAGGATTGACGATTGACGTGACTAGCGCGCCATACGACAGCTTTCGGCGAGTTTGGCTACCGAGCAACACACGCACAGGACCTGCCTCAGCAGGTTCGGGCAGCTCCGCGCCAATGACGACGTGGCAGTTCACGCAGCCGAGGGACGCGAAATACATCTCACCTTTGACCGCATCTCCCTCCGGCAGGTAGATATCGCCTTGCCTGGGATCGTCCCGATCGCAAGCCGACAGGCAGATCAGCGTGCAAAGCGCTACGAGACTGTTGAAAAGACTGCGCAAGTCCAAACCCTCTCACAACTTTCGACCAAAATTATAACCTGAGTGAAATCGGCAATGGTGCTGCGATTCCGCCGTACAGATAGTGCTTCTCTCCCAAATGATGTGAGCGACCGCATTGGGTTACAGGCTGCCGGATTGCGCTATTACAGGCAACCGGCTCCTGTGCGAAGTATAGCTGCCCTCCAGGCCGTTAGCGCCTGAGCTACGGCAGTCGGCCACAAGCGGACCTCGGTGAAATAATGGCGCGGAGTGTCAATTGCAGTTCCGCTCTGTCAGCGCTCCTATTCCGGCCCCTCGGCACGCACCTTGACTGCGAGCACATCGCACGGAGCCCCATGAAGTACGGCATTTGCGGTGGACCCAAGCAGCAATCCCAAGCCATGCCGTCCATGCGTACCCAAAACGATGAGATCAGCATCGATCTTTTCAGCCAATCGCCGAACTTCGACAGCTGGCGTACCGATGATTACGTTCCCCGCGCCGGCATCAATGTCGTAGCGTTTCAAGAGGTCTGACAGCCATGCGGTTGCGCTTATTACAGCCCGTGATTCGATCCCGATATCGGCGCTATCTTCGAGAGTTGAATACAAATTGACGTAAAAATCGGCCATGGGCCTAATCACTGTAACAGCAGATATCTTGGAGTTTTGCTCCTCCGCAATCTCTCGTGCAGCTCTGATAACGTCCTCGGCCTCGTCTGTTATGTCGACTGCTACTAGGATGTTTTTATACGTCATCGCCCAATCCTCCTACACTCATAATAAGGCTATGCTGCAATTGATCAAACCCGTACGGCAAAACCACTCATGTGCCGAGAATTTAGCAGCAGTATTGTCGATTCAAGAAGGCTCCGCGGGAGATATTCTTGGCTGGGTCACCCCAGATGGACCGTCAGATACTCATTCTCAAAGGTGCTGCGAATGACCGCAACGGCCACAAGCAGACGGTCAAACTACCAGGCTACTCCGGATCAGGGACCTCTTGAACAAGATCATTAAAGTAGCTCTCTGGCAGATCTCGATTCAGATCCAACGCTAGGAGGCTGATCTGAACCAAGGTCTCGCCCGTATTCAGGTCCATCTCCATGACGCTGTGTGGATGAATAATACTCCCGACGGGGCGAAAATCAGATATACGAGACTCGATGATCTTTTCTTCGTTATCGATATCGACATGAAGCGCTCGAGTATTGCGAACACGGGTAACCAGCCCGCTATCCGAATCAACCCACAAGAAGTTCTCAAAGCCGTCAGAAAGCGTGAGCTTTAGAACCGAGTAATTGACCCCATCGATCATCTGTTGTTCGAGCACCTCGATACTGTGGCCATTTGCAACTAAGTCCTTTAGCCTAAATATGTGATTAGGCAGCTGCGGCGTATGTGATAACGCAATCGTTCCACTATTCGACGCCGCCGTCTGCCCGTCTCTTGGGCTCCATTGATGCCCTCTTTGCCCATCGAAGCTCTCGGCGAAGACTCGCTCGCCATCCGAAAAAATGTCTACACGCATACGTCCCTGTCGGTCCGTGGCAAAAATTGCGATGTCACGGTAATCTCCTTCCTCGATTTGGCTCCGCTTTACCATCGTCCGAACAGCGTCGAGCGCCACGTCGCCGCCGAGCGCAGCAGTATTCTTATCAATAATCTCGGCGAGGTCATAGACTGTAGGTTCTCCCATTTTATCAGCAACGGTCGACGCTGCTTCCTCTTGGCAGCCATGGAGCGCCGCCATCGTCGCGATAAGCATGCAAGTTGCACTTCTCAAGATCGCCCCCGATAAGAACGTCGACCAATAGATCTACATTCCAAAGTGATTGGTTAAATTTCTGTCATTCTAGTCGATCGAATTATCGCTCGAAAAAACGACCTTTCGATCGACCGCTTTGCGCCAGTAGCAGTCGCTCGCGATTCTAGCACCTGGGCGGCTGCTTATGGCTGCGATATCAAGTGGCCGATGAGAGCCATCGTGGGTAAGTGAGTTTGGTGGCGATTGCTTGGCCAATCTCGCAAGCTGGATTACTGTTTTTCTCGACTATGCCAAGGGGCGCCGGGACGTGATGCGTACAAGTTGCGGTACACATTGTTGCCCAAGCGTCGCCGCAATGAAGTCGGTGGCAATCCCGAGATAGCTTTGATCCGTCTGCCCATATGTGCTTGATCGCTATATCCACACTCTGCGGCGACGGCAGCGAGTTCCTCTCCGGCTTCGATCATCGAGAGTGCGTTGTGGAATCGCATAAGTTGAATAAACCGCCGCGGCTGTATCCCGACTATTTCGCTCCATAATCGGCTGAATGACCGATCGCTCATCGTAAGGGTCCGGGCCATTTCGGCAGACCTGCATCTTCCACCGTTTGCCGCATCCAGCAGCTTCTTCAATCGTTTGTCGTTACGCGCAGGAATCTGCAGTGCGCCCTCGAGCAGGCTATTGGCGAGTTCAACACGACGGGTGTCCGTATCACTCATGCGCAGGACAGCCACAAGCTCGTCACCTAGTTCGCCGAGCGCTTCGAAGGGAAGGACGGGACGGTCGAGCATAGTTGCCATTGACTGTTGCGAGAATCGACTGACGCCCCACGGCCGGAACCGAATTGCAAAGACCATCATCGGCTCCCGAATGGCAAGGCTCAATGTGTGATGCGCCGCGCAGTAAAGGAATGCCCGATGCTGTTGTATCCATTCGCCTGAATCGTGCTTCACAAATGGTATGGCCGCTAGATGCAGGATAAATTCCGGCGCCGCGTCCGGGAGAATGTCGTCGATCGTTTGGTGGCCTGGCTCGACATACCAGGACCAGTAGCACTCGACAAACGGGGACAGCGCCTGAGTCGGTTCAAACGACTGGTACATTCGGATTGGCCGAAAAGTTCAAGAGTGAAAAACTGACAGACAGTATACTTGACCTCTCGTACAAACAGGGAGACCAGGAGAATGAGGGTGTTCGCGGCTTTACTACTTATCCCAATGATGGCATCGAGCGGCAATTCGGCGCAAAGCGGCCTCGACTGGCTCGTTGGCTGCTGGGTCGCGGCCGACCAAAGCAGCCAGGAAGTTTGGGTTGTTGATAGTGATAAATCGTTAATCGGATTCAGCGTGGCCTTTAGCGCCGGAAAAGTCGTCTTTTACGAGGTATTGAGTATTAAGCAGAATGACGACGAATTGTGGACCTATACCGCTCACCCATCCGGACAGGCGTCTGCATCGTTCATCGCGGTTAAAACCAGCGAGAACAGCGTTGTATTTGCGAACCCCGATCACGACTATCCGCAGGAGATCAGCTATCGGCGGGACGCGAGTCAACTTTATGCGACGATTTCACTGCGTGGCGGCGACAACCCGAACTCGTTTGACAAAATTGCCTGTGAATAGCTGGGTTGTCTCGTTCGCCATCGCGTTGGACTGCTTCGGGTCAATAGCGGCCCCTCAGACGTCTATCATCCGAACGTCTGCTGACGAGGGTAAGTTGGAACTGAGGGAGCGAATTTTCGAAGTCCCGGAGCTGATTGTCTGCTGTGCGTGAAAGCGGCCGTTTGGCTTACCGAGAAACCACCATAACGACACGCAGCTCCCGCGCAGAGGCGGATGGGTTTTCTACGCCCGTTCGACCCGGGCGGCGAAACATCCGCGCTTTGCATTGTGCAGGTGGAGATAACTAACCGATTCGATCGAAAACATGCGATCAATCATTCCTTCGAGCTGGCTCCCATCGACAATATCTGCGTTGACCATCATTCCCGACGCATCAAACGCTCGCACGGAAATCAGTCGAACGCGTAGCATCTCGGGAATCTGATTCTTGCCAATATTTGCCTGTTTTGCCCACTCCTGTATGAAGATCGCATGGCTCGAGCGATAAGGGGATTCGGCAGATTGATGCTCATAGTTCAGAAGAAGAACGGTCTTGCCGATATCAACATCCTGTAGCGACACACGACAAGGAAACCCTGGTTTTTCATCAACCGTCATTCGCTGGACCCCGTATTCGGCAAGATCCTGCGTACTCTTGCCAAATAAGTGACTGAATTGACCATGGTCCAAGCCACAGATTTGAAAATTCATGCTGTCGTGCTCACTAATTCGGAGCAACAGATTCTACGCGTTAGATTTCCCTGAACTAGCCGGATTCGGACGCGCAATCTGAAAAACAGCTATCGGAACAGGTGGCCTGCCCGCCGAACGGCGGCGTCGGGTGATCGGCATTAGGGGTTGCAAGATCGTCGCCGTGGGGACGCCGCGCAACTATCTGACAGGATACTGTCCATCGGCACTCGTCTCGGGCGATCCCGGTACAGGTCATGATCCCCGCACAAATCCGCTGATCCAATGAATACCCCGCCACAACGGCGGGGTCTCAGATTATCCGGTATTGGTATTGCAGCGAAACGTGTCATTCGTACGCAGTCAGCCTTACGGATTGCGACTGCCGTACCAACAGCCGATTAACCGTCTACCGGTTGCGCCATTAATCGCATCGTATCTGTCTATGATCACGCCGACGCCATTATTGGTTTCGTCGGACTCATCGATCGTCCCTCCGGTAGGGTTATTACCTCGGAACTGATCCAACGTGATCGTGAACTTTGTTGGAATCCGCCTGTAGCGCGATCCTGGACCGCCATCCGGGTACCACAGGCTGAACGCGGCTCCGCCGAAGTTTCCGGCACGTGGAGTACTCATCCACTGCTGGTCGGGCATATCGCGCAGTAGATCGGAGTCGAACTCCTCCAAAGTAAGAGGCTCTCCTGTTTCATTATTGACTCCATAAGGCCGATCAGGATCGAAATCGACGTAGATATCAATTGGTGCTTCGTTCGCGTCCAAATTCAGATTTCCATCTTGATTTTGCAGAGTAACGAGGATGTCCCACTTCATGTAGGTACCTTCTGGTGATCTGCAGACTCTTAAGACAATTGGCACAAAATCAGGCTCGATGAAATCTGCCCAATCGAATTGTTTATGCGCTACATTTGGTGGTAACACACTCGAAATCGAACGGTCTGCTTCAGACCTAAATGGACCGGATGTACCGGCTCCTTGACAGGCAGATAATGTTAGCGCCACTACAACTGCAAAAATGGTCGTTTTCATGAAAGTCTCCCGAATGAAGATATGTAGGCGAGATAGCCTCGCGGTACTTTCGGCGCTCGCCTATTACCTTCGAGTCCTCATTTGAATAGCCTATTCATTGGCAAAAGACTGTTTATCGGCAGCCCGGCTATCTTGAGTCCTGCACGACAGAACATCGTGGTGGGAGGCGAGGACCCGTGGCTTTGCGTCTCTGGCTTTGGCCAGATTTGCTTTTAACGCGCTCAAGTTTCCGCATGTGGTCAATATTGGTCAATTCTGGAATGTACGTATCGGTCCGAGTCCGGCGTAAATCGATTCGATCGAAGGGTATGGAGGGGGTCCCCTGAGGGAGCGGGGGAGATCGTGCGTCTACAACCAGATGGCGCCTGCCTGATGCGATTTTGGCGGTCGACCCCGTCCGGGCCGATCCTGGTGAACGTCTTTCGATCGGAGTTGCTGTAGAAAGCGGGCTGTACTACGTAAGCACGGATTCGCTCTCATTATGGACGTAGATTCGAACGACCGACGGGCACGCGGATATTAGCGGCGCAAGAATCAGGATTCCGGCCAGCACTTTCATTGCGCCTGGATTGAGTTTGTTCATGTTGGTGAGAAATAACATCCAGAGTTAGTGCGTTGCCGAGCGAGTGACCGCTATGAATCAGTAGTAGTCGTTCAATTTTCTGGCCGCCCAGGGACTGCTCCCGGCCGCGGCTTCAATCGGACAACAAAACCCCGCACTAGGCGGGGTCTTAATTAGGGAAGCTGGATAAAGCCAAACGTCACTTGTGCTAACTGCTAATTACACGTTAAGCCTAAAGTCAATTGCTGCGCTCTAATGCTCTCGGTGCATGCTTCCCGCTGTTCCAATGTGATCTCGCTATTCGATACGAATAGACGACGGAACGTATCGCTTTCAGTTGCAGGATGATTTCCCTTGTTTTCAAATCGGCACAGGCCACCATCACCAGTGTCAAACGTCAGACCAAGAGTGAGTTCGAAAGGGGTTTCGCCGCGTTGTTCGGACACGAATGTGAGTGTTGCGCTGTCTGCGCAAGACAAATCCGCCGTAGAGCCATCATACAAGAAGCCGTCTATGCTGTTTAACTCTTCGCTGCTCCAACAGGGGCAGGGTTCTTCGACAACTATGCAAGGCATGGGCGGGTCGCTTTCTAGTTTTTTCTTGTTGTAATTGGCCAGAATGCGTCCCGCCGGCTTTTCATCCGCCAATGCTGCTAACGCTTCCTCTGTAGTTGGAACAGATATCGAGGCGTGGTCTTGCGCCTCGCAAAACGCGATACAAAGACCGTATAACCCCTTGGTGGTCCCGTCGGCTTGAAGGACATCGCACACGCCCTCGTTGGCGGGTGTTGCCCCGTCAGGCGTTTGCGCAAACGTCATTGGCACTATCAGAATCGCCAGCGCGGCGCTGGAAATTAACGATGTGACTAATTTCTTCATTGTTCGACCCCTTTGGTTGTGTAAAACACAGAGCGTTGGCTCGGTTCTAACAAGAATCAGTCTTGGCAACCCGGTGGTCTTGCGAACCTCAGAGAAATCATGGATGACGGCTCAAAGGAAACGAGGACTCGTGGCTTGCCGTCACCACCTTTCGGTGAGTTTGGCACTGTTAGGACTGCTTGTGGTTCCCTTATACCACATTTGCTCACAATACCTATCTATTCACAATAAATGGTCATCGCGAATCAGAAATCAGTCAGTTGGCTGGTACACCGTAGAAACTAGGTGAGGTGCCCACGGAATTAGTGCGCAACGAAATCTAGCCGATGAGATGCGAATGTCTGCTTTGGAGCGTATAGCGGAGGTCTTGAAGCCGCACTTTCGGCGGCCAGGATCGAATGTCAGCGCCCACCAACAGCGGACGTTCACGGGCGCTGAAATACCTTGATTTCAAGGGCGGCTAACGGCCATAAGCCGTCGTTTCATTTTGAGCGGATAGTCACGGTTCCCGTTTCAGTAATGTCCGAAGAAGAGCGAATGGCGTATGAGTAAACAGTGGCTGTGACTCTTCGCCTGGCGTAACGGCATTGCAGTCGTCAGCGATCTGATATCGCGCATGCTCATTGTCATGGCAATAAAGACAAAGCAACTCCCAGTTACTGCCGTCCGTTGGATTATTATCATGGTTATGGTCCTTGTGATGGACCGTGAGCTCCCGCAGATTTTCGCCGCTAAATTCGCGGCCACAACGTGCGCATATGTTGGGGTACAGCTTTAAAGCCTGCGCCCTGTAGCCCTTCTCGCGCTGCGCCCTCTGGCGCCTGGCCATTTCAACAATCCGGTCTCCAGCGGTAATGTCGCGTGGTGTTTTCTTCGGTGACATGCCTGCATCCTCGAGGTCCCTGCTACTATTCGAGCCGACGGCACAACCGATTGTTCCGATTTCGATGGCCCTCGTCGACAGCTACCTGCCGGCTGTCTCTAGTATCACTGAGGGAGAGACCGACTATCTATATTCGGTCAGCAGCCGACCTCAGATAGTCTAGCAGCCGAATGTCTGCTTTTCCCGGCAGCAGCCGTTCAATCGACTGAAAAAACAGCTGGGCCGCCGGTAGAAAACGGCCATAAGCGGACCTTTTCTCAGCCACAAAAAAACCCGCCACGAGGACGGGTTCTTTCTGATTGTTGGCATGCATCTGAGACAGTTCTAGCCTCCCCAGAACTTCCACCATGGTTTCTTGGGTTTTTCTTTGGCCTCGTCAGCCGTCTTGTCCTCGTCATCGTTTGGGGTCAGAGCGGACTCGGCTTCCTGACCTGGCGTCCGATCGGACTTGTATTCTTCCTGAATTGATTTTCGCTCGTCGCGACGTTCCCGCATTTCTTGCGCCTGTTCATTACCTTTCGTCTTGACATCTTCAGCATTGGAGGGCCTCTTTGTCTGCGCCTCATCACTGCGTTGCGTCATAGCATCTTCCGCGTCGGAGGGCATCTTTGCCTTCGCCTTTTCTGTCTCAGAACGCACATGTTCCGTGCGGTCTGCACTTTCCCGCGCCGATTTCGCCTTGTCTTTTCCTGTCTGCGCCAAGGTCGTCGCGGGAAGCGACATCAATAATGACAGTGATATCAGGGTCCATAGGTTTCTACGCTTCATGGTTGTCTCCATCGAAAAGCTGTAATCCGACAACTTATCTTAATTGTTCAGCTAAACCAGTCAAAATTCACAATTGTTTGCTATTGCCCACTGCACTGCTTTGGGCCATTAGCGGCCCGTCACAATCCTACCAGTCCAACGGAAGCTTCCGGGGGTATAGCGGTCACTCTGTCACCGGTCACTCGCGGCGCGAAAGGCGAGAGCAAGGCCAGCCAGAAGCGCCATCTGAAAAATCAGCAAGGTCCACACCCGTATTGCTGGCAAGAACCCCGATGCCATCCCGAGGAACTCCGCGGACATAAGGCCAGCCACCACGAGCATCGTCAACGGCGCTACTGCGCGGCGATCAACTGGGCTCGCCGCCGCCCACACCAACAGAGCGGTCCACCCCACCATGAGTGCTGCACCGAAGGTCATGGCGAACCGGTATCCCGCGTCGAGCACCGGCTCTCCGAAGCCCCAGGCCAATGCCTCCAAACCCGGCACCAGCATGACTACCGCCACCAGCCCGTCGAGAACGGCACCGATGATGAACATTTTCTTTGTCCAGCCACCTCTTGCCATGGCTCGCCTCCAAAATGTCAGACCAACGCCGGATGTTACATGTACGCGCATTATTAGAGGCGATTCTCCACGCAGTCTTTTTCATCAACAGCAATCGTTGCGCTGTAATCTGAATATGGTTTTCCGCCTATGTGAGGGTGGGGAACCCACCATAAATACCAGCCTGAACGGGATTGCGACATGGTAATCGGGCTATTTGCAATTAGGCAATTGCCATATCGCACGTTGACTTTAGCAACATCGTCAATCCACCTGGCTATCCAAACAGACTGCTGCTCAAAACACTCCCGCCACGATGTTCTTGCTTCCTTTGAGAAAGCAGCCATCTTTTCAACTTCCTGACAATCACCATGCGTAGGATGAATTAAATGTACAAAGTTGTACTGCTTATCACGAACTCCGTTTGCTAGAACATTGCCTCTTGAATTCAGGAACTGCACATGTACTTCGGGCATGGACGGTGTTTTATCGTCTGCCTGCCCTGCAACATTCAAGCTGACGTAAAATGACGAATGTGTGCTCGAGTGCCAATATCCAAAGATCAGGATACTCAATATTACGACAGCGCTGATTAGTAGCATCTTCACGGCATTCATGTGCCCACTGCGGGTCATTTTCTGCACTTCAAACCAATACTAGCCGAATGTCTGCTACCGGACTTGAGCGGTCACTTCGCGAACCGACTTCGGATGTCCGAGGCTGAATGTCTGCTTTTATCCATAGCGGCCATTCGGATCGGTGATGATCGAGTGACATGGAGGGCATCTAACGACCAAAAGCAGACGTCTCGCTTAGCATGAAATCTGACCGCGACTAAGCTACATATCACCGAAGTTCGCCAAGACCGCCCCATATATTTGCATAGCATCCCACAGATTCTGCAGGCGGATGTTTTCGTTCTCGGCGTGCTGGTTATTATCGTGATTTGCGAGCGGCAAGATGATGATTGGGGCGGACAATCGACTCCCGAAGTCATGCAGAGGAAGGCTTCCTCCCATCGTCGGAGTCACGATCAGGTCTGGCGCAATCAGACGCATGAGACGGGTGAGGCGCAAGGACATCGGATGGTCCAACGCTGTCCGCAACGCAGGGTACCCGGACCCACGCCACTGGAGCTTGGCGACCTTTTCGTGAGAACGGAGCATTTCGGGAGTAGGATCTTCGAAAACAACATGAAACCCTTGCTCAGCCAAGTGTGCCTCAATCAACTTGCGTACCTGGTCCGGTGTCTGGGCGGGAACGAGTCGGAGGTTCAAGGATGTTGTTGCGGTCGAAAGTACGACGTTGCGTCCTTTTGTGCCGACTCCTCCAGCAACGATGCCGCGTGCGTTGATCGCAGGCAACGCAATCAGCTCTTCTATCCGCGCGCCGTCGCCTTCAGGCGTGTGGACGGAGAGCTCATCTTTGAGTGCCTCGGTAATATCGGGCATCGTGGCAATAGCGGCCCGTTCGAGTTCGCTTAATGGCACTACATCGTCGTAGTACCCGTCGATCAGAATTTGGCCGGATTCATCCCGCATGCTCGTGAGCAGGTAGGACAGCTGCATGATCGGATTTGGCGCCCAATTGCCGTAGTGTCCGGAATGCAGCGGTCGAGTGGCGCCGTACGTCGTTATGTCTACGGTCGTCATACCGCGAACACCGAAGACCAGTTGAGTACGGCGCGATGGGTGCATCGGACCATCGCAAAACAGGAGAAGGTCTGCGTCCAGGAAGCTGCTGTTCTCGTCAATGAGCTTGCCGACCGTTGGTGAGCCGAGCTCCTCCTCGCCATCGAGCAATAGTTTCAGATTAACGGAAAGGTCGATATCACTCGCCGCCAGAGCATCGAGCGTATGGACCAACGCGATAATCGGCATTTTGTCATCTCCGGCGGATCGTGCATAAAGGCGCCACTCGGGTCCGAAGTGTCCCTCCACCTGATCAATGTCGACGGGTTGTCCGCCGCCTTGAACTGGTCCGTCAAGCAATGTGGGAGAGAACGGCGGGTATTCCCAGTTTTCTTCCTGCACTGGCTGGCCATCAAAATGGGAATAGATCAGAATCGTCTCGGCGGCGCCAGGGCTTGTCAATTCAGCGTAAATGTACGGCGCGCCCCCTGCACGCAGCCGGCGCGTCGTAAATCCCCGAAGTTCCAGGAGACCAATAATGTAGTCAGCATTTCGCTCCATGTCGGGCAGGCTGACGGCGACATTGGGCATTGAGAGCAACTCGACGAAATCGGCAAGAATGGCGCCCTCTCGATTTCTACGATATTCATCAATCGCATTTTTCACAAAGTCAACGTTGGCCCCGACTAGCTCTTGTGTCGAAACGTTGAGCGGCAAGGACGCAGCCACGACTGCAATGACAATCCTGATCGGCAATGACCTGCTTGCAGTCGATACCATTACTTATCTCCACAGTTTGGAATACAAACCTGGTAGAAACCGACTCTCAGCCCATGTCCGCTATGTATATGGGCTCCTCCAGTCTAGCAAACAGTTACCGTTGATCAGAATTCAGACGCGTTTGTATATTCGGCCTCTGCGTGGAGACGCTATCTCCGGGTCCGCTATGTATGCGCACTCCGGCGATTAGATCCTTCAGCCAGCGATCTTTCACGGATCGCGGCTCTTTAGTTGAATACGTCATGTATGGGCCCCCTTAGGGTTTTGGTCGACTTCCAACCTAGGCAACTAGATTGGAGGAGTCCATACATAGGGTCAGCAGCAGCCTGTCGATATCCTGCCGCCCGAATGGCTGTTATCCGGTGTATAGCCGTCGTTCAGAGACAACCTTCAGAATGTCGATTCCTCACTATTAGACGACTGACGCTGCTACGCGGAGCACGATTGTGGAGACCTATAGAGTTTTTACCTAGGTAAACGCGCACGACTTTCGTCTGGCCAATGTTCCCTGAGGTCATAGTATTCCTCGACCGCCACGTGTCCCTCGGGTATGACTACCCATGGCTGTTTTGATGCCGTGAAGATATGAATATCCGGCGGCAATCGCTGCGCTTCATCGAGTGTTCCAACCCGGACGAAATCTATCTTGTCCCCGGATCCCGCGTAGTTGCTCCACAGAGCGATCCGACATTCCGGGCAGCGCCAGATTTTCTGTCCTTTGCCACTGTTTGATGGGATAACCGTCATCTCCGCCTTGCCCTGTAGGAGCGTTACCCGATCCGCTTCAATCAGCGCGTTTAGCGCATAGGATGTCCCTGTCTCACGTTGACACCAGTGACAATGGCAGCAGTGAACAATCAGAGGCAACGATTCCATGCGAAAGCGAACCTTGCCGCACGCGCAGCCCCCTTCGTAGGTGTCGTCTTTTTCTATCCGATCTGGCCGCGCCATCACTTGCTCCTGAATGACACTAATTGCGTTGTTCCATCTGGATCAATCTGCTCCGATTAATTCCATCACGTCTTCGCGTGTTGGAAGGCTCGGCTGAGCACCGAGTTTGGTCGCCGCTGCGGCGCCGGCCGCGCAAGCAAATTCGAGCGCCTGTTCCGGCGCCTGACCTTCAACGAAAGCGACCGTTAACGCCGCCGTAAATGTATCGCCTGCCGCGGTGGTGTCGACTGGCTCTATTCGTGGGGGCTTCGCGCGCGCGAGGTCCTCGCCATTTTTTGTCAGGACCGCCCCGGCCGCACCGAACGTTGTCGCGATCATGCCAGTGCAAGCACTCAGACTGTCGCCGTACCAGGCAGCTTCGGATTCGTTGACGACGACGAGGTCAGCGCGCTGCAGTACCGCCACATCGACATGCATCGCGGGCGCGAGATTCACGGCAAAGAAGCCTTGAAACGTTGCGGCCGCGGCGGCAATAGTCTCGGTCGGAACCTCGAGTTGGCAGATCAGCGCATCCACATCGGGCAGACGCAGCGATTCGGGCGTGAGTTGTCGATTCGCGCCTGGGGCGACGACGATGTGATTTTCGCCAGACGGCGCAACAGCGATAAGCGCTGTTCCAGTTGGAGCGTCTTCACTGAACCGGCAATCACCGAGTTCGACGCCTTCGTCGCGCAGCATTTCAAGCGCTTCCTCTCCTGCTGCATCTTCACCCACACAGGCCAGCAATGTTACATCGGCACCGAGACGTTTGGCGGCCAGCGCCTGGTTCGCACCTTTGCCGCCGGGAAACCGGCTGAGCTCTGCGCCAGTCACAGTTTCTCCGGGGGCTGGCAAGCGATCGACCGTCGCGACCAGGTCGAGATTAACGGAACCAATAACGACAATTGAAGGCATGCCATTCAGTCGCCGAAGCGCGCGAGCCTCTCGGTTAGCAGGTCATAGAAACCGCCGGCATCAACCGAGTAAACCCAGTGGACGTTGACGGGTCGCTCAGTAACATGCCAGAAATCAACCGCGGTATGGCCCAACGTCAGCTCAGATTGCGTTTCGATAGAGACATTGCAGTCTTTACCTTCAAACAGCTCCGGTCTGATCAGCCACGCGATCGTGCAAGGATCGTGTAGCGGCGCACCTTTGGAGGCGTACTTCTTGGTGTCATAGCGATCGAAGAAACTCAACATGCCGGCTGTCGCATCGGCAACAGGGTTGCCCAGCGCAGCGATCCGTCCGACGCGGTCGCGCGTCGACAGTACCTGGTGTGTGACATCGAGACCCATTTGAACAATCGGCCTGCCGCAACGAAATACGTTATCGGCCGCGTCCGGGTCAACGAGAATATTGAATTCGGCCGACGGCGTGCGATTACCACCCTCGCGCATGGCGCCGCCCATCAGGACGATCTGCTCTATCTTCGGCAGTATGCCCGGTTCCCGGTCGATCGCCGTGCCGATATTGGTCAATGGCCCTGTGGGCACGAGGATTATCGATGCGTCGTCAGCATCGAGCAGCGTCTCAATAATGAAGTCGACGGCGTGCGCTGACTGCAGGGGAGTCTCGGGATCGATGACATCGATGCCGTTGATGCCGGTCTCACCGTGGATCATCTCCGCCGTTCTTAATGGCCGCAGCATCGGCTTTTCACAGCCTGCATAAACCGGCACGTCCTGCCGGCCTGCAATGTCGCACATCTGCCTTGCGTTGCGCTGCGTCAGTTCAAGCGGAACATTGCCGCAGACGGCCGTTATGCCGAGCAGGTCGAGTTCTTCGCTTGATGCGAGCGCGAGGAATAACGCGACAGCGTCGTCTTGCCCGGGATCGCAGTCGATGATGATTTTGCGGGTCACGGTTTCAGAACGTCAGCATGATTCCGGCGAGCGCCGCGCTCATCAGGTTGGACAGCGAGGCCGCCAGCACGGCCTTGATGCCGAAGCGCCCGATAAGCTCGCGTTTCTCGGGAACGAGTACGCCGAGACCGCCCAACAAGATTGCGATCGATGAGAGATTCGCAAACCCGCAAAGAGAGAACGTCGTAACGGCGACCGTCCTCGGGCTCATACCCGCGAGGTACTCGTTCAGGTGCGAGAATGCGACGAACTCGTTAAGGATGATTTTCTCACCAAACAGCGCGCCGGCCGCCTCGGCCTCGGCCCATGGAACGCTGAGCAGGTACATCAGCGGCTGGAATATCTTGCCAAGTATCAGCTGCAGAGTAACCTGGTCGACCCCGAGGAGATTGTCAATTCGGAGCAGACTGGCCAGCCCGCCTACGAGGCCATTGAACAATGCGATCAACGCGACGAATGCCACGAGCATCGCGCCGATGTTCACAGCCAGGCGCAGGCCGTCGGAGGTGCCTGCGGCTGCCGCCATTATGACGTTGCGGTGCTGGCTGGGCTCCATACGGAGTTTCTCGTGCTCGCTGGGCGGAATATACTCGTCATCGGGCATGATGATTTTTGCCATCAACAAGCCGCCTGGCGCCGCCATGAACGCGGCGGCCAGCAGGTATTTCAGTTCGGCGCCCATGAGCGCGTAGCCGGCGAGCACCGTGCCCGCAATCGACGCGAGGCCGGACACCATCACCGCGAAGAACTGCGGCTCGGTCAGTCCCTTGAGATAAGGCTTGACAACGAGCGGCGCCTCGGTCTGACCAACGAATATATTTGCCGCCGCGTTCATCGATTCGATTGAGCCGGTGCCAATGATCTTGTGCAGGGCACCGCCGACACCGCGTACCAGCCACTCCATGATTCGCAAGTGGTACATGACGGACATCAGCGCGGCGAAGAAGATGATGATCGGCAGGACGTTAAATGCGAAACTGAAACCGATCCCCCCTTTGTCGGCCAGTGGCCCGAACACCATGTCGATTCCGGCATTCGCAAAATCGATGACGGCGAGCACGCCCTGGCTCAGCGCTTTGATGGCTTTCTGGCCGCCAGACCAGTACAGAACCGTCGCGGCGACCACTGCCTGCAAGGCGAATGCTGCGCCGACGACGCGCAAGTGGATGGCTTTACGATTGCTCGAAAACAGGACCGCGATTCCGAGAATCACGATGATGCCGAAGATCCCGATCAGATTGGCCGGCATGGCATTCCCCCGTCAAGTTGTTGTATTTATTGTTGCGGTGCCCAAGGATACCGCATTGTTCAGGCGGTGCCCGGGATTATCTCTGCAATTACGGGCGTCACGGCCGGGACGTCTTCGCCAACCTCACACGCATCCAGCAGCAGTTTTTCAGCCTGCACCGCATCACCCTCCGACGCGGCGTGCACGATTGCCAGCGGCGTCTCGGCATCGAGCATCGTGCCGATCGACGCGAAATCGCTGAAACCAACCGACAGATCCAGGGCCTCACCCACCCGGTGGCGACCGCCGCCGAGCTCGATAATCGCGTTGCCGACACCGCGAGTGTCTATCGACCTGAGATAGCCGGCCGCATGAACGGGCCGCACAACCGGCGCTACGGCCAGGTATTTCGAACTGGACTCCATGAAATCCGTCGGGCCACCGAGCGCCGCAACCATCCTGCCGAAAATCTCTGCGGCGCGGCCGCTTGTGACGGCGTCGTGACAGCGCTGTTCCGCTGTGGCGCGGTCGGTTTCGAGGCCCGCCGCGATGAGCATCTCCGCACACAGACCGATCACGACCGTATCGAGGCGCGCCTCCCGTTCATCGTTCTGCAAGTAACGAACCGCCTCTGCGATCTCCAGGGCGTTGCCAGCCGTGCGTCCAAGCACCTCATTCATGTCGGTTATCAGAACGTGCGTCTTCAGCTCGGCCATCGCGGCTGTCGCAATAATGCTCTCGGCAAGTTTGCGAGCGCGTTCGGGCGTCTTCATAAATGCGCCCGTTCCGACCTTGACGTCCATCACCAGGGCTTCGAGACCTGCTGCGATCTTTTTGGAAAGTATCGACGCCGTAATCAGCGGTACCGATTCCACCGTAGCGGTAACATCGCGAATGGCATACAGACGCCTGTCCGCGGGCGCCAGGTCCGCCGTCTGCCCGATGATTGCGCAGCCGACGTCCTTTACAACCTGTCGGAATGTCGGGAAGTCGGGAGCCGTGTTGTAACCCGGAATGGCTTCGGCTTTGTCCGTGGTGCCGCCCGTATGCCCGAGCCCGCGGCCCGATATCATTGGCACGTGGCAGCCGCAGGCGGCCGCGATCGGGGCCAGCATGAAACTCACCTTGTCACCGACCCCGCCCGTTGAATGCTTGTCCACCACGGGACCCTTGAGTTGCAAGTCCTGCCACCGGAGTACGGTGCCTGACGACGCCATCGCCAAAGTCAGCTTGGCCGCTTCATCGAAGGTCATTGAATTAAGAACGACGGCCATCGCTAACGCAGACACCTGCTCGGCCGGAATGCTCTCGTCCGCGAGGCCGTCTACGAAAAATTGAATTTGTTCGTCGGACAACGCGCCACCGTCGCGCTTGGTACGAATGACGTCGGTAAACAGCATCAGGCGTCGAATCCACGCAGCGGCAATTCATCGCTGCGTTGCAGCCAGTTCTCGGCCGGATAGTGACACCTGCGATCGATCACGTGCAGCGTGTAAGCGTGACGCGATTTGTCGGACAGATTCGGCCCACTCAGGTGCGGCGCACGGCCGTCGAAAATGACGAGCGATCCCGCCGGCGCGGGCGCTGCCACTTTCTGGTCTTCGGGCCACGGCGTGTCGTCCAGCGTTTCGGTGACGAGCGTGCCATTCGCCTGACGATAGTTGCGTTTTTTGAGTGGCGACTTGTGGGCACCGGGAATGAAGTACATGCAGCCGTTCTCGGTCGTCGCGTCCTCGAGCGCAAACCAGAAACCGATGCAGGATTCGGGCTCCGTGTAGATGTAGGTCGAATCCTGATGACAGACAACTTCGCCACCGATACGCGGCGGCTTGAAGATGTACATCGACTGCAGGATGACCGGATCCTCGAAGCCGAGGCTCGCAGCCGCATTGGCGAGTTTCAGCGTCCGGGAAAACCGATCGAATGCCGGATCCAGATCGTGCATTGCATGACCCATCTTGTTCAGGCTGTGCTCCTTAGCCTGCCTGAGTTCCCCGGCGTCATTGAAAGCACCATTTTCGAGAAAGAAACGAATTTTGTCGCCGGACTCGATGAAGTAACTGTCGCCGAGCTGCTCCTGCCTGGTCGTCGAGAATACGCTGCGAACCTCGGCCGGGTCGAATGCCGCTACCAGCTCGAGTGCGCGTTGTCGCAGTGCAGCGCAGGCCTCGACGGTCACGAATTCGCGCAGGACTATTACACCGTCGTCAGCGAATGCGCTAAGCATTTCCGCTGACAGCCTGCCATCGGGCGGCGCAGCGAACGTCGGTAGCAATTTATTCATCGATTTGACATGACAAAAGGCGCTATTCAGCTATAGTGAAGTTTAGAGCAAAGACACTGCATTAAGGAATTGTTTCGCTGCTTATCGGCATTTTTTTGGGGGACCAACAATGAAGAAGAACAATCTGCTTGTCTATCTTTGGACGCCAGTAATTGCCACGCTCGGATTTTCTGCGCCCGTTATCGCACAAGATGAAGATGAAGAAGACTCGCGTTTCGAAGAAATTACGGTCACGGCTCAAAAGCGTGAACAGAATATCTATGAAGTGCCTATCGCACTAAGTGCTTTCGACGGCGATAAGCTCGCCGCCCAGGGCATCACGAGCATCAACGACATCGGAAATTTCGTGCCGAATATGAACGTTACGTCTTTTTCAGCCGGTCACGTATCGTCCGTGAACCCGTTCATTCGCGGCATTGGCCTGCAGGATCATCTGATCACGACGGACCCGGGCGTTAGCGTCTATGTCGACGGCGTCTATCTCGGCCGTCAGGTCGGGCAGAACTGGAGCCTGTCGAATATTGAACGTATCGAAGTGCTGCGCGGCCCGCAAGGTACGTTATACGGTCGTAACTCGATCGGCGGCGCTGTCAATATCATCACGAAAACGCCGGGTAGCTTCGAAGGTGTGAGAGTGGGCATGGAAATCGGCTCTCGAGGCCGTTTGAATGCCGATTTCTTCGGTGACACTCAGCTCTCCGATAACACCGCTGTGTCATTCACGGGCGGGGTCAAGAGTCGTGACGGTTTGGGCGACTTCGTCAACCTGCCGAATGCAGGCATCGAGGTAGGCGAGCTGCAGGACGTATATGCGCGAGTTGCGCTGCGCTATGCACCCAGCGACGATTTCTCGATCACGATTGTGGCCGATGCGAATGATGGCGAAGGTGGTCTTCGACCATATACGACACTGATCGACGAACTGGGCGGTGGCTTCCTGTACGACATGGGATTCCGAAACTCCGATGTCGGTTCCGATCCTTACGACAACAGCACGACGCAGTCGGATCAGGTCCGTGTAACGAACGAGGCGCAGGGACTGGCCATCACCGCTGACTGGTCTTTCAACGACGACCTATCGGGAAAGATTATCGCGAGTACGCGAAGCTCGGATTACAAGGCGGGCCTCGATGACGACAGCCTTGCGGAAAACTTGTTGACGTTCCCGGAAGTGGGCGATGCTGATCAAACCTCGATCGAATTCCAGCTCAACGGCGACTACGGCGACCTCGACTTCGTGAGCGGTCTCTATTACTTCACTGAAGACGGCCAGAACTTCCAGGAAGATTATTTTTTCCTCGGCGGGCCGTTTAACTTCCTGCTGAAACAGGAGGTAACGAGCACCGGTATTTTTGCCAATTTTGGCTACAACGTCTCTGACAGCCTGCGACTCTCGGCGGGCGTCCGCTTCTCCAACGACGAAAAAGATGCCGAGGCCGATATCGCCTTCGGCCTGACGCCAGCAAATGCGGATTTCGACGAGACCAGCTGGGACTTATCGGCGAATTTCACGATGAACAATGGCCTCAATGTCTATGGCAGCATCCAGAGCGGCTACCAGTCGGGTCAGTTCAATCCACGACCCTATTGCTTTGCCGACTGGCCGGACTGCTTCGTGAATGCGTCCGACAACATAACCGCGATCAACTACGAAATCGGCATCAAGGGCCAGCCATTCGACCGATTACAAATGAGCGCCGCCGTTTTTACTACGGAATACAGTGACTTGCCGTATCAGGTGAGCGAGCTGATCGGCGGCGGATTCTCGACCACCAACCTGATTGTCGACCAGACGTCGACCGGCTTTGAATGGGAAAGCACGGCATTTCTGTCTGACAATTTCCTGTTCCACGCGACACTTGGCTATATCGACGTCGACGTTGATCGAGACTCAGACACCGGCGTCAAAGCTGTCGCTCCGTTGACACCCGAACTAACCTGGTCGATCAGCCCCGAATATCGTATGCCATTGGACAACGGCGGCTCCGTTACTTTCCGAGCGGATTATTCTTATCGTGACGAAATGTATGGCGAGCCGAGCGACGATCCCGGACGCCAGTCGGAAATCGAGAGTCGCGACCTCATCAACGTAAACATCGCCTATCGCTCGCCGGACGACACGTGGACAGCTGCGATTTACGGCCGGAACATTTCCGACGAACGCTACACGAATGCCATTCTCAATCTGGACGACTACATTCTCGTCATTCTAAGCAATGATGCGAGCGAGTTCGGATTCAGCTTCACCAAGGACTTTTAGCCGAGGCGCGGTCTGCGTAACAGAGAGCCGGTCACTGACCGGCTCTTTATTTTATTGCGGTTGTATCTCCGGGCCGGGTGCTACAATTGGCATGGAGAGGATCATCCATGGCAACAATAACTCGCTGTTTCTTATGTACTTTTCTGCTAATCACCGTCGCATCCTGCCAGTCAAAGCAGGACACCGACACAAACCTGCCTGCCACGACGCTGGACACCGGGAGTCGGATTGATCTGATTGTGGCGGGTGACTTTGTGGTGACGATGGATGAGGCAGCGAACGTCATCGAGAACGGCGCGGTTGCGATAGACGACGGCGTCATAATCGCCATCGGCAACGCGGCGGATATCTCGGCAAGTTATCAGGCCGAGCAGACACTTGATGGCGACGAGCGCGTCGTGATGCCTGGCCTGGTTAACGGTCACTCGCATGCGGCGATGACTCTACTCCGCGGAGTTGCCGACGACCTCGCGTTGATGGACTGGCTCAACAACTACATCTTTCCGGCCGAGGTCGAATTCGTCGACCCGGAATTCGTGCGCATCGGCACCGAGCTCGCGTGTTGGGAAATGATTCGCGGCGGCACGACGACGTTTGTCGACATGTACTACTACCCTGATGTCATCGCTGAAGTCGTCGATAGTTGCGGCATGCGCGCCCTGATCTCTGCGACCGTTATCGATCAGCGCAGCCCGGACGCCGAAGGCGCGGTCGACTCGATTCAAAAAGGCCGCGAATTCGTCGAGCGATGGCAGGGCAAGAACAGCCGCATCACGCCGATATTCGGCCCACACGCCAACTACACGCTCAATGCCGAGCAACTGCGCGCGACGCGCGACGCCGCAATGGAACTCGGCGCACCGCTCAGCA
>Ga0224507_10000246_pt1 | contig 21772 bp, 14 predicted proteins | sample SF_Jan12_sed_USG_3_FD_170159 | JGI IMG/M metagenome (GOLD analysis project Ga0224507, IMG submission 170159) | Sediment microbial communities from San Francisco Bay, California, United States - SF_Jan12_sed_USGS_13 | ecosystem: Environmental > Aquatic > Marine > Sediment | place: USA... | reverse complement strand
TATAAATTCTTAAAAACCCCTCATGCCTATTTATAAGGTTTTGTAAAGGAAATAATGCCTACTACCTAAAATGTTTTACATTAAATATGTTGTTAAGACTCTACGCTATTTCCTGCAACCAACCAAGGACCACTATAAGATGATGAATACTCATTGCCCTCTATGCAAATCTACCAAACATACTGTTCGTTCTAATATAGCATCAGTTGATCTTATCAATGTTTACAAATCACAATTCAACATCAATATAAAGAAATATTTTTACAATATCGATATAATAAAATTAGTAAAATGTAACACATGTAATCTACAATATTACGATCCAACAATTAGTGGTGATGAATATTTCTATAATCATTTTCAAAAATTTGATTGGTATTACATGGATGATAAAAATGAATATCATTTATCCAAAAAATATATTCAGAACGATCACAAACTACTTGAAATTGGATCTGGAAAAGGGGCCTTCTCACACTATATAAAAAATTCAAATTACACTGGATTAGATTTTAGTTTAAACGCTAAAGAAATGGCAAAAAAGGAAGGCATAGAAGTTAAAAATCAAACAATCAGTGAACATGCGAAGTTGCATTCAGGTACATATGATGTAGTATGTGCATTTCAGGTCCTTGAGCACATTCCATCGGTAAATAAATTTATTAGCGATTGCATTAATTGCCTCAAACCAGGAGGTACTCTAATTTTTGCTGTCCCATCAGAAGATTCATTCTTACGATATACCATAAATGGCATCTTAAATATGCCTCCTCATCACTTAACTAGATGGACTGACAATAGTCTCATTAAACTTGGGGAAATATTCAATCTAGATCTTGTAGAAATTATACATGAAAAAGTTCAATCTCATCATTTTTACGGTTTAAAACTGACCGAAATCCTATTTAGTCGCTATGGAGACAATAAACTTATTATCCCTGGTTTACTATTCAAAATAAAACAAAAAATATATGAAATGGTAATAAAATTTATATATCCGAAAAAAAGTTCCAGAGAACTACTTCCCAATGGTCACACAGTAATAGCTATTTACAAAAAAATATGAAAGTTTTATTAGCAAACACCTTTGACACTGAAGGTGGCGCAGCAAGGGCTGCCTATCGTTTACATAAAGGACTTCAACAAATAGGCACAGAAAGCAACCTACTCGTTCAACAAAAAAGTAGCACTGATCAATCAGTTCATGGGCCACCATCAAAGATTGAAAGAGCTTTTCCTAAAATTTGGACGAGTATTGATCGAATACCATTATTTCTTTATCCTAGAAGGCAAAAAGTATCATTCTCGCCAGCAATTGCCCCAGGACGCCTTCTCGCTGAAATTCAACGTCGACCGGCCGAGATAGTACACCTTCACTGGATAACAGACGGCTTTTTAAAAATAGAAGCATTATCTAAAATAAAACAACCCATTATCTGGACACTACATGACATGTGGGCATTTACAGGAGGATGTCACACCGACCAACAATGCGGACTTTATAGACAATCATGTGGTAACTGCCCACTTCTAAAAAGTCACAAAAACAAAGATCTCTCCAGTCATACTTTAAACAGAAAAATAAAATATTGGAAAAATCTAAATTTAACCATCGTAACTCCGAGTAAATGGCTCTCAAAATGTGCAATTAATAGCTCGCTGTTTAGTAATTATAGAATTGAAACCATTCCGAACGGATTAGATTTGTCAGTATATAAACCTATTAACAAAAAAATTTGCCGACAAATATTGAACCTCCCAACCGATAAAAAAATCATTCTATTTGGGTCAATGGGAATAACTTTTGATAAAAATAAAGGTTTTCAACTTTTACAGCCAGCACTCAACAAATTTGCATTAAACGGATGGAAAAATAATGCAATCGCTATCTGTTTCGGTTCCTCAGAACCACTCAATCCTCCTGACATGGGCATACCTATTCTGTACTATGACCGCCTCCATGATGATATTGCGTTATCAATTATATTATCAGCTGCTGACATTGTCATAGTACCATCGCTACAAGAAAACCTACCTAATACAATTATGGAAGCAATGGCTTGTGCCACCCCTGTTGCCGCATTCAATATAGGTGGAATTCCAGACTTAATCACTCATAAAAAAAATGGCTTTCTAGTTACTCCTTTTGATATTGACCAATTAGCTTATGGTATAGATTGGATACTAAAGGATACTGAACGCTGGAACTCGCTCTCTCGTGCCTCACGTAAAAAAATTGAACAAAACTACGAAATATCTACCATTGCCCATCGTTACATGAAATTATACGAGAGTGTCCTCTGATATCTTTAACTTGTGGCACCTCAATAGAAACTGTGGGTAATTGGAACAGACATTCTTGTTGCTGACAAAAATACTTTATGAAAATTGTACATTCAGTCCAATCAGTGATTAATTTCACTATTCTCGAACAAAATCCTTAAAAAGGTGGACTGAGTGCATATCAAGATTTTGCTAAATTATGGTTAAAATTACAATGGGCGTATTTGGGATAAATTCCCATTGGATAAAGAGCCCAACAGCGCGTTGGTTACGAGCATGCTGCTCACTAATGGCATACCGACTTGTAGTCAATGGCAGACATCAGGTTGTATTTACGACCACTTAGTGCAGCAAAAATGTCATCGGCCTCCGATTTGGCATCATGCAATTATATTACTCTACACCATGAGTCGAGTAAGCTATCAAAAATGCAATATGATAATAATTGAGAAGGTCCACTTTAGATCCTCAGTTACTTTCATATCAATAAGATTGTTCTTTCGGCATGGTAGAGTGGATAAGGAGTAAGCTTAAATTGAATATCAAAAAAATAATATTGATTGCACAATGATAAATAACATGAAATAGTGCTGTATCACACTCTTGAAGATTTGCTGGCTTCAGAAGTCACCCGCAGATTTGTTTGAAAAGGCATATGAGTTTAGTCACAGCGCATCACTATTCAGGAGTATCGAAACAGCATCACTTCATGTTATTACTGAAGGTTACATTGGACAGCTCGGACATAACAAATAACTTACTAACTACAATTAATAATATGCCAATAAATAGTTACAATAATGCGAGTAAGGACAATCCGGTTATAACGGTGATTGTTGCCGTGCTTAACAGTGCTAAAACCTTTCAGCTTTGTCTAGAAAGTATAATTGCTCAAAATTACCCCAATAAAGAATTAATCGTTATGGACGGCGGTTCAACAGATGGAAGCGTTGAACTGCTAAAACGTTATGACAACTATATAACTTACTGGGAATCACAACCTGATAATGGTATTTATCATGCCTGGAATAAAGCTTTGGAACATGCAAGGGGAGATTGGTTTTGTTTTCTGGGAGCTGACGACCGATTAAATAATAAGGAAATTTTAACCCGACTTGTTCCTTACTTACAAAAATCGTGCGAACAACAAATCCGAGTAGTCTACGGACGGGTTGTAAAGTCGGATAATAATGGAAATGTTGTTCGATTAGAAGGCAAACCCTGGACCGAGGTTGGTTGGCTCATGAAACACGGAATGTCCATTCCACATCCCGGTTTGATGCATCATCGTAGTCTTTTTGAACAACATGGAAATTTTGACGAAAGTTTTCGGATAGCAGGGGATTATGACCTGTTGTTGCGAGAACTCAAAGACCATCCCGCAATGTTTGCCGAAGATGTAAAAACCGTGGTATGTCAAATCGGCGGGGTAGCGGACTCCAACAATCTCATTGCAGCACGCGAGGTTTTTAAGGCGCGACGCAAATGCGGCTTGCCGATTTTCTCCTGGGTATGGTCTCTCGTCTATCTACGGGCCATTTTTCGAAATCTGGCCTCTCGCTTTACATTCAAGGTAAAAATCTAGTTGTTTCTCGGCAATCATCCGCCAACGAAATTTTCGAGCATACTCCCTCCCGGCTTTCCCGAGTCGTATCCTTAGAGGCTCATCGCAAATGAGCCTTTCCATTGCACCCACCATCTCTGAAACATTATCAACATCAACCAACAGGGCCGTTTTTCCTTCTGCAACAGCTTCTGTTATACCAGAAATACGGGTAGCCAATACCGGTTTTCCCACAGCGTTTGCCTCCACCGCAGCTATCCCCCATCCTTCAAACCTTGACGGCATCACAAAAAAAAGACACTTCGCCAACAGTTCCACCTTCCTTTCTTCGCTAACCCGGCCAAGCACTTCAACTCGGCTCTCCAAATCATATCGTTTAATTAACTGTTCAAGTTTATACATATCCGCTTTCTTCCCGCTGCCAGCAATAACGAGATGCAGATGTGGGTTTGCACTTTGGCCGGCAAATGCCGCAATGAGATTGTCCAGTCCCTTCATGTAGAAATCAATTCGCCCTAAAAATAGAATAAATTGACTTTCGCTCACCATTACAGTTAGAAATTTATTATCAATCCCGTTGGCTATATTTTCAATTCTGGTGCCATTGGTTATTTCCTCCAGCTTTTGCTTCAAACTTAAAGAAGGGGTGATTATCCAATCTACTGATTTTAGGATTATTTTTTCCACAAAATAAGGAATGAAACCTACAAAAAAATACAGTTTCAACGCGTGTTTTTCCATAATATGATGGATAATACTCACGCAGGGAGCACTGGAAAAAAAGTTGGCAAAAGATGGTGAAAAAAAAGAAACGTCGTTAACGATTAGATCACACTTTTTACGCATGATGAACCAGGGAACGAAAAATGTATAAGACAGCCTGCTCAAAAGATAGGAGGCGGACCATCCGACGCGCCGATATTCGACTTGATTAATCGTCTCGTTGCGCGCCCCTGGATAATTACCGGTTACAACAATAATTTTATGATCCGATGCAATTATTTCATTTATCTTTTTTGCTCGAAGCGCTCCACCTCCCCCGCACCATGGATTTTTTGGATCATCATATATGCAATGAACTATAAACATAACTAAATATCAACCGTCTGGCGCTGAGAAGCATCAGGTGCAATTTGTTTCCAGTAATAAAAAATCCATGACCCATATTCATAAAGCACCCAACGAATCTGTCTTCCCTCTCGCCACCAGCGAGACGGATCAAAAGGATCTTTTGGAGCTGCTTGCGATGAAATTATTAACTTATCACCAAATAATTGTTCCCAGATATATCGAGCACGTCTAGTATGGGTTTTACTCGTACTAATAATAATAGATGATATTTCATCATTAGTTATAAGTTTAGCACCAACCCCTTTTGCCTCCGAGACGGTATCATATGCATCCTCTAGACTAATAGAGATAATGTCCTGACGTGGTACTCCCAACAGCTCCAAAATCCTCACCCGCTCTTCCTGCCATGGACAACAGGAAGAATAACCGGCTTTTTCCAAGTCTTTCAAGACAGAACTTTTACGATTTCCGTTAATAATAACTTTTCTGACCTGATTTCGTCCATAAAGTTCAGCGGCGGCCATCAGACGTGGATAAATTTCAAGATCCGTATTGAGCACGACAGCTGCATCAGCTTTAGTGGGTAACTCATTTACAATGAGAACACGAGCGAGAGGCGGTAGAAAATAATGAGGGGAAAAAAATATACCGCATACCAAGCTCAAAAATACAAATAATAAAACTTTCAAAAAACGCTTCACTGCACAACTATTGAACCCTTTCAAAACATATTAAATAATTTATCAATCATAGCTTAATACTTTTTTTGCTTCCTACTTTTTTTTATGCAGGCTTATCGTCTTTAACAGACTCCCCAACGAACGAAATACCCTTCTCACCTCATCCATACTATTAATATGCTTTAATGTCTGTAAAACATACCCAGGCCTAAAATAAAATTCTTTATACGCTCTGGCCAGAATATGCTCTAGCTCTTCTCGACTCATATCCTTAGTTTTAACCACCGGACCGTGGGTCATATCGAATTCCTTGAAACTTTTAGCGAGCAGTAAATTGTTTTCCTTTGCATATTCATAAAGAGACGTGCCTGGATAACTCATATTTATAGAAAACTGAACCTGATCTGGGGAGAGTTTTTTAGCAAAGGCGATGGTCTGATTCACTGATTCTCTGGTATCATAGGGGAAACCGAACATAAAACCGCCCAGGGCCTGAATTTTATGTTTTTTAATCATCGCAACTCCCTTCTCAATCTGATCCAGGGTCAAACTTTTCTTGATCTTATCGAGTACCTCTTGAGAGCCACTTTCAACTCCCACTCGAATCATCCGACACCCTGATTTTTTCATTTCAGAGAGCATTTCATCATCCAGGGTATCCACCCGACCATTGCAGGTCCAGATAATATCAAGTTTTTCCTCTCGCAAACGACGACAAAATTCGATAACTCTTTTTTTATTAGTGGTAAAGGTGCCATCATCAATATTAACCTCTTTCAGGCCATAGTTATGCACCATGTGTCGTAACTCTTCAAATACGTTATCCAAACTGCGAAAGCGCTGACGATGCCCATACATTGCCTGAGGCCAAAGACAAAACGAACAGTGAAAGGGACATCCCCTGGAGGTCATCATATTCATAAAGGGTTGTCGGGTAAACCACGCCTCAACATACCAATGCCACGGAACGGTTTCTCGATCAGGCAATGGTATGGAATCTAAATCATTTTCCACTTCACCGTCGCCGTTATCGATGATCTCAGAGTCACGACGGTAGGTAATGCCGGTAACGGTGCTCAAATCCGCCAAATTATCCACCACTCCACCGATCTTGGTATCAAATTCATGCCGTATAACCACATCTACTGCCGGACATTCCAGCAAAACTTCCTTATGAAAATATGTGGCATGGGGGCCGCCCACGATGATCTTCGCACCGGTCGCCTCTTTGAGCGCAACTAAATTTGCATAGTCAGCTTCAATGGAAGGAGTGGTGGTTTCCATAAAAATAGCTTCCGGCTCTAGATTTTTAGCCTCGCTTAGGGTTTGGGCGAGATCGAAATCCTGAATAACCGAATCAATATAACTCACCCGGTGGCCCCGCTTCTTCAACTGGGCCGCGCTATAACCAAGAAATATCGGATATTGTAAGAATTTATCACTCCGGTGTTTAATGATTCTGTTCTGAGATCGGGTGCCGAACCCTTTGCCGGGCCATGGCGGGTTAACAATCAGAATATGCATAATTACAAGTCCACAGGATGATGATTATTTGGATTATATTTGGCATGAAGAAAACCGAAAATTTGAGTTGCATAACTCAAAATAAGTAAAACAATTACCAACGGCAACTTCAAATCACATAAACTATTTAAAATAATATTTTTTATACCTCGCAAGCGCTGTTTGACAAAACCGGACTTCTTGGTAATTTTCGAAGCAAAAATATAGCTACTGACCCCACGACGAAACTGCCAGGAAATAAAACCGGACAAATCAGCTCGCGGAGCATGATGCACTATCATTTCAGGTGCATATTTAATCCTATATCCCTTATTAAGTAAATCATGGGCCAATAAGGTATCTTCACCTCCGGCATAGGGAAATGTTTCGTCAAAACCACCAAGCTCTAAGAAAACGCTTTTAAGCAAGGCGCAATTACAAGTACTCAAGCTATTGGTATACCCATTTTCGTCTACCCGCCACACCTTTTCAAAACCAAGAGAACCACCTGCCGGAAAGCCAAGGGCGGAGATAGAATCACCCAAATAAGTTGAAGACGGCAACAAAAGCCTACCCATCACCGCCTCGGTAATACCAGCATCAAAATACGATTGAATATTTTCCAACCATTTTTCATCAAGCCGACAATCACTATCGGTAAAAACTAAAATCTCTCCCTGAGCACGAGCCGCACCCATATTACGACAAACTGCGGGACCCTGATTTTTCGGGGCTCTCAAGAGGGTAAAGTTATCATATTGGCTTATAATTTCAGCGGAATTATCAGTGGAACAATCATCCACCAATAAAACCTCAAAGGGCGCCTTATACGACTGCCTGGTAAGAGAACTTAGCAATTCTGGTAAGGTTTTCTCCCCATTATACACCGGAATAATAATAGAAAAGAGCATAAAATATTTACAGCCTATAAAGAATAAATACGAGCACCAAAGATCCGTGCCACAGTATTATAATAAGCGAAATAACCCGTGATTATTTCGCTCCGATACCAAGGTAGTATAATTATGAAAAAATGTCTCCAACCTTGCCAACTCATCAGGCGAGAGACGAACCTTAATCCATTGATCAAACATATCATACCTAATAAATAAATGAGTGACCTTGTTTTTCCGTAATCCCTGGGCAATTCCTTTGGCATCATAACTAGTGCGCGCCATCGTCGTTATCGAATCGGCTCCAGACAAGGTATCAAAACGTACTTTCCTATCAAAATAATATCCTCGTTTACCCAAAAACACCGCCTGAACAACAGCATCTTCCTCTACATGGTCATTTAAATAACGCACCAGTGGATATTCCGGTCTCCTAGCAGATATATATTGTTCACGGGTTACCTTTCCACTCAAGTAACCCAACGGTTGGACTTCAGCAAACAGTGAACCAACATACTGAAAGTTATATAAATACATAGTGACAACCAACCCCATCGCCCCGTAATGCAGAACACGCAGACCACTGGTTTTCAAGTAACCTAAAATTAAATAAAAACCCTGAATAGAAAGAATAACCAAGGCTGGAAGAATAGGGCTCACATAACGAACTCGCTGGGTCTCTGAAAAAAACGAGAACAAGAAAAATAGTAAAGCAAAAGCCAATAGAATATAATTTTCTCGGCGTCGGACCTGCCCATATCCATTCCTAAACAGAAACGGTAACAGCGGAAAAATCAGGAGAAATGGGTTCAATTTACCGTCAAAATATCTGGGATCATTATCCCTACCTTCATAAAAATATCTTATGGGCAAAAGAAGTATTTGAATAAAGTCCTCCCCATATAACTGCTTACGCAAAAGAAAAATATTTGATTTCGCGCCTGGAATTTTTTTCTCCTGTTGTATGGTACTCTTTCCTTCACCGATACTATGCTCCACAGCCCCTAGGGATTTTTCCTGAAACAATGAGTTATACAAGGGATAGATGGGGTTACCGGTCCAAGTAATATTTCGTATAAACCAAGGAGAAAAGGTAAGCAATGTAGCAACGACAAAAAACAATGCCCAGGCCAAAGCTTTGGGTGCTGATCTCTTGTGTGCCGGAACGCTACGCTGATATATAATGGGGACTAAACCACTCAGGACAAAAATGGTGATCAACCCATTATACTTACACCCAGCAGCCAAACCGCAACAAGCACCAGCAACAAGAAGGTACCGAAGAGCAAAATCCGTTCGCATCCAATGCAACAACGCCAATAAGGACGCGGTTGAAAAAAATATCAGGCCAAGATCCACATACACCGTGATGGATAATTTCGCTATTACAGGAATGGAAAGAAAAAGAAGCGCTCCAAGAATTCCTGCTTTTATATCTATTCGTTTTGCCAAATGGACATACACCAAAAAAGCAGTTGCTAGACCAAAAGAAAAATGGATATATTTTGGAACAATATCATTCCCAAAAAACAGGGAAATCATATAGAGTAGATCAAGGTTCATAGGGAAATAGGAAAATGGAATTGACGGAATTTCGACAATACCCCCCAGAGCCAAGTAGAGTTTGGGCACATAAAGATGATGGGTTAAAGCATCTCGATCTACCGGAGGGACTCCAGCTAATAAGGCCAAAGAGACAATTAATACCCCTAAGCAACACAGAAATAATATTAAACCCAATGAAGGGGGTAACTTTTCTTTTAGCTTAAAAAACATTTCAACGTTATTATAAATCGATTATAAAATTGAGAATAAATTTAGCAGTTGGCCACATAACCAACAACGAACTGATCTTATACAGCTAAACCCCACAAACAATCACTTGGAAATTCTTTATCGTTCTGCAACACCATATCTCCTGGGTTATATAAAACTCACCGTTCTAAAAATTAATAAACTTCTCAAGCCAAGCAACCGAACGGTTACAAACAATATATTTTCGCATCTATGCCCAATTGGTCATTAGATTGCGTTACCATTAACATACGAAACACTGAAGAAAATTCAGCATAAAAAAACACAGGCCCCAATATTTGCTAAATCTATTTTCTTCTTGGTTCCTAACAACTAAACGATGCCACCATGCTATTATCTCAGCAAAAACGCTTAACCCTTATGGGCTGTCTCATTCTCTCAATTTTCACCGCGCTTAGTTACAGTAATTCCTTACACGGGAGTTGGATTTTTGATGACATCCCCAACATTTTAGAAAATACCCCTGTTCATTTAAAATCCCTCGACTTCCAAAGCATCAAAAAAACATTCCATGCTGCACCAGGCCATCCAGACAAGTTTTATCGCCCGGTAGCAGTATTTAGCTTTGGCCTAAACTGGTATTTCGGCGGAAACAATGTTTTCGGCTTCCACCTGGTAAACCTTTTTATTCACATCGTCTCGTCGCTAGGTGTATTTTTTTTAATATCTGCTCTTTATGACACACCAAGACTTAGGATCCTTCGTGACGATAAAACAATCTATATAGCCTGGATCGGAGCTACGCTCTGGGCATTAAACCCGGTACAAACTCAAGCGATATCATATATAGTGCAACGAATGGCCTCATTGGCCGCTCTTTTTTATATTTGTGGTATGTTAACTTATATCTATGCAAGAAAAAAGCCGTTTAAGAGCAATTGGCCGCTTTATCTAATGACATTATTATTTTTTCTCCTGTCAACTTTTTCAAAAGAAAACGGCATACTCTTACCATGCTCGCTTATCTTGACAGAAATAATCTTTATTTCTAATCACAATATATCTGGAAAGAAGATTTTCTTTGCCCTTATCTTTGGAGCGCTTATCAGTTATCCTCTACTCTATCTCATTAACGGTGGAAGTTTAAACTTTCTCTCTGGATACAATATGAGAGGATTCACCCTTACCGAAAGAGCACTAACCGAACCAAGCGTACTCATCTATTATATATCTTTGCTTTTGTACCCAAACCCTGACAGATTATCCCTCGACCATGACTTTCCGGTTTCAACCTCACTCATAGAACCATTGTCAACCCTAGCTGCAATTGTCGCCTTGCTAGTCATGGTTATCTCGGCTATTACTTTTTACCGGAAAACCCCTATTGTCTCTTTTGCATTCTTATTTTTTCTACTTAACCACCTAATAGAATCCACAGTGTGGCCACTGGAGCTCGTCTTTGAACACCGCAACTATCTTCCTTCAATATTTTTCTTCTGGCCCATTGCATCAGGGCTCGTCAACGGAATAACATATCTTCAGCATAAAAAAAGAACGGTAGCCCTCACACTTCTTACACTAACCGTAACCTATACCCTCACCCTCGGCATCTGGACCTTTTCCCGTAACACTGTTTGGAAAAATGAAAAAAATCTATGGTCTGACTCCATGACAAAACATCCAGATCTGGCTCGCCCCTATCAAATGATGGCGGTGTTACTGGAATCCGGAGGATATGATGAACAAGCATTGCATTTATACCAATTGAGCTTGGAAAAAAAAGATCTATCATCACCCAAAATGAAACTATTCGCTGCCCATAACAACATGGGACTCATTTATCTCAAAACCGGACGCTACGAAATGGCCATAAATTCATTCAATGCCGCCTTGAGTTCCCAACCCGGAAACGGTATGGCCTACCACAACCTAATAACGACATACCTATCAAGTGCCAACTACAAGGAAGCGGAAAGATTGACCGATTTAGCATTAGCCATGGAAGAGAACAAGTTAGACGTCGAATATCTCAATTACAAAGCATTTGCCTTGCAAAAATTGGGACATGCTCAAGAGGCGGTCATTTTTTATAAAAAAATTTATCAGCTATCTCCTGAAAATGACGTTTATTTACTTAATCTCAGCCTAGCTCTGGCCCAAAACGGCGATTATAATCAGGCATTACATTTCTTAAACCAAATTACAATATCATTACAAAGCACAATACTTTTTCAACTAGTGCAATTGGAAAACGAATTACGGGGAGGGAGCACAGAGGCAGCAGAAGTGCTATTAAAACGTATTTTTTTAACCCATACAAATGAAGAAATAAAAAACATACTTAACGGTAAAAGAAAATCTCAGCCTGCCCTGGATCTATCAGTTATCATTCCTATATTAGAAAAGAAAAACCTATAAAAAATAGCCTCAAACCAGTGCCTGCGCTTACCTTCGCCAGATTCTTAATCGTCATCAAGGAGAGGCAACGGGCGCATAATAAATCTAAAAAACAAACAGCTCGAAAATAGACTACAAAAATGAATAATTTATTTTTCGAAAACTAAAAGTTAATCCATAATGGACGGGTTCTATTAAAACCATGCAACAAACTTCCAGTACAACATATTCGCACTACCACTTCAATGCGTTATTGCCCCTATATACAAAAGAAAACAATAAATCGACAATTTAACGTCGAGATAACGTATACAATTCAATGTAATCTAGAATCAACAAGCAACCAAAGAGATATCTGGCATGACCAAAGTTTCCTGATTCATTTCTACTATGGTATGAACCAATTCATGATTCAAGGCAACAGGCCTCTCACAGTGAGTATAATCTGCTGGTAAATTTTGAGCCCGAATATCAGAATTAACCGGGAAACCGATTAAAGAATCAGCGGAAGCTCCACGGGCAATCATTAACCGTTGCTCCGCCTTAATACCGTTATCCTTCACCCGCTTGAGACCTAACAAATAACCTAGATCCACAACGGGTACCGCCTTGTTACGCCACTTGATAATCCCATAGAGGTAACCAGGTGCAAGAGGAACGGGAATCATCTCAACCTGTCGCATAATCTCTGAGACTTGAGAGATACTCAAACAAAGAGAAACATCAAGATCACGCTCGGTCGAAAAAATAAGCAAACGCCCTTTTCCCTTTTGGGATGACCGGGATATTTCTCCCTGTTCACCTCTTCCGACAATAGCTGATTTTGCTGAAAACGGATTAACAGATGTTTTTTGTTTAGCATGCTCAGAGCTACTAGCCATCAATTCATCAGGCGATAACAAAAGAGTCATACTTTCCCCTTCGCTCACAACTCCGGAAAAACTATTAACCCCTATACTTTTAAATAGATGAGGTAAGCTTAAAATATGTTCTTGCTCAATATGCACCACTTGAGAGACTCTATCCACCAGTACGGCAACACCTTCACTCTTTAAACCATCTCTTTCATTACGTGCACTGAGGACGACGATACGCTTGAGACTAAGATCCTGCTTACTTCCCTTTCTCAACAATGGTCTACCAAGTAGCTTTGCAAGACTAAAAACCGGAACATTTCCCTCCTGTACCGTAACATAGCCAAGGGCTCCCTCCGGCTTTGCTAATCCGCGATCATCAACATCAGAGCGGTAAAGTCGCAATCGTTCTATCCGCTGAATACTGCGAATCAAGGTCATTTCCATGAAATAACTTTCTTCATTGACATTGCAACGAACCAACCGATGGACCGGATTTTCTTCAACTTGCCTGAACATATTTCATCCTCGATAAGGTCATGGAGTTAACACAATCTTGCACGATAAACCGGCCGATATCGCTAGGTGATCCGATCCGATCCACCACCCCTTTTTCTACGGCTCGTTGCGGCATACCGTTAACCACACAAGTATCACCACTCTGGGCATAAGTTCGTCCCTTTTTGGATCGTATAGCCACCATACCTTGGCTTCCATCATTACCCATACCAGTTAAGATAATACCTGTTGTTCTTGACCCATACAACTGAGCCACCGACTGCATGGTAACATCAACTGCCGGTCGGTGACCACCAATCATCGGCCCCTGGTTAACAATTACATTACCATCTCGACCCAGCAGAAGATGGTGATCACCAGGGGCGATAAGGACAACGCCAGGCTCAAGAGGGTCACCATTCTTAGCTTCTCGCACCTTCAAGGCAATTCGACGATCAAGCTGGGCAGCAAGAACTTCAGTAAAAGAGGGAGGGATGTGCTGCACCACAATGATTGCAGCAGGAAAATCCACCGGCAATCGACTAAATAATTCCCTTAAAGCGACTGGACCCCCAGTAGAAGCACCAACCACCACAATTCCACCGGGCAAAAGACTAATCCCAGGGGTGACGTAAGGGGTATCTTCCTTATTTTTAAGTGAAGGATAAGAAAATTCTATCTTCTGCGGGTCGTGAAGGGCCGTAGCAGTAACAATGGGCAACGCCTGACCTTGCCGACCTTTTTTAAGAGACCTGATAACCTTTATCTTGGAAGCGGAGCGAACCTTAGCAATAATATCCTGTCTGAGAATTTCAGGGTCAACAGGGGAATCAGGATTATATTTTAATATAAAATCAACCGCTCCCATATCTAATGCTTTTAAAGTGGTTGCTGCGGCTTCTCTACTAATACCACTCACCATAATAACCGGAGTAGGGTTTTCGATCATCAGCATCCCTAATGCTTTAATACCATCCATCACCGGCATTTCAATATCCAAGGTCACAACATCAGGCTTGAGCTCATTGACAAGCTGAAGCGCCCGCAAACCGTTAAGCGCGGTACCCACTACTTGAAAGTCGGCAGAAGACTGGAGATAATTAGTCAACAATCGACAAACAAAAGGAGAATCATCGGCAACAACTACTCGAATAGGATTGGTCATTAAACCATGGTACGTTTTTTGGCTGTTAAGTCAGCAACCAACCCGGTCAACATTTCATCTTGATACGGCTTGGTAACATATTCAGTTGCTCCCACATCAAAACCTTTTTGTCGATGCTTGGCTCCGCCTCTTGAAGTTAACATAATAATGGGAAGTTTTTTGTAGGCCGCTTGCCCACGCAAGGTAGCTGTTAACTCATATCCATCCATTCGAGGCATCTCAATGTCTACCAACATAATATCAGGGGGCAGTGCCATTTCTTGAATCTGGGTCAGCGCATCCAATCCATCCTTGGCAGTAATGGGATTCCAACCAGAGTTACGTATTAAGTTAGTAAGTACCCGCCGAACACTTACGGAATCATCAACGATCATTACGTTAATAATCTTTCGATCGGTAAGCGACTGAATCTCTTTAATATCGATTGCTTTATTAGCCCCTACCTGTTCTGGTTCCGCCAATAACTCGGCAGGATTCAAGATAAGAACCACACTACCATCACCCATAATGGTACCACCGGTAATTCCGTGGACATAGCGTAAATGATTACCTAAAGGCTTAATAACCACCTCACGACCCTGAATGATCTGGTCAACGATTAGACCAACCTGCTGCCCACCAGCCTGCAAGATCAACACTGGGAGTCGAGTTACATTAGTATCTGCTCCTTGGTGGAGATTAAGAACCTCTCCAAGGCGAAGCACCGGATAAGTGGAACCACCAACCCTGATAACCGGTTGCTGTCCTACATAATCTATATTATCTTCTTCCACCCGAACGATCTGACTAACCGAACCCAAGGGAATAGCAAAGATCTCATAGTTGGCCCGCACGATAAGTCCCTTGGTTATAGCCAAGGTCAAGGGAAGCCGAATTGTAAAAGTAGTCCCTTCACCGGGAACGGAATCAATAGTAACCGTCCCTTTAAGTTTTTGGACATTTTCCTTTACAATATCCATCCCCACTCCGCGACCGGAGATTTCACTAACCTCACCGGCTGTACTAAATCCAGGCAAGAAAATTAGGGAGTTTAATTCTTCAGGACTCAGAGTTAAAGCGTCTGCCTCACTAAGGTATCCTCCAGCTATTGCTTTGGTTCGGAGAACCTGGGGATCAAGGCCTCCACCGTCATCCCTAATACTGATCACCACCTGATTGCCTTCGTTGTAACCTCGTAGGAGAATAGTGCCTGCTTCCGATTTCCCAAGCACTTTACGAAGTTCCGGAGGCTCAATTCCATGATCCACTCCGTTACGAATAATATGCATCAATGGATCAGCAATTTCTTCCATCACCAACTTATCAAGCTCGACCCCTTCGCCATGAATTTCTAACGAAGCCAGCTTATTCTGCTTCCTCGAAACCACCCTTACAACCCGGTGCAACCGAGTAGCTAAGGTAGAAAGGGGAACCATACGAACTCGCATAAGTTTTTCTTGTAACTCACTGGAAATTCGACTCTGACGGGTAAGAGTGGAATCAAAATCACCGATAAGGTTACCCAAATCATTACCGACCGTTTTAATATCACCCGATGTTTCCGAAAGCTCTCTAGTAAGAAGATGAAACTCGGTATAACGATCCATTTCCAAATCATCAAATTCGCTTCTACCCGACCCCTCTTGATCACCCAGAGTCAGTTTAGTTGCACCTAGGGTAGTGGCCTCGTACTGAGTTTCTAAGTTGACAGAAATACGCCGCAAACGATCAATACTGTTTTGTAATTCCTGGACCTCACCAGTAAGGTTACCCAGACGCTGCTCAAAAGTGGTTCGAGTAATAACCAACTCACTTACCAAACGAACCAGATCATCAAGTCGATCCAGCGGAACGCGTACAAATTCACCCGGCTGACGTTGAACAACCGCTTCCTTGACCTGATCTTCACCAGTCAAGTCCCCTTTTTGAGGAGCATAAAGCGGATCTGTCAAATCAATAACTTTTTCCTCACCCAAAGCAGCTACGGACTTGGGTACCAGGTCAGCGGCAGTAGTTTTGCCCAACAATCCATTATAACGAAGTTGCAAGGTAGATAAAGTTTCAGGTGCAACCTCTCCAGCTACTAAGTCCTCAAGTACGTCGCCCGAGGTACTAAGTAAATCAGAAATATCATTAGTCCACTCAAGCTCCTTCTCATAAAGAAGATCAAGCAGATCTTCCATACGATGACTCAAAGCAGTGACACTCATGAGCCCAACCGAACCAGCTGATCCTTTAAGAGTGTGCACAGAGCGTCTTACATCCTGCACCAAATTTTTATCAAAACCCTCTCGGCCCAATTCGGTAAGTCGTAAATTTACCGTACGAAGATGATCCTCTGCTTCCAATAGAAAAATCTCTAACAATTCAGGAAGAATGTCATCGTCAGCGAAATCATCATCAGATGAAAAAGCGTCTTGCGCTACCTGATCATCACTGATTTGCTCTAATAATTCATCATGTTGAGATAGTTGCGATTCAGAAGATTCTGAGAAATGATCGTAAAGTCTGAGGAGATCGGTATAATTCGGTTGTTCGGTAGTATTGGTAGCGATATCCTCCAACAAATCCCCTGTGGTGCACAGCAAATCTAAAACGTCAGTGGAAAACTCCATAGACCCATCATAGAGTTGATCAAGCAAATCCTCCATACGGTGAGTTATAGCAGCAACCGACTCTATACCAACAGCACCAGCACCGCCTTTCAACGTATGAATCTTACGCCTAATTTCCATAATCCGTTCTTGATCATATCCGGATTTTTGAAAATCGGCTAGCAGCAAGCTAACCTCCTGAATATAATCGAGAGCTTCCACCCAAAAAGCCTCAAGCATCTCTGGATCTACAGCCAGAGGAGCCATTTCAGGTTCCAGCTCTGATACCTCATCATCTGAATCACTCGGCCCTAAAGTCCAGGAAGAACTTTTCCCTTCTTCTTCCGTTTCAATGCCGAATTCGCTTAAGATTTCAGAGAGTACGCTCTCATCTTCCTCCAAGGGAAGATTGCGCGCCCTTCGGTACCCAATAACAATAGTACTTATAATTTCTGGTTCACTAAATTCATCACTCAAAGCCACATCAAGATATCCATCAATAAACTCAATGGTCATGACCATGAGATCCAAAAGATCCTGGGTAAACGGAGTGGATTTATTACCTATATCCTCAAGAGTTTCTTCCACATAATAGGATATGGTACTTAATGCACTCAAGCCAACCATGGCAGAGGCACCCTTTATAGTGTGCATGAGGCGAAAAACTTCTTCTTGAATCTCCGTTTGGGATTGATCGGCATACAGATCCTGTAAACCTTTTTTAACAGACGGAATATAACTTTTCGCTTCTTCAATGAAACCGATCAGTATCTCTTTGCTGACTGTACTAGCCATAGGACAGCTCCATGGGATAAATCTTTGACAGGGCCACAATAACCCTTAAGAACCATTAAATAATTTTTCGATACAACAGGACATCTTTGAAATTTATAAGTTGAAACCCCGGCAATCGCAAACCAACCACTTCTGCTGGTCCCAAAAATAAATAACCGCCTGGATTAAGACGTTGACTGAGTCGCCTCACTAACTCTAACCGGTTTGTCGACTCAAAATAAATCATGACATTCTGACAGAATATAATATCCTGGGCGGTAATCCAATAACTGCTCGGATCTAATAGATGAAGGTATCCGAACTTGACCACTTCCTGAATGAATTTAACTAAACTGTAGGATACTTTATTTCCAACATCTTTTTTCTCCATGTATCGCAACAGATACTCCTCAGGCAACTGCCTAAGCTCATGGGGCTTATAGACACCAGAACGGGCCTTTTCCAAGGCATTGAGACAGATATCAGTACCATAAATCAGCTGCTTCACTCCGCCCCACCCGCCTTCCGATAAAGGTTCGGGATGGGAGGCCAGAACTTCGCCAAAGGTCATGGCCAGGGAGTAAGGCTCTTGCCCGGTAGAGCAACCCGCGCTCCACATACGCAAGGTAAGATCATTATTTTGCTCTTTTAGCTCCCGTAAAGCTGGAAATACACACTCTTCAAGGGCAAGAAAGGAAGGCTGGTGCCGAAAGAAACTAGTCTCGTTATTTACAAGTAGTTCCAACAAGGCCAACCACTCTTCCCCCCCCTGGGGATTAAAAGCTACAAAGTGGTAATAATCAATATATTTTGTGATATTAAGTAGGAGCATCCGTTCCCATAAACGTTGCCTAAGAAATCGAATCCTACCTTCAGTAATAAAATGACCACAACATTTTTTGATATAATCCCGCCAAACTAGATAATCGGCAACTGATATTTCGGGCGGGGAAGATTGAGAAAAATCGGCAGGACGGCGGACACATTTAGTGCCGCCGTCAGATATTTGCCGTTTATGCGCCACGTTGATAATCGTCCGGGAGTTTAAACCTGCTCAAGGAACCACGAAGACTATCAGCCAATACAGCAAGATTATTAATTGAAACAGCTGCTTGCTTAGTACCAGCAGCTGTTTGCTGGGTAACCTCAGCAATATCTACCATGGAGGCAGAAAGAGCTTCAGAACCTCGTGCCTGCTGTTTAGCAGCCAGAGAGATTGATTGAATCAATTCAGCCAGTCGTCCAGATACAGCATCAATCTCCCAGAGTGCCTTACCCGCCTGATCGGTAAGTTTAGTACCTTCCACCACCTCGTTGGTCGTGGTCTCCATAGCGGTCATGGCTTCATTAGTCTCACTCTGAATTGTTTTAACAAGAGAGTCAATCTGCTTGGTAGCATTAGTAGACCGCTCCGCCAACCGCTCAACTTCCTCAGCAACAACAGCAAAACCACGTCCAGCATCCCCGGCCATAGCAGCCTGAATTGAAGCATTCAAAGCCAGAATACTGGTACGATCAGCAATATCAGAAATCAACTGTGTTATCTCACCAATTTCCTGAGAACTTTCACCAAGTCGTTTAATACGTTTAGATGTTTCCTGTACCTGCTCGCGAATACGATTCATACCTTCAATGGTATCCTGTACCGCTTTGGTACCTTGGGCAGCGTTGGCTTTCGACTGCTCACCAACCTGAGTTGAGGTTGCAGCATTTTCAGAAACCTGCTGAATAGAAACCGCCATTTCATCAATAGCAGCGGAGGTATCAGTAATCTGCATGGCCTGACTCTCACTACCTTGAGCCAAATGCTCAGCCGTGGTCTGAATCTCGTTGGCAGAAGAACTAACCTGAAGGGTAGCATCCTGAACATTGGAGATAATATCACGCAACTGTTCAATCATGAAGTTATATGAATCGGCGATGGCACCGGTAACATCAGCAGTTACCTCTGCATCAACCGTAAGATCACCATCTGCCAAGCCAGCTACATCTTCCAACAGACGCATAATGGAGTTCTGAATTACATCACGCTCCTCGCGAGATTGAATCAGAGCCATAGTGTTATCAAGCATGGTATTAAGAGAGTCAGCAACATGACCAAGCTCATCTGCACTGTGAATCTCGGCGCGAGCCTCAAAATCACCCATACCGATGGAGCTAAAAACACCCATAATCGCATTGGTTTGCTTTACCAAGGCATTGGACAGCCAGATAGTCAATGCAATTACCACTAGAAAAGATACCACAAGTATAATAAGAAAGTTATTTCGTAGTGCATTAGGCGTCTCATGGACCTCACTTTCGTCCATTTCCGCCATCATTGCCCAGATAACCGCACCTTCTGGATTCGCAGCAGTAGGCTCCTGTACAACCAAAGGTCCCCAGGAACTAAACACAGCCTTGCCACGATAATCAATAATAACTTGCTTGCCATGGTTACTTGCAATAGCATCTTTAAATGCAACCGTATCTATAAGATACTTTTCATCCATCATAGTACTAGTAACGCCCATATCTTTTAGAAATCGAGAGTTACAACGCCATAGACCATCAGGTCCAACCAGATAAACCTCACCTGTTCTACCTAATCCAATAGTTGTGGACATCTGCTCATTAATGATATCTATATCGAGCTCGGTTATAACAATTAGTTTGTCTTCTGCATCATGTTTTACAAGATCAACCCCTTCTCCCACACTCATATGTTCCGGTTCAATGATAGCGCCACCTTCCTCATTTAAGTTAATGGCAATAGCAAAAAAACCAGTGGCTTTATCAATAACTGGTGACTGTGAAAAATCTTCAAAAACCACCTCACCAGGTATGGAGTAATAGGCAGCCTTATCAAAGGCCTGGCCGAGACCAGTATTACGATACTTCTCGTTAGTCAATACTTTACCGAATAAATCCGATTTAGTAGCATTATATATAACGTGACCATCTCCATCAACGAGATATGTATCGCGATACCCATGCAGCTTATTAAATTCACCAATATATTGATGAAGCTTTATATGAGTAAGGCTATAGAGACTACCGTCACCGGCATCAACGAGATCAGGCTTATTTAGATAGGCGCTACGAAGAATCTCAGTGGCAGCTTCATGATCTCCCACTCCCATCTCTTCCACACCTTCAATCATCTGAGGCCCCAATTCTCGTACAAAGGGGTTATCAGCAAAACCTTTGAGAACGTCGCGTTCCTCTGCAAAAAAGTCCTTCATTTTTCCACGGTACACATCCTCCATAGCCTCAAGAGAATCAAGAGTTTGTGTTTCAATCGCAGTGGTGGAAAGGTTAATTGCGAAGAACCCCATGACCACCAAAGGAATTGTAGCCATGAGAATAATGGAAAACAGCAGCTTGTTACGAATACTCTCAGTCACAAGCCTGATTGGGGCCAAATTTGTCAGATTTTTAATAAATCCGAGTTTTCCTTCCATGTGGAATACCTCCTGCTCCTAAGGAAGATTTAAAAGGCATTAAAACGCCTTTAAAAAAAACAAACGATCATACTGGACGAAACTGTTGCATCTCGTCTGACAAAAGAAGTTTTTCAAAATCAAGCACCGTCAACATACGATCCTCGTAATCTAAAACTCCCTGCAAATATGTTTCTATTTCATCTTCTATAGTCCCTGTTGGTTGTTCTATTTTCCCAGTGGGAAGATAACGAATTGCGTTGACCTTATCAACAACCAACCCGACTACAACTTCCTGATCTCCGGCACGGGTGATAAGAAGTCGTTTAGTCATACTTAA
>Ga0224507_10000245_pt1 | contig 21775 bp, 19 predicted proteins | sample SF_Jan12_sed_USG_3_FD_170159 | JGI IMG/M metagenome (GOLD analysis project Ga0224507, IMG submission 170159) | Sediment microbial communities from San Francisco Bay, California, United States - SF_Jan12_sed_USGS_13 | ecosystem: Environmental > Aquatic > Marine > Sediment | place: USA... | reverse complement strand
CAGGCAAGAACAAAATGAACCATCGCTCAATTCACCTGCTCACTCTCTCTTCACAGGAAAGCAGCAGTTCCTTCTGGGCCGCATCAAGAACCTTGTGGGCCACTTTGATATCCTGTCGTATCTGGGAGGCAAGCTCTTCCGGACCGCTGAATTTCTTTTCGCTGCGCAGGTGACGGAGCAGGTTTATCCTGATGGGTTTACCGTAAATATCGTCATCAAAATCGAAAATATGCGTTTCAGCAACAAGCCTGTTTTCGCCGAAGGTAGGATTATAGCCGATATTTGAAACTCCACCATAACACCTGCCATCATAGATGACCTGGGTTACATATACCCCGCGTTTGGGACAAAGGTCCTCTTCGGATATCTGTAAATTTGCGGTTGGAAACCCGACCACGCGGCCGCCGCGTTGCCGACCCCTCTGCACCTCACCGCGAATTTGATAATAACGGCCAAGAAGTGTGCGCACGTCACGCATTCGCCCCTTGGTAACCAATTTTCTGATCTTTGAACTGCTGACCAGCATGCCGCCTTCATAATACGCTTCAACCACCGTAACGGGAAATCCTTCTTCTTTCCCTTTGGTCTTGAGAAACTCAATGTTCCCCTGACGTCCCCTGCCAAAGGCGTAATCGTAGCCGACGACAAGCTCCTGCACACCTATGGTTCTGATAAGAATCTCATCAACAAATCTGTCTGCAGTGGTTGCGGCAAATTGCAGATCAAAGGGAATGATAACCAGGACATCAATGCCGGCGCGCTCAATTAATTCTATTTTCTGCTGGGTGGTTGAAATCAGCCGAATACTGTCGGGCCGAAGCACCTTCAGGGGATGAGGGTCAAAGGTCACCACCACGCTGGTTCCGCCCAGTTTATTGGCCTTGCTGACCACTTCGCGAAACAGCATCTGATGACCGAGATGGACTCCGTCAAAATTTCCAATCGTTACGCAGGCATTTACAAAAGGCTGTTTAATGTCTGCAAGATTAGTAAACAGCTTCATTGACATGTTCGGTTCATTTTTATTGAGAACAAGGAAAGATTTGCTTGACAAATCCTGCATAGATTATCATATTTCCACCCGGTTGTGCCGAAGTGGCGGAATTGGTAGACGCGCTAGGTTCAGGGTCTAGTGGGGGTATCCTCGTGGGAGTTCGACTCTCCCCTTCGGCACCATCAATTACTTTCCATATGCTTTTCACAGTATCTCCAAGCTTCCCTTTTTCATTTTTTCCTGGAAAAATTTCAGTATAACATTTTCAGCTTCTAATTCCAACTATTCTGACAGGGAACTGATTGGTAGCGGTATATTTATCCCGTGTCCCTCCGCATACCTCTGAGGCAAAAATTCTGTGATCAATGAATCCTGCACTTTTTTCGCTTCATATTTTTTTTGTTTCGACTTTATGAGCCTTCAGTCGCGAAGAAAGGACGACAGCAGCAGCCGTCAGAAATGCGGCAAGCAAAAAGGCAACGGAGAAATCTCCGGATGATTCGGCAAGGAGTCCGGCGAAATAGGGGCCGAGAATCTGACCAAGGCCGAAGATAAACGTAATGATACCGAATGCTCTCACTGTGTTATGGGAACCAACAAGATCTCCGACCAGCGCCAGCATGATGGACGGAACACTCCAGGCCACGAAACCGAAACAGCCGATGGAGACAACCAGCGCTATATTCGGCAGTTTTAAGCCGACCAGAAGGTAAGCAATAGTCTGAATGGTAAAAACAGTCATCAGACCTGCCTTTCTTCCCCATTTATCGGAAAGTGTCCCGAAAACGGGACCGGAGAACAGGCTGAGAAAACCGACCCATGACCAGAAAACGCCGGCAGCTTTTTCCTGAAATCCGTATTCCTGGACAAGAACCGTGACGATAAATGTTGCGTAAATCACATAGGTTAAGCCAAAGATAAAATAAATGACTCCGCAATGCAGAATGACGTTTTTGTCCAGGGGACGGAATTCGGCCTGTTTTCTTTTGGCGGGGGCGGCATCACCCGCACCGACCATGTGCAAACCTATATCTTCGGGCCGATTTCTCAAAACGAGCCAACAGAGGACAGTTATGGCCGTCACTGTCACCCCGAGAACAAACCAGCTTAAACGCCATCCTTCAGCCTGCAGGGAATTCAAAAAGGGTATGACCAATCCGGACAACAGAATAGCAAAACCGCTTCCTATCACTATAAATCCTGCCGCTCTGCCTCTCAATCTGCTGGCAAACCAGGTTGACATCAGCCCCATCATCGGCACATTGGAAGCCCCGCTGCCAATACCTGTCAAGGTGTACAGCAGGGCAACCAGCAAAAAACTCCGGGCGAAACCAATCATTATCATTGACCCGCCTATCAGCAGCAGAGCAATTGAGATGAGTTTCCGCGCACCAATGATTGATTGAATCCTGCTGCAGAAAAGGACGGCAAAGAGGTACCCCACAAAGTTGCAGGTGCCGACGAGGCCCATCTGCGAATAGCTGAGCTGCAGCGAAGCCCCCATTGCCGGCAGCAGCATGCCGAGCGAAAAGCGTCCCAAACCCAGGCTGGCAAAGATACAGAGGCACCCGGCAGCAACAATGAACCACCCGTAATGCACATTCTTGACCGCTGCAGAAATACCTGATTTCATTGTCTCTTTATCATGTCATTTGCTGCCGGGACACTCTCAGAAAAATAGAATACCCCGATAATTATCTTTGTATTATTGCCATTCATTGAATCGTACTTAAACTTATTACTGATTTGATGAAATAACAAAATATTCCTGCAATACAAATAATTTACTCATCCTGTCATCAGCTTTGCCGAAACTTAATCCGCTATGGAATATAACAATATTCAACCACCGAATATCAACCGGGAAAATGACGGTAAGGGCATAGTGGGCTCAGGTTCTTCCGAACATCTGGCCACCTGTTCGCTGGTTCTGGATTCGGTCGGCATACCGTACAGGATCTACCCCGAACAGTCTATCCTGACAGTTCCTGATGCAAGGGTTGAGGAGGCAAGATACCAGCTTGACAGATATTTTGAAGAAAATGCCAACTGGCCGGAGCGGTCCCCATCCTTTCCAGTTCAGTCGCAACCGGGCAGACAACCGACCGTTCTCCTCATCGGATGCCTGGCTGTCTTCTATATGATAACCGGCCCCTGGAATGAAAATACACTATGGTTTGCAAACGGCGCCATAAACAGTCTTGCCATCCTTGAAAAGGGTGAATGGTGGCGACTCGTCACTGCCCTGACCCTTCATGCCGACCTGTTGCATCTAGCCGGCAATTGTATCATCGGTGGTTTTCTTGTTCACATGCTCACCAGTCTCCTCGGTTCGGGTACAGGATGGCTGCTTCTTGTTGGCTGTGGCGCAGCAGGAAATTTTCTCAATATTGCGGCCCGTGAAACGGTTCACTACTCGGTCGGATTTTCCACGTCAATTTTCGGGGCAATAGGATTATTCAGCGGTCTGCAGATACTTGCCGGCAGAAACTTTCGTGTCAGGAATCTGCTCATCCCCCTGGGCGCAGGAGCAGGTCTTCTTGCAATGCTCGGCGTTGAGGGGGAACGGACAGACCTGGGCGCCCATTTTTTCGGCTTTATTTGCGGCCTCATGCTGGGTCTTGCAGCCAGGCATCTTTCCCTGCATCGAATGGCAGAAAATCCAGGCTTTCAGCGAACCCTGTTGTTACTGACTTTGGCATCAATTATAATTTGCTGGTTGCTTGCAATGAAATAATGCTTACCTAATTACTATTATGCGGAAAAAATGTTTGCAATACCCTTTCATTTAAGTATGCTTTACCTAATATCCAAGCGCAAAAAACAACCAGGCAATCAACTCTTTGATGTTAATTCAATAGCAGGACACTTATATGTCAATGCAAGACCAGCAGCCCCCTTGGGGACAGAAAAAAAAACCATCATCACCTGAAGAGATACTGGCGGCGATTATCCAGAAAATAAGGGATTCTTTCGCCGGCAATAACGGTGGATCCCGGCCTGATGATGGCCAGGAACGTCAGCCATCCGGGCATGGGCCTTTTGCCGGAATCAGCAAGTTATTTCTTATTATTGGAGCGGTCATTCTCTTTCAGATTGTCTACTCATCCTTCTATACCATTGAGCCCGGTGAAGTCGGGGTTGTTCTCCAGTTCGGCAAGTACAACAGGACAACCAAACCCGGTCTTCATTTTAAAATTCCCCACCTGGAAGAACTCATAAAAGTAGATGTTGAGGCCGTCCGCAAGGAAGAATTCGGCTTCCGCACCCGGGCGCCGGGCAAGCAGACCGTTTTCGACAAACGCGGGTTTGAATTGGAATCGCTGATGCTAACCGGTGACAAAAACGTCATCAATGTCGCCTGGATTGTCCAGTACAAGGTCGAAGATCCGTTCAAATTCCTGTTCAAGGTCCGCAACGTGCCCCAGGCGGTACGGGACGCTTCGGAAAAAGTGATACGAAGGATTGTCGGCAATATGGACTTTGACTATGTCCTCGGCAACCGCGAAATCCTGGCTGGCGACGCCACGCGTGAACTGCAGGGAGAATTGGACAAACTCGAATGCGGCGTCCGGCTCGTTGCGCTGCAGATGCAGGATATCAACCCGCCCGATCCGGTCAAACCGGCATTCAACGAGGTGAACGAAGCGGACCAGGATATGAAACGGTTGGTCAATGAAGCGGAAGAAACCTACAACAGGATTATCCCCAAGGCCCGGGGCAGCGCCAAGCAAATCGTCGAAGAAGCGCACGGCTATGCAGTGGAGAGAGTGAACCAGGCCCAGGGTGAGACAGCCCGTTTTACCTCGATCGTCAAGGAATACCTGGGAGCCCAAGAGGTTACCCGCCGCAGGATGTACCTGGAAGCCATGCAGGAAATACTGCCGAATGTCGACCATGTTTACGTAATGGACAACGAACAGAAGGCACTCCTGCCGTTCCTGAACCTGACCCGCGGTAAAAGTACTGATGGAAAATAAATAATCCGGCCGATGTGAAGGCTGCAATGTATAATTCCTTTATAAAGCGAGACCCATGAAAAAAGTTATCCAGATTTTTCTGCTGATCATTATTGCTGCACTGGCCATATCCGTATGGGACGGTTTTTATATTCTTGAGGAGGGCAAGCAGGCGATAATCACCCAGTTCGGAGCACCTGTCGGCGAACCTAAAACAGTTGCAGGATTACAGTTCAAAACTCCATTCGTCCAGAAAGTTCAGTTTTTTGAAAAGAAAATCCTGATCTGGGATGGTGCGCCCAACCAGATACCGACCAATGACAAGACCTATGTCTTTCTCGATACCACTGCCCGCTGGAAAATCGTCGACGCCCTTCGTTTCATGCAGGCAGTCGGTAATGAAGCCAGGGCCCAGAGCCTGCTTGATGATATAATCGACGGTACTGTCCGTGACCTGGTCAATAAAAACGACCTGATTGAGATCATTCGTTCTTCAGACTGGTCTCCTGATTACATTTCCGTCGAGCAGTCAAGCGATGAAACGATCCCTCCTCCCCAATTCGGTCGTGACAAAATCAGCCAACTGGTCGTGGACGCCGCTGGAAAGGTGACGCCCCAGTACGGCATTGAACTGATCGATGTGATGTTCAAGCGGGTGAATTATATCGAGACGGTCCGGCTGAAAGTCTATGACCGAATGATATCCGAGCGAAAAAGAATCGCGGCAGAGAAGCGTTCCCTGGGTGAAGGACGGAAGGCAGAAATTCTCGGCCAAGTTGAGCGGGAACTCAAGGAAATCACCTCCAGTGCCCAAAAAGAGGCCGTCACCATCAAGGGTAAGGCGGACGCCGAGGCCACACAGATCTATGGCGATACCTATAATCAGCATCCTGAATTTTATGCTTTTCAGAGAAGCCTGGAAAGCTATCGGGACATTATCACCGATAACACGTCTCTCGTCCTGTCTGCGGACTCAGACCTGTTTCAATACCTTGAGTCGATCGGCGGCAAAGAAAAAAAATAGCTACTCGATGATCACCCCGGGGCCTTCATCGGCAAATGAAGGCCCCTGTTCGGGTGAGTAAGGTATTCTGCCCTGTTCGTTCAGGATATCCTCAAAACGAAGAAGGTCCCTTTCACTGGAAATACTTTCGACTTCCAGTTTGTCAAAGCGGCAGCTGCAAAGAGCGAGTTGGCCGCCGCACCATGGACAGAGTTCTATCGGGCAGCCAAGTTCATGCAGCTCACCCGTTCCGGCATGACAGGCCGGACAGATATTTTCATCAATGCCCAGCGGCTCATATACCAGAAATCCTTCAGGAGATTTGCATAACTCTAAAAAGTTCTCTCTGGTGTTGTATCCGAAAAAAACAAGCAGATCCTTGTCCCATATTCCTTCTGCAAGGATACCCTGAAACTCCACCCCTTCACTTGAAACCGTATACAGATATTCTTTCTCCTCTGCAATAACGGCCAGCAGAAATATTCCCTGTCGACGATTTACCAGCCGTATTTCACGAATCCAGTCATTCACCGCATCGGGCAGAAAACTGTAAAATTCATGCAGTAATTCCAAGGCTATCCTGTCGTCCTGGTAGATGGTAAGCAGATCTGTCGCTTCGTAAATCCGATCCTCGGGGACCGCATATTCCATCAGGGCCCTGATGGCCCGCCTTTTTTCATTCAAATCATCCATACAATCCACTCCGGGCCTGTTTGATTTCTTCTATCCATCGGGCGGTTTCTCCAGCAATATCGGGTGCCTTGGTCAGTGCCGTCACCAGGGCAAAACGTCGGGCGCCAAGGCCGACTAGTTCCCGGAGGTGCTGCTGTTTTATGCCGCCCATCACGGTAAACGGAAGAGTCACATACGATGAAAACAGTGAAACAGCTTCCGGTCCAATAAATTCTGACAACCCCTCCTTGGTCTCGGTTGGATAGATCGGACCGATATTATAATACGATATTGTCAAAATTCCTTTTTTCTCCTTTTCACCGAGTCTCATAGCCTGCTCAACGGTATTACATGAAACACCAATAATCATTTCCGGGGCCAGCCTCAACACCTCCTCGGCAGGCAGGTCATCCTGACCGAGATGTATACCGTCGGCATCTGACAGCAAAGCAATATCGAGCCGGTCATTCACCAGAAATAAGACGCCTGCCTCAAGGGTCTTCTGCCGGAAGTGCTTTGCTTTTTCAAGCAACCTGCGATCCGATGAATCCTTATCCCGCAGCTGGACAATCCTTGCCCCGCCACGCAGGACCTCCTCCAGCCACTGCTCATCCGTGCGGCCTTCCGCCAGCCGTTCACATGATACCGGATACACAGTCACTTCATCAATAAGCTGCTGAAGCCGCCTTCTGTATTTCTCTCCACGTTCCGTCATATAATTATTCTTGCGCAGTTATCTTTGTAAAACAGCTTCAAAATATTCAACCACTTGAATTTTTCTTGAAAATTCAGTAATATTGTTATTTACGAACTCAGGCTAACATCGGCCTGTAACAATTCGATAACTCCTGAATCTGTCACTGTTCATCCCTAACTCAGAAGTTAGCCGGGGATCCATCTCCTTTATTATAACCGAACAGATTGACCTGCGCATCGAATTTCCCGGAGTTAAATTACACAACGAGTTGAATACATTATGTCTCTGATATTGACCGACACAAATCTTATTAAAAATGACAAGGTGGAAACTATGCCTTACAAGACCATTGACCAGACTGCCCAACTGCATGTTGAGGATAAAATTTACGCCCTCCCAATTGTTGAAGGAACGATGGGAGAAAAAGCAATAGACATTTCCAATCTCCTCGAAGATTCCGGGTACATAACCCTTGACAGCGGTTACAAAAACACCGGATCATGCACCAGTACGATCACCTATCTTGACGGCAAAAAAGGTATCCTCCGCTACCGGGGATACGGTATCGAGGAACTGGCTGACAAATGCTCGTTTGTCGAGGTTGCCTACCTGCTCCTGCACGGCAGCCTACCAAATGTATCCGAACTCGATAACTTCAAGGGGCTCATTGAACGGTTTGCCCTGATTCATGAGGACATGATCCATTTCTTTGATCATTTCCCGTCGCATGCCTCACCCATGTCCATCCTCTCGGTTATGGTCAACAGCCTGGTAAACTTTTACCCGGAAATGAGCGACGACCCGATGCATGATTTTGAAGCAACATCCACCCGGCTTTTGTCTAAAATAAGGACTATCGCCGCTTTCTCATACAAGAAATCCATGGGGCACCCCCTGGTTTATCCGCGAAATGATCTTTCCTATTGCGGCAACTTTCTGAATATGATGTTTGACAAACCGGTAAGACCGTATGTTGTGCGACCAGAGGTTGTTGCCGCCCTGAACAAGCTGCTCATACTGCATGCCGATCACGAACAGAACTGCTCCACTTCAACCGTGCGGCTGGTCGGCAGTGCCGGTGTCAACCTGTATGCTGCAATTTCAGCCGGCATCAATGCATTGTGGGGACCGCTGCATGGCGGAGCAAACGAAGCCGTCGTGGACATGCTGGAAACGATCTATGCGGACGACAGTAATTTTGAAAAATATATTGCCAAAGCAAAAGACAAAAATGATCCCTTCAGGCTGTCCGGATTCGGTCACCGGGTATACAAGACCTATGACCCCCGCGGCAAAATAATCAAAAAGGCCTGTGACGAAATTCTGACCGTGCTGGAGATATCAGATCCGCTGCTTGATATCGCAGACAAGCTTGAAGAGATTGCCCTGAAAGACGAGTATTTTATCGAACGCCACCTTTTTCCGAATGTCGATTTTTACAGCGGTATCATTTACCGGGCTATCGGTATCCCCACCAACATGTTTACCGTGATGTTTGCCTTGGGGAGGCTTCCCGGCTGGATAGCCCAGTGGAAGGAAATGCAGGAGGATCCGGAGACCAAGATCGGCAGGCCTCGGCAGATTTACATGGGAGAGAAGGCCAGAGATTTTATTCCACTTGAGGAGCGGGAATGAAGAGAGAGTCTGTATCCCTGCAAAAGTATGCAGGATAAAAATAAAAAGGTCAGGGTGTTTCGGTACCCTGACCTTTTTATTTTTCAACTAAACAGAACAGAAAAACTTACAGGTCTGTCCAGTAATCTTCAGGCATATCCTGGGCAAGAGCAAGTGCACCATCAGCACCACTGAAAAGCGGATCTTCAACCACCCTGACTTTAGACGGACCATATTCATCCAGAACATTTTCCAGATATTCGGCAAGTCCTTCTATCTGGCTGCCGCCGCCTGCCAGAATAATATTTTTTCTTATGATATCCTGGTACTCTGGATCAAACTTGGCAATCAACTCCAAAGTTGATTCGACCAGAGCCGGCAAGATACTCTCACAGGCCCGCTTTAATTCTTCGGTAATATCATGGGTGGTAGGCCTGCCGTCAACAGGTATATCGACTTTGACCGGTTTGCCGGCATCACCGATAAAGCTGAACTGCTCCTTGAAACGGCGAACCATATTCAGATTGAAATCAGAATGAGGATAACGTTCCTCAAGAAAATTAAACAACTGCTGATCAATATAATCGCCCGCAGTCAAAACCGTTCTCTGGTCCTCTTCAGACGGAACGGTTCCGTGCATGATGCAAAAATCAACTGTTCCCGCTCCAATGTCAATCACCATAGCATTGTCCAGAGCATTGACTCCATAGGCCACGGCAAAAGGTTCGGAAACCACCAGTAGTGAATCGGCATATTCAGCAACGGCCTTTTTCAGAGCAACCTTGTTGACCTTGAATGATTCCGCCGGAACACCTACTACTGCTCTGATTTTACCGGCATCCTTCTTTGCTTGAACAAGGGAAATCAGGTGCCTAATCAACTCCTTGACGGCTTCCTCATCCCGGGCCGTTCCCTCCTTGATTACCCCATTTTTCAACGGTCTGTAAAGATCAAGAGACAATCTGTGCTGCACTGCTTCTTCACCAAAAAGAATTGGCTCTCCAACGACCTTTCTGGCGATAAAGTCTTTGGGCCACCCGACATAGCTTTCAACCCACTTCTTTTTGCCGTTGATCGCCGAAATAGCACTCCTCGATGTGCCGAGATCGATGCCGACAACCAACTTTTCATCAACTACTTTTTCTGCGGACTTCTTGGGCATTCTCCTCTCCTTTTAAAACATGCAAGTTCCTGCGTTCAAGATAGCGGATTGTGCCCTGAGTAAGGAAAGTTGTAATTTCCTCTCTGTAGGCGGGCATATTCAGCTTTAATTCTTCTTCCTTCTTGGTGATGCACGAAATTTCAACCAGCACTGCCGGAGCATCCACTCCGAGCAAAACGACAAACGGTGCGATCTTAATCCCGGCATCAGCAATATTTTTATCATATTTTTTCACGTTAGTGAAGAGACTATATTGTATGGCAGAAGCTAAATTGGCAGATTCCTGTTCTTTGAACGTATTGCCTATCTTCTTGATCATATTTTCAAAATCTTTGGTCATCATTCCTGAACTCCGGTTTTCCTGCTCTGCAAGTCGGAGGGTTTCCGGATCGGAAGGTGGACCATAATAGTATGTCTCGGTCACATTAAAACGTTTCTGGGGCAGCGCATTGACATGAAGCGAGATAAACAGATCAGTTCTTCCGGCATTGGCAAATTCGACGCGTTCGGCGAGAGAAACGGTGGTATCAACATCCCTGGTCAGAAGTACATTGTACTTACCGTTCTGCCGGAGTTCTTTCTGTAGACGTTTCGCAATATCCAGAACGATATCCTTCTCCTTCGTTTTCAACACGCCAACTGCGCCGGGATCTTTACCGCCGTGCCCCGGGTCAATGACTATTGTCTGCACATCCAGGCCGAAAACGGAGCTTAACCGAACCTGATCGTCATTGAGGATAAGACTGTAATCAAGCAGCCTCTCCTGATCCAGCGGTTCAGCCGCGGAAAGCTCAGGCGGTCTCAGAATATATGAAGTCGTAGCAGAAAAGGTGTTAACAGGGACGGGGACAGGAACAGGAACCTGAATTTCAACGGTAGGCAATGGCTGTAATTGTTCCTTCTGATGTACAGTTGCAACAGCAAAAGCCTGATGAGAATCCTCCCCTCCCTTTTCTGAAAAAAGACCTGTCAGGCTCAGACCTCCGGCAATTAGAGACAGCATCAACAGCAAAACAAGGGACTTGCGGCGGGAATTTTGCCTGATCGGTTTCGGTTCTTGCCGTTCACTCGCAATCCTGAGATTGTCATCGTAAACTCCGCGCAGGATAGCGTTTTTCAAGCGAATACTGTCAGCGGGATTGCGAGTTGCCATGGTTATATTGTTTGCATGAGTACAGGTTATATCAGGTACAAACCATTAACTTAATTTTAGCTGTAAGATTTCATTGCTGATGGCAATATAATATATCAGCCGAACCTGTTTTACTTTCCCGTGAACTACCCAAATTGTTGAAAATAAATGGTAATTGATTATATGATCTGCTCAACTGGCTGTCAACAGTATCTTGCAGACGATTTTATACTCATAAAATATTTACCGCATAAAACCGGGAAATGCTCAAGAAAATGCAAACAGCTCACAAGAAAACAGTTATTTAAAACAACAGGGGAAACGGGAAACAGATATGATTGGCTGATTTACGGGCGGGGTATCAGGCATCACCAACCGTATTGTAGGTGATCAGATTGTCCAGGAGTTGTTTCTGCTGTTCCGTCAAGTCTTCAAACTTAAAACCGAAATGTTTGACATGAATTGCACTGAAAGGGGTTGTTGAATCATCCTGCAACATGCTGACAAGCCGAACCGGGACATCTCTGAGATAAAATTTACCGTTATTGATAAAAATATCGACTTTCAGATTTTCAAGCGGAGCTTCGTCAAAAACAACTGACTGGAGTTTCATGCCGCCCTCGCTGATGTCCTGTATTGTAAAAGGTATGTTATCTATAAAGGCATATACACCTTCGCGAACGCGAAAGCGTGGATAATGACGCCGATCCTCGTTTGTTAAAGCCATTTTTTGCACTATTTATCACCGCAAAAGGTCAGAATTTGTACAAAATATCCTTTAAAATTTATTGGGCGTCTGCAGTGAAGCTGCTTCACACCTGTTTACCAGTTGACAGTACTCTCTTACCAAAAACCAGCGCTGTTCTGGTTTTAACAGAAAATAAATGGGACTGAGCATCAATATACTAATTGCTACACGAGGAGTCATGGTTCAAACTTCCAGCTGTTTTTTACTTAAGGTAACTGCAAGTTCGATACCAGAACTGATGGGCAATACCTTTATACTTCGCTACAACAAACCCGAAATTTTACAAGTACTATCACTCGATACTGAAAAATGCAAACAGAAAAAATAGCCGCCATTTTGGATCCGGATCGCAAACAACACAGTTGATAACATTACCGTAATCCGGGTTTCGATTCAGTAACCCATTGTTGTAATACTCTCTCGGCCTCACCCTTATATTTTGGCCAGATTCTTGCTAACAGAAACATTGACCACCAGGGGTACGTCCAGTTTGATCACATTCTCCATGGCAGACTTTAATAGCTTAATACTGGCCTTAATCTCTTTTTCCGGGATCTCGAGAACAAGTTCATCGTGAACCTGAAGAATCATTTTTGCATCCAATTCCTGCCGATCTAACTCCTGATCAACCTTCAGCATGGCCAGTTTAATTATGTCTGCCGCAGTTCCCTGGACCGGTGTATTAATAGCCGTTCTCTCGGCAAATTCACGCCGTGTTCTGTTTTTCTGCTGAATATCGGGTAAAATTCTGCGCCGTCCCAAAAGCGTTGTCACATATCCATCCTTCCTGGCCTTTTCGACAATGGATTCCATAAAGTTTTTTATCCCTTTATAATGGGCAAAATACCGGTCAATAAAAGTCTGAGCTTCCTTGCGGCTGATATTGAGCTGGCTTGACAGCCCGAAACTCGACATGCCGTACACGATGCCGAAATTGATGGTTTTTGCCACCCTGCGCATTTCCGGAGTGATGAGTTGGGGAGAAACAAAAAATATCTCAGCCGCAGTGCGGTTGTGGATATCCTCACCTGCATGAAATGCTTCAAGCAAAGCCTGGTCCTTTGAATAATGAGCCAGGACCCGCAGATCAATCTGTGAATAATCACCGGAGAGAAGCGTACAACCAGGTGCGGCGACAAAAGCCGCACGGATCCGTTGACCGTCCTCCGTACGAATTGGAATATTCTGCAGGTTGGGACTACTGGAACTCAATCTGCCAGTGGCTGTTCCGCACTGGTTAAATGAGGTATGGATCCGTCCGTCCCTGGCATGGGTCAATTGGCACAGCTTATCCACATAGGTTGATTTAAGTTTGGCCAGGTTGCGGTAACTGAGAATAAACCCCGGCAGATCATGATGCTGAGCTAATCGCTCCAGAACCTTTACATCGGTCGAATACCCTGTTTTTGTTTTTCGCCCTTTCGGCAGTTTCAGTTCATCAAAAAGAATTTCTCCAAGCTGCTGCGGGGAATTGATATTGAATTCCCTGCCGGCCAAACGATGAATATCCTTCTCAAGCTCCAGGAGTTTTTTGCCGAATTCTACAGAAAGTTCTTCCAGCAGGGAAATGTCGACACTGATGCCGTCTGCCTCCATCTTTGCAATAATGGGTATCAAAGGGCATTCAATTTCATGAAACAGATCCCATAATCCTGCTTCCTTGAGCTGCGGCTGCTGATTTTTGAACAGTAACAGCGTACCGTATACATCTTCGCAGCTATAATTTTTTGCCTGCTCAAGAGCCACCCGGGTGAAACTGTCATCGCGCTTGTCTCCACCGGTAACCTCGGCAAATGATGTCATCCTGACATCCAGATCAAGACAGAGGTCATCTAGTTTGTAGGAGCGGCGGCCCGGATCGATGAGCCAGGCACCGATCATGGTATCGTACAACGGTCCGGCAAGAATAATCCCTCCATTATGGGCCGCAGAGAGTATTGACCAGTCAAACTTAAGATTGTGCCCTATTTTCGGCAATTCAGGCTTTTCCAGTAACGGCCTGAGAGCTTTTGTTATCTGGTCAAGAGGCAGCTGATCGGGGAGCAGTTTCCCTACATCGTCACGATGTCCGCAGGGAATGTACCAGGCAGTACGTTCATCGATACAGATCGACAGGCCCGCCAATTCCGCGGTCAACTGATCCAGGGAGTTCGTTTCAGTGTCAAGGACAATCCGGGGAGCCTTTTCCAGGCGCCGAACCAGATCTTCCAGCTGCCGTGATGTCTGGACCAGCATAAAACCTTTCGTGTCTACCTGACGTGCGGGAACATCGCTTTTGAGAAGTGAATAAAACTCCAACTCGGACAGGAGTTCCCGCAGGGAATCGGCATCCGGTTCCCGTACACGGTATTTTTCAGGACTTTCAGGCACTTCGACATCCTGGTTGAGCCGGATCAACTCTCTTGAGAGGAATGCGTCATCCCGGTGGGCAATCAGCCGTTCCTTCAACTTTGAGGGTTTCATGTCATCCACCCGGGCAAAAAGTCCTTCGAGACTTTCATATTCATTTATCAGATTCTGTGCTGTTTTCGGGCCGACTCCGGGAACACCCGGAATATTGTCCGAGCTGTCGCCGGTCAGGGAAAAATAATCCAGCAGCTGATCGGGACGAATTGCATATTTTTCCCTCACCTTTTCCGGGCTCATCACCCGATCGTTCATCGGATCCCACATGGTCACATTATCTGAAACCAGCTGCAGCAGATCCTTATCCCCGGAGACAATCACCACCCTGCAGTTCTGCTCTGTCAGGCGCCGGGTTACCGAAGCGATCACATCGTCCGCTTCCTGGTCATCCTGCTCAAGGCTCAGGATGTTGTAAGACTGGACAATTTTCCGAATATAGGGAATCTGAACCGCAAGATCATCGGGCATGGGCGGCCGGTTTGCTTTATACTTGGGATATATCTCATGGCGAAAAACAGGTCCCTTCGTGTCAAATGCCACTGCCAGGCATTCGGGCTTCCGTTCACGGATTAATCGGCGCAGGATTGTCGTAAATCCATACACCGCATGAGTGGGCAGGCCGTGTGAATTGGTTAAAGGCGCTATCGCGTGGTAGGCCCTGTAAATATAAGCGCTGCCGTCAATTATATAGATTTCTTTACATGCCATGGAATTTTCTTCGGTTTATTTAGACTGGAAGTAACTGCATATTTTAAAACCATACAACATGCATTACTTGAAAGTTTTCTTTTCAGCAAGAGAACAAAAAAAAGCCCCTGCCGTAAGCGGCAGGGGCAATACAATCGATATTTTTTATTGTCTCAGCTTTTACCGGCCCTGACAAAGGTCGCCTGAGGGCCCATATCTCCTTCGGTAACGCCGAACATTACGGAGTCACCTTCCTTGAGGTCATCCATGGCAACATCGCGCAGGACGTTCTCATGAAAAAAGATTTCCTGTTCATCAGAGGTCACTATAAATCCATACGAATCATACGGAAACAGCTTTTTGATAATGCCGCTGCTGTTTCCGTCAAGGACAGCTCCCATGGCTTTCACACTCTTGTGGTTCTGTTTTTTTCTGACAATTTCCTTGAGCTTTAAGCCCAGAATGTCAAAGGATTCGACCAAAAGTGTAAGGACCTTCTCCCCCTGTCTCTTGACGACAACGGTGTCATTCGGGACTGCGGCTACCAGGCGAACTTCATAACCGCCTTCCTTGTAGGCTGAGGTACTCTCAATTGTTACACGGAGGTGAAGAACAAGGCTGGCATAATGACGGACAATCTTTTCCTTTTCGTCCTCAATTTTATCCTGCCAACCTTTCCTCATGTCAAGATTCCTGGCCTCAATCTTTAGTTCCATAAAATTCCTCCAAAATTTAACATCGACAGTAACCCTATGTTACTGCCTAAACCATTTTATTAATCTTTAAAATTGTGTAAAAAAAAACGAAACGCTTTTGCGTGGAAAAACACTTGTTCATATTTAAATTATAGCCACACAATTGCCTCCAATCAAGAGGAACAGCACAATTTCTTGACGAAAAATATCATCAGGGTGTAAGGTTAACGTATGCAACAACAGGAAACAACAGGTATTTTGCTTCTGAACCTGGGCGGCCCGGAATCTCTGGATGATGTTGAGGCCTTTCTTTATAACCTGTTTTCAGACCGGCAGATCATTCGTCTTGGCCCATCATTTCTGCAAAAAACGATCGCCAGAATGATAGCCCGCCGCAGGGCTCCCAAATCAAGGGAAAGTTACCGTAAAATTGGCGGAGGTTCTCCCATTTCCCGCATCACAAAAGAACAGGCAACTGCTCTTGAGAAGAGGCTTGCATCCGATGGCAGTTTCAAAGTAGGGGTATGCATGCGTTACTGGAAACCCTATGCCACGGAGGCACTCGGGGAAATGATTAACGCCGGAGTCAAAAAAATTATCGCATTGCCTCTATACCCGCACTACTCTATCGCCACAACGGGCTCATCATTTACCGACCTGCAGCGCACCGCCCAAAAAACAGATCCCTCCGTGCCGATTCTGGAGATTCGTTCCTGGCCCGCCGAACCTGCCTACATAAACTGCATGGCCAAAAGAATACAAGAAGGACTTGAACTTTTTGCTAACGAGCGGGTTGAGATTGTCTACAGTGCCCACAGCCTTCCCAAAAAATTCATTGAGGAAGGTGATCCCTATGTTGATGAAACAGAGATAACCATCAGGGCAATTGAACAGATAACCGGACAACAGGGGCACCTCTGTTTTCAGAGCAGGAGCGGGCCGGTTGAATGGATGGAACCCTCAACTCCCGACTTGCTGAGCACTCTGGCGCAGGAGGGATGCAGGAACATCCTCATGGTGCCGATCAGTTTTGTTTCCGACCATGTCGAGACGCTCTATGAAATTGACATGCTGTATAAAGAGACCGCCCGGAAACTTGGCATGCGGCTTGAGTCCACCAGGGGACTGAATGATGACCCTGAATTTATAGAAGCTCTGGCAAACCTTGTGTTGACAAGGCTTCGTCAGCCTACTGCTTATCCTGGAACCTCCTCATCCTGATATTCATCAGCAAGCCGATGCTGATAAGGGTCGTCAACAGAGATGATCCGCCATAACTGAAAATCGGGAGAGGAATACCGACCACCGGAAGAAAACCCATAATCATCAGAAGATTGATCACCGCCTGCCAGAATATCAGCATGACCAGACCATAGGCAAGCAGCACGCCAAACTTGTCACGAGCTGACATCGCGATATTGATTCCCCATAGAAGCATGAAAAAATAACAGCCCAGGAAAAAAACACTGCCGGAAAATCCCCATTCTTCCGCCCACACGGAAAAAGCAAAATCAGTATGCCGCTCAGGCAGAAAATGGAGATGCCCCTGCGTTCCTTCCATAAATCCCTTACCGAAGATCTGTCCGCTGCCCACTGCAATTTTGGACTGCATGATCTGATACCCCTGGTTCATGGGATCGCCCTCCGGGTTCAGGAATGTTTCAATACGCTGCCGCTGATAGTCTTTCAGCAGGAATTTCCATAGGACAAATCCACCAGCAAGACCCATTGAGGATAACAATGCAAGGGTAGACCAGCGCATTTTTACAAAAAGGACCATGGATACAAAGATGATACCCAGCATCAGTGCGGTTCCCAGGTCCGGCTGAATCATTATCAGGACAAAAGGAATTGCCGTCAGTATTCCGGGTTTGATGATATCCCGAAGTCCATATCCTTCGCCGATTTCCCTTCTTGAAAAATAACTGGCAAGGACAATCACCAGCATAAGTTTTGCCGGTTCTGAAGGCTGCAGCCGAAAAAGACCGAGATTAATCCAGCGCTGCGTGCCTGCAATAGTTGTTTTCGCGAAAAAACATGTATAGACCAACAGCAGCAGGATGATAACATAGAAAACGAAACCAAGCGTCTCCAACTCTTTGTAATCAAAACTGACCAGTATAATAATCAGGGCAAAGCCGCCCAGCAGGATATACAGCTGCTTAAAAAAAACAGATGACGGTTCCGGTCCCCCGCTCCAGGTGGAACTGAACAGGTTGGCCAGCGCCATAATGCACACCAGGGTCAGCAACAGCAGCATTACCCAGTCAAAATAATGAATTAATCTTCGATCAAATCGAAACATGATAGACTCATAAAAAAAACTTACAGGTCAAATGAGCACTGCGGCAGATCAGCCAGTAACAGGACTGACCCGTTGGTTTTCCGAAATACTCGTCTCCTTTTTTCATGCCGGGTCTCAGTTTATGACCAGGTCATTGAGGCCGCCCTGCACCATGACAAATGCCACTTTCTCATCCTCCTGAAGACGATCTTTAAAATATGCCTCCAGCACAGCCTTTGCCACCGGAGCGGCTCCGGAACCTCCATGCAGGCCATGCTCGACAAGGACAGTGACCGCAATTTCAGGGTTTTCTGCCGGAGCAAAGCAGGTAAACCAGGCATGATCCCTGAATTCGTAGGGTATTTGCTCCTCCTTGAGGTGCTGATATTGCTTGAGCTTGACGACCTGGGCAGTGCCGGTTTTCCCGGCAACAGTTATATTCTTCAACCTGGCCGGCTTACCGGTTCCCCGTTTCCCGTTGACGGCCTCAACCAGTCCTTCACGGACCAGCTTCATATTCCCTCCCTGTCCAACGAACCGTTCCATCACCTGCGGTTCAAACTGTTCGATCACCCTGCCGTCCGGATCCCTTATGCTTTCGATAAGCCCCGGCTTGTAGAGCGTCCCGCCATTTGCCAGAACCGATGTCATCAGGCATATCTGTATCGGCGTTGCAAGATCAAATCCCTGGCCGATGGCGATTGACAAAGTTTCTCCCTCCTGCCATGACGTATTGTAACGTCTTTTTTTCCAGTCGGAGGTCGGAACAAGCCCGCTCTTTTCGTGCTCGATATCAACACCTGTTTTCCTGCCGAGCCCCAGCCGGGTGGCATAACCTGCCAGCCGGTCAACACCGACCCGCTGCCCCACCTGGTAAAAGTAAACGTCGCATGATTCAGACAGTGCCCTTTCCAGGTTAACCGCTCCGTGTCCGCCCTTCTTCCAGCACCTGTACGTCCGGTTGCCAAAACGATAATGGCCGGGACAGAAAATAATGGTTTCAGGGGTAATGATCTGCTCGGCAAGACCGGCAAGTGCCGTGACAATCTTATAGGTGGAGGCTGGAGGATATTGTCCCTGAACAGTTTTATTCAGCAAGGGATGCCTGGAGTCTTCCAGCATCGCATTCCAGGCTTTTGAGGAAATCCCGCCGACAAACTCGTCAAGTTTCAAGGACGGAGCACTCGCTGCAGCCAGTAACCTGCCGCTGTTTACATCAATAGCGACCACCGAACCGGCCTTGTCCTGTTCGGTCATTACTTCTTCCGCGGCACGCTGCAGTTCCATGTTGATGGTCAGCTGCAGATCGGCTCCGGGCAGCGGTTCAATGCCTTTCAGATACTGCTGTTCAAATCCCAGGGCATTCACTTCCATATATTCACGCCCCTTTTCGCCCCTGAGAAACTCTTCCTTCAGTTTCTCAAGTCCCATCTTGCCGACCAGATCACCGCCCCGGTAGATACCGGCTTCTGACTGCTCAAGTTCCTTTTCGTTGATTTCTCCCAGGTATCCGATAATGTGGGAGGCAAAGTTTCCGTAATGATACACCCGCAGGGGAACGACTTCAATCCTCACCCCCGGAAGTTCCATCCGGTTGTTCTCGATTAAAGCAACTTTTTCCCAGTCAATATCCTCTGCCAGCCTGATAGGTATATGACCCGGTGTGCCAGCCATCTTCCGTATTCTATCCAGCAGAACCGATACATCCAGTTCCAGGTATGAGGCCACTTTCTTCAGGAGAGCATCGTCAAGCCTGTTGTCCTCTCTGCTCATCACAACATTGAACGAGGGGCGGTTGGTAACAATCTCCCTGCCCATACTATCAAAAATATTCCCCCGGGGCGGGGCCACTTCGACGTATCGAACTCTGTTGTTATCTGCCTGGTTGCTGTACGTTTCTCCCTGCTGAATCTGCAGAAACCAGAGCCTTGAGACAAGAATGGCAAAAAAAATTATAATAACAACCGAGGAGATGAGGGCTCTCTTTTTGAAAAAATCAAGTTCAGCATCATCACGAGGTGTGATTTTGGTCATTATGACGTTTTCGTCACTCATCAGGGAGTGGCCGTTAATCTCCTTTTTCCTGCGGCGCGGGCGAATGTTCTTCATTGTTAATTATCTTCCTGCCTGTATCGGTTGCCGGGTCGGACACGCAGCAGCCTGTATGGTACAAAACTCCGCTGCAGGCGTTGATTGATAAATTCAAAAAGTCGAAACAGCGGATAGGCCAGGAGGATCATCAATCCGACCCTGACAAGCATTTCCGGCCATGACCAGGGGGCAAGGACACCGGGCTCGAATAATAAAATTCCAATGTACACAACTTTGCTAACAACCAGATAACTGACACCGATCATCGGCACCTGGTAAAAAGATTCACGCAAAGGTACTTTGACAGATAGAGTCTTCAGCAGAAAAAAAGCGCCGAAACAAATCGCAGGATACATACCGAGGACAACTCCGGAAAAAATATCCATAGTCCAACTGAGCGGAAAAATAATGACCAGGCTGCGCAGGAGGTCAAACCGGTATGCCAGGTACGCTACCAGGATATAATAAAGATCAGGTGCCGACACCCACAGCGGATGGATCATAAAGACCGTTGTCTGCAAGACAATCAGGAGCAGCCCCAGAACCATAAAAATAAAAACAACCATATTTACTACTCGTTAAACGGCTTTTCCTGTTGAATAATCAGCAGCTTTTCAAGGGTAAGATAATCAACCGCCGGCGTAACTTCGATTTCCAGAAACATGCCCCGCCTTTTTTTAATGACCTTGGAGACTATACCTACCGGTAACCCGGAAGGAAAGAGACCTCCGTACCCGGCGGTGACAACATAATCGCCTTCCTTAACGTCCACAGTTTTGAGGACATAATCCAGCTTGAAAGTAAGGGACCCCGTCCCTTTCAGGATACCTCTGACGCGTGATTTCTGCAGAAGAACATCGATGGCACTGCTGGGAGAGATCGCCAGGAGCACTTTGGAGTAATTAGGAGAGACGGTAATAATCTGTCCCACAATACCATCGCCGGTTACAACCGGCATCCCCTTGAAAACACCGTCACTGGATCCCCTGTCGACAATGACCGTCCGGAACCAGAGGGAGGGATCCTTACCTATAATCCTCGTTGAGACCAGGGGAAGATCAGTTGATTCCTTAAATTCGAGAAGCTTTTTCAACTTGGCATTTGTGGCCATTGCTTCACGGTTTTTATACGCTGCCGCCCTTGTTTCCTGCAGTTCTTTCCACAACCTCTTGTTTTCATCCCGGACATCGATAAGGTCTACGTACTGTTCTTTGAAAACATTCACGTAACCTGCCGCTCTGCTGAAAACCTGCTGAACAGGTCCGGTAACCTCGAAAACAAGCTTATGGAGTATACCGAATTTCTGGCTGCCCAGAGTGGAAACAAAAAGGATAAGGGCAAGGGTAAGAAGGATGGCTGACAGGAGAACAAACCTGAATGCTCTAAATCGATTGCTGCGTTTGCTGCTGCCCTTTTGCCTCATTTGTTCAGGAAATCCCTGTTAGGGAAGAGTATTTATTATAAAGTCTATGAAACAGGAAAGATACCGCCGAGGCTGCCAAAGAATCAGTCAATGGCAATTTCCCTGAGAATCTCGATATTGTCCAGAGCCCTTCCGGAACCCAATACAACCGATGAAAGTGGATCATCTGCGACAATGATCGGCATTCCGGTTTCATCTTTAAGCAATT
>Ga0224507_10000243_pt1 | contig 21836 bp, 24 predicted proteins | sample SF_Jan12_sed_USG_3_FD_170159 | JGI IMG/M metagenome (GOLD analysis project Ga0224507, IMG submission 170159) | Sediment microbial communities from San Francisco Bay, California, United States - SF_Jan12_sed_USGS_13 | ecosystem: Environmental > Aquatic > Marine > Sediment | place: USA... | reverse complement strand
ATGAATCCTCATAATATTTTCTAGTTTCTTTTATCATCTTTTGGTTGTCTTTGCTAATTTTTTCTAGCCCCTCCTCGAATTTCTCAGTTTCCACTTTGATCTTTATGATGTCTGAAAGTGTTTTGATTGATTTTATGATGGCGTCATCATCTGGCATCATCATCATCCTGCATGTGGTATACAAAACAATACATGATTCCTCAGAATTTTTCAATGCAGAAATTACACTTGCATCTGCACCAAGAATTGTTGCAGCTGGGATGATTGGCAAGTCATATTCATCTAAAAGGCGTTTTGAATTTGGATTAGATGCCAAACCATAGGAAATGGGATTATCTTTAAAATCTTCCCCCACTTCCAAACCCCGTGGAATAATTATTTTCTTGATGTTGTTGCTTTTTGCATATTCTATTGATTTGATTATCAGATCATACGCGGAGATTGAACTCAAAGGAACACTTGCTAGAATTGCATAAATGTTGTTCTTGTTGTAGATTCGGATGGGGCCATAAATTTCACCATTTTCAATCATGTATGATGGAGAGATTTTTGAAATTTCTAATTCCCCTATGTCCTTCATTTGTAATTGGGCAATTAGATAGGATATTGCAAAAGCACCTACCAAACCAACACTGGGAAATGCAATAATTAACAATTTTTCGGTTTGCGTATTTTTCAAACTCATTGGTTACAATGTAACAATACAAAATAAAGTATGTTGATTTGATTTTCAGTCACGGTAATCATCCCAATTTGCATTTTGATGCTGGAAAATTAACCGAATGGATTATTTTCTAGAAACCAAATTTGAAAATTATGTTTTGATATTATAAACAAAAGAAATCTAAAGCATTCTGATGACTTCTATGGATAAGATGGGAATGATGGTTGCACTAGCAATAGTTGTAGCTGCAGTTGGTTTTACGATGACTGGCGGAAGTGGAGTCCCATCAGACATTTCGGTAACAGTTGCCCCCGTCATAGAACAAACAAAAGAAATTCAAAGGGACATGGAACCAACCGTTGAGAAAATTAAGCAAGTCGCAAAAGAAAGTAAAGAAATTCTAAAAGATGCCGAAACAACCACCCAAAAAGGGATGCAGATGGCTGAAGAGCTAACCAGTCCAAAGGCATCAGTCAGACTTGTTAGCATACCTGAAGGAACATCAGTTCCAGGATGCGAGCAAAAAGATCTATGCTATGATCCACCTCACGTAATTGTATTTGAAGATGCTGAGGTCACTTGGAAAAACGACGATACTGCAGCACATACTGTTACAAGTGGAACTGCGTCAGGCGGACCTAATGGGAAATTTGACAGCAGTCTGATAATTGCACATGATACGTACTCTTACAAATTTGAAAAGAAAGGGGAATATCCTTATTTTTGCATGGTTCATCCTTGGATGACAGGTTCTGTTTCAGTAAGATAGATCCATTAGGATCCAAAACAAACGAATTGTTCCATTTCAAAGTATATTATTCATAATTCAAAAATCCCAATTTTTGTTATGTAATCATTTTGACGTTTTTTATCCCGAACGTATATGGAAATTAACACAACATCCACATTCTTTTATGACACATTCCTGCTCAGCACGATGTCCACAAATACCACATTCACAATGTATGCTCATGTCACCATTATCTGTTTTACAGATATAACGGATCTGTGTTTTTCAATCATTATCACTCAAAAAATAAAATATTGGCAAGATAATGCAGTTATAATATCCAAGATAGAGTTCAGATAATATCTTTAATACAAATCAAGCATATTTTTGCCATGGTGAAGATTCCAGATAAAATTAAGAAATTCATCGAGGACCAGGGAATTTTTGTTGTGGGAACTGTGGGCGGAAACAAATTTCCAAATGTATCTCCGCGAGTTTTCTTCAGGGTTGATGAGGATGCAATTTACTGGCTTGATTTTTCCAAGCATAAATCATACAAAAATTTCCAAGCAAATCCGTGGGTCACAGTTTCAGTTTTTAACAAAGATGATTTGGAAGGATACCAATTTCGAGGAACTGTGAGTTTTATCACTGACGAGCCTACAAAATCAGAAATTAAAGAGTCAGTCATCAGACAAACATTTCAAGTAAATCCATCACCAAAAATTAAGACGTTATCAAAAAAGGAAGCAAGTGTGATTCAGTTTGAACCAAAAGTCTGCTATTCACTAAATCCTGAAAAATATTCCGACATGTCAATTGGTTCAGACATTGATTCCAACCAACTCTTTTAAACATAATCTAAAATTGGGAATTCTTCAAGTTCCTGAAGTTTGTCTAAATCGACATCTGATTCCAGCAAGCCAGGTGATTTTTCAAATTCTGCAGGATTCAACGAATACAACACAAGTGGTTTGAATTGAATTATCTTGATATCATTATTCAGGATTAATTTCCTAACTTTTTCTTCATGGTTTTTTGGGAGATTCTCTGAGAGCCTGGTGTCAGCATGAAAATATTCTTTCTTGTCAGTGACTATCTTTGCATGTCCTTTTAACTGATATCCTGAAAATTCATTATAGTCAACTACTGACACACTCACCCAATTGTTTTTTGTAAAGTTTTGATAGGATTTGTGCATAAAAATCTCATACCAGTAAATTACATCATTGTCAACATAAAACGAACTTCGTGGCGAAACGTTAGGAATTTTTTGGTCATTGGCAGTGCCAATAAGGATTACATGCTGTGAATTCATCATTCTTTTTACATCTGGTGTTATGGCTACCATGATTGTGTAACTGGAGGATTTTCTTATAAAATCAGTTTAAATTCTCATCAATGATAACCATTCATCAATTTAACATTATCATGATAACCACATTGCATGTCAGTATAATCTCGAATATTTTTCTAAAAGTTCTTTGGTTAATGGAACTTTGACAAAAGCCCTCACAATATCTGAATTACTTACCACGCCAACCAATTTGTCTGCATCATCAATAACTGGCATTCCATGTATGTGATTTTTAATCATCTTTTGAGCTGCAATAGACAAATCATCTTCAACATTTACAGCAAGCAGGTCCTTACTTACAAGATCACCAACGCACATACTTTCTGAATCGGCAGAAAGCAGATGCTCACGTGTTCCAGTTTTGCCTTTTGTAAAATATGATCTATATACTAGAAAGTTGTTAGATGTCATCACACTAATCGGTCTTCCATTGTTATTAGTAATTACTAGTCTTGTGATGTTATTTTCATTAATCATGCTTAGTGCAAACCTAAGCGAATCTGATTCTCTACATGTGAACACTTTTTTACTCATGTGATCTTTTACTTTGAATTTTGCTCCATAAAGTGTTCCATACACCTTTACGATGTCTGTTTTAGTAATCAGCCCTACCAGATTTCCATCAGAATCAACTATGATGACTGACCCGATTTTGAATGTATGCATGCGTTCAGCAGCTTGACTTATGGAGTTACTTGCTCCATCCGTTATGGTGATGAGATTTTTTTCCATCACTTGTTCTATGGATATTTCCTCAAGTGCTCTTGCAGTCTTGTCATTTTCTAGAAATTTGTCAATATCACGCTCAGTTACAATGCCGACTGGTTTGTTCTTTGCTTTTACTATGATGTGCTTAATTAAATTAGACTGCATTTTTTGAAGAACGTCATTAATTGAAGTGTCAGGTGTTACTGTGATTATGTCTGTCGCATTGGTCAAGATATCCATTTTTTCTTAATCTGTGTTAAAAACAGATTCTATATTTTCAAATGTGATAAGATTGAACTAGTTTAACTACCAAGATGAAAATAATTTAGAAATTGATTTGATGGTTGTAAATTCCAAATTAATTATTACTGTCTATTCACTTTACAATTAGAATAGAGCAAGGCGAATTATTTGCAAGTTTGTTTGAGACACTTCCAAGAAAGAATCTTGCTGTTGCACCTAGGCCTTTGTTTCCTACAATGATCAAATTACACTGTTCTTTTTTTGCTAATTTTATAATTTCATTTGCAATGTTTCCTTCTTTGAGTATTATTTTTGAGTCAATTCCTTGTTTGAGAGCCGTTTTCTTTCCTTTTACCAAAACACTGTTTCCAACCTTTCTTAACATTACAAGATATGCTTTTCTATCTAAGGGATTAATGGAAATTAACTTTTCAACGACATACAAAAGTATAAGCCTGGATTGATAGTTTTTTGCCATGTCACATGCATGCAAAAGTGCTTTTTCTGAATATTTTGAGCCGTCAAGGGGCACCAGAATGTTCATGTAAAGGGATTTTCTCATCTGAAAATTTTAGAATTCGTCTATATTTAATTAAACCTTTCAAAAGGTTCCAATTACTAGATTTTTGGATGGGCATGTAAAATTAATTTTGCAAACATCATGCAAAAAGCAATAAAAAAAGATGAAAAAAGCTATTGTATGGATACTGGCTTTTTTGTCTGGGTTTTAGTCGGCTTTGCCTTTGGCAGCGTGATTTCCAAAACACCATCTGCAAGTTTGGCCTTTACTTTTCCTGAAACCACGTCTTCAGACATTGGCAATGTCCTATAGTATGAGACGTTGCTTCGCTCCTTTCTGAGATAGTTCTTTTTCTTTTCTTCTGATTCTTCCTTATGTTCTGCTGAAACCTCCAGTGAATTGTCAGTCACGTTTAGCTTGATGTCTTTTTTATTGACGCCTGGAATGTCCATCTTTACCCTAAACTGATTGCCTTCATCTATGACGTCACAAGATGCCTCTGGTATTTTGGGCATTGAAATAGATGGAAATGACGAGAATGCCTTTTCCATGTCCTTTCTCAGGTTTTCAATGGACCTGTCGATGTCCATCCAACTTGATGTCAAAAATGGTGCAATACCGGTACTTTTCTTTGGTGGGCTTTTTGATTTTGCCATGAATGAAACAGTGACTTACATGTACTTAATTGGAACGTTAAATTTTCTAATATGAGAATTGGATCATCTTAAGATAATTGGGTTTTCAATCTTGAATTTTATATTGCTATTTTAAATTAAAAAATACATAACATTTGAAAGGAGTATTACGACAACATGGCCAAACCAACAGGAAAAAGCAGTTCTAAACATCCAAAGAAGAGAATTCAAAAAATATTGGTTCCATTGGATGGCTCAAAATTTTCAGTTCGTGCCCTTAACCATGCAATAAACTTGGCAAAATTCACTGGCTCGAAAATTACAGGACTTTTTGTAATATCTAGTGACGTCTCACCGATGCCTCTGGATGAACTCTTTGATCCACTGTCATCCATAGAACCTTTGGGATACAAAGCAAAAATGACTAGACATGGGCAGAAAATCTTAGAGCAAGCAGAAGACCGATGTCTGCAAAACAACATCAAATTTGTAAAAAGCATGTCATTTGGCAATCCTGGAAATGATATTGTCAACTATGCAGAAGACAAAAAGAACAAAATAGAGATGATCATAATGGGTTCTCGAGGACAAGGGCATGCTGGGGAGATATTGCTAGGAAGTGTTTCTTACAACGTTGTTCACAAATCTAAAAAACCAGTAATGATTGTAAAATAATCCATTTTTGACAATCGAAGATAGCCTTAAGTTTGTAAACTTATTTGTAATATTATGCAATTCAAAACTGGCAGATGGACTGCAAAAATAGACAAATGTGCTTCTATCTATCAAGGAAATACACCATCATCATTTAACATAAGAGCACCTGGAGACATTACTGTTTACCATGATAACAAAGTATCCAAATTTTATAAAGATGGAAATGTTTCAGGCAAAAAGATTAGAATCAAAAGTTCATCATATAATTGGATTTCAGGAACATATACTGCTCCTTTAGATAAAATGGAATTTGAACAAGAATGGTTTGCAAAATCTGGAACATGGCAAACAGTGTATCATGGTGAAAAGTCCAAATTATATAGGATTTTAGGCCCTACAACTCAAAGAGACAGTGATGTACTTGTCTCAGTGGATGGAGTGCAGATTGGATGTTTTTTGTCAAAATCCCAAAGTGTTGATGTAAAAGGCAAACGTATCAGAATAAAGAAAAAACGAGGGCCTGCCTTTGTTAGCGGGTTTGCTTATTCGTTAAAGTAGAAACCTTCTCTTAATTTCTATAGTGGTCTTGAAAGATTATAGTCCATTTCACAAATCTATCGATATTCTAAAGTTAGTAAAATCCAAAATAATTATTATTCATATTTTGAAGAATGACTGAAGATACATTGTCTAACAGAGAGATACAAGTAAAATCAATAATATTTTTAAAGGTTGTAATTATAACTCCACAATTATTTTACTATGGTTACAGGAATTTTTGATTTGTTGACAACATAATTGGCAACACTGCCTAAAAATATTTCAAGTTCGGGATCTGGGCCACGAGAACCTGTAACAATCATTTCCACATTGTGATTTTTAGAACAAGTAATAATCGCCTTTCCAATATTACTGCTGGCTTTAACCACTCCAAAAAATGGCACCTTGTTTTTTTGTGATATCTTTTCTGCTTGCTTTATTATCTCATTACTCCTTCGTTTTATTTTACTTATTACGAGTAATTGAGTTTCCATAAACATTGGAGGAGAACATACATTCAGCCCAACGACTGATGACCCTGATTGTTTCGCAATCCCTAATGCAAATTTCAAACCTCTAAGAGAGTTTTTTGATCCATCTAAAGGCACCAAAATTTTGTTTAATGTTTTATTGGTCAGTGAGAATTAGTGGTGTTGGCCATTATTTAGAAAACTATCTTAAACTCAAACATGATAATGAAAACCACATTTCATCAATGTTATAAAAGACAATTCCACATCAAAATAACATATAATGCAACTAAAAGTAAAAATTCTAAACATTGATTCAGGCGGTAAACCGTTTGTATTTTTAAATGACAAGGATGCTGATGAATTAAACATCAATGCATCTGAGCGTGTAACTATTCAGACAAAAAAGAAGATTACTGCAATAGTCAACATATCTGCAACCATTGAAAGAGGGTTCCTAGGTGTGACAGAAGAAGTTAGAAAAATACTGTCCTTAAAACAAAATTCCAGAGTGGATGTAGACATTGCCCCATTTCCAAAATCACTTCAGTTTATTCGAAATAAACTTTCAGGAAAAAAATTACTCTATTCAGAAATACATGAAATTGTAAAGGATTTAGTTGATGGTAATCTCAATGAAAATGAAATTTCAGCATTTGTAACTGCATTACACATAGACAAAATAGATCTAGATGAGGCAACAAGCTTGTCCCGTTCAATGGTGGATACAGGTAAAACCCTCAAAATTGACGAGAAAGTCATCGTAGATAAACACAGTATAGGCGGGGTTCCAGGAGACAAAACAACATTATTGGTAGTTCCAATAATTGCATCCGAAGGATTTACCATTCCAAAAACATCTTCAAGAGCTATCACTTCAGTAGCAGGAACTGCAGATCGTGCAGAAGTTTTGATGCCTGTAGAATTTACAACAAACAAGATGTTACAGATACTCAAAAAATCAAATGGATGCATTGTATGGGGAGGTGCAATCGAATTAGCTCCTGCTGATGACATATTTGTGAAAACAGAATTTTCTCTCCATATCGATCCATTACTTTTGCCTTCAATTATGAGTAAAAAGAAAGCAGTTGGTGCAACCCATCTTGTTATTGATATTCCAACTGGAAGAGGTGCAAAAATGAAAACAACAGGAGAGGCAGATCTTCTAGCAAGAGATATCATGGAGCTTGGTCGCAGATTGGGAATTCATACTCACTGTATAGTTACTTTTGGTGAACAGCCAATAGGAAATACTGTTGGTCCAGCACTTGAGGCAAAAGAGGCACTTGAGGTTCTGATGAATCAAAAATGTGTTCCTGATCTTATCGACAAAGCATGCAATATTTCTGGAAGTATGTTTGAATTATTGGGGGGAAAAAACGGTTATTCGCTTGCAAAAAAAATACTTGAATCCGGCAAGGCAGAACAAAAAATGCGAGAAATAATCAAGGCACAAGGTGGAAATCCATCAATACTTCCAGAAGACATTCCAATTGGAAAATACTCGTTGTTTATTCGTTCTGAAAAACCTGGACAAGTCCTATGGATGGAAAATAGAATTATCGTAGAGATAGGACGTGCCGCAGGTGCTCCAAAAGATAAAGGTGCAGGAATTGTCTTTAATAAGAAAAATGGGGATTCTGTAGAAAAAGGAGAGTTGTTGTTTACAGTATATTCTGAAAAATCCCACAAACTTGATAGAGTAAAATACATTCTTTCCACACAATCCCCATTAGGTGTGGGTAAAAAATCAGACATGTTAATTCACACAATAACTGAATCTCCAGTAGTGGAAAGAACCTTTGTAATTGATAGGTGATTAGAAACTAAATGTTACAAGAAATTATTATTTCCAATTCTGGATAGCTTTGGAAATAATATCTGATAAATCAATTTTTGAAAATTTCCCTTCAATTGAGTTTGTTCCTATGATTTTTGTAACTCCCACTTTTTTGATCTTTCTTTCTGCATCTCCCACAAAAACAGGATGTGTGCATACTACGTACATCTTTCTAAAATTTTCTTTTTTAAGGAATTGGATTATCTTCAGAATGCTTCCGCCAGTAGACACCATGTCATCAAAGAATATCACGTCCTGCCCTTTGGAAAATTTTGGGAATGGTGGTTTGATAGTCAATTTCCCTGTTTTTCTATTTCTTTGTTTGTTTATGGCAACAGCTGTTGTGTTGATATGTTTTGCAAATTTTTCTGCATTAGATTTCCAAAACATGTCAGGGGATATCACAAGTGGATTTTTCAGTTCATATTTTTTGAAATACTCTGCAAATAAGGAAATTGCAGAAATATTCTTTGCAGGTAATTCAAAAAAACTGAGAGCGTTCGGACTGTGAAAATCAACTACGATTAAGCGTGTTGCACCAGCTGCTTTGAATAATTGTGCAATAACTGAAATTGTTATGATCTCCCCCTTGAGAAATTCTTTGTCTTGTTTTGCATATCCCATATAGGGTACTACTGCAATCACGTTTGAAGACATTTCACGAGACTTTGAAATTAATGACAGGGTTTGAACAAGATTGGAATCCACAGGAGGGCTTATGGAAGATACGACAATGATTGTTCCTTTACTTACATGTCCTGAAATGGTGAGTTTGCTTTCTCCATCAGCGAAAACTTTCAATGTTGTTTTTAGATATTTTGCTTGTAGTTTTTTTGCAATCTTTCTTGCCAAATTTTTAGAAGTATGACTCCCAATAACAAAATAATCATCCATCAACAATAATGGAATTTATTTTTCTTATTAGTATTATTTTTTTTATGATCCCAAGTAAACAGAAGATATAATATCATAGTAACCATTCAGTGTCAATTTGGTTTCAAAAATTATCTTTCCTGTACTATTTCCTATCTTTCGGGTGAAACCGCTACATTTGAAATCTATACGACAGGAAGAGGAGTCTGGCTCTCTCGTTGTTGAGAATCATATCAGGTCTTTAAATCTAAAAATTCCCAAAATATCGCACTTGAGAAAATTAATTTGGATTATGTCTGCAACATTAATGATAATAATTCCATTGCAATCAATTGCATTTGCCGAATCAACTTATGACATTAACATCCCTTCTGGTTCTGCTGACAAGGATTCCCCATTTCATTGGTCAAGTGAGAAGGATGGCGACACCTCAGGATTCATTGAGATCATAGTAAATGATACGGTCTTTTGGAAGAACGGAGACATGGCTACTCATACTGTCACTTCTGGAACCCTGTTAAACGGACCTGACGGAATTTTTGACAGTGGCAAGATGGGTCCAGGGAAATTCTTTGTACAAAAGTTTACACAAGTAGGGGAGTTTCCATATTACTGTACCATTCATCCGTGGAGAACAGGTCTTGTAAGCGTAGTTACCGGTCATAGTTATCTGCCTAATGTCGGTTCTGACTTTGGAGATGGCGCAGATGTCTTTGATTTGGAATACAAGTTCAACCGACTAGTTGACCGTGCAAGCATTGATGAAAGTACAAAATCAATTTCTCTTGAATTAAGAGGAAACACGATAAATGATGATAACACGTTAACTTTGTTTCTTCCAGCTGCTTTGATCAGCGGAATATCTTCGGTATCTGTCGATGGAACCATGACAGAAGAATTTACCCAGGAATTTGAGGATGAAATTACCGTGCTGGTAATTAATGAAGTTCCTTCTGATGCAAAATCAATCACCATAACTGGAACCACGATAGTTCCGGAATTTGGAACAATTACTGCAATGATATTGGCAGTTGCAACAATATCAATAATTGCAGTTTCTGTAAGATCAAGACTTGGAATCATGCCAAGAATCTAGACAAGTTATTTCTTTTTTCTTTTAAACCAAGTTCCACGTGGATCTTTTATTGAATGCCTAAACTATATCCACAGTACAACAACATGTTTGAGGACATAATTAGGGAAGTAAAATTAAGACTCACGTGGAATCTAAAATGAGTTTAGAATTTTTTTACTGAAATGGAATGGCTGTACCCTTTGATGAATCTTATATTATGATGATTTTTCTGACCTTTAAGCGCCAAATCATCTTATAATAATCACTGTACAATCAGCTCTCTGAGATATTGAAGTTGAAACACTTCCCAAAAGAACTCTTGATAGTGTACCTTTTCCCAGACTTCCCACAACAATAAAATCTACTTTTTTCTTTTTTGAAAAATTTAAAATTTCCTCAGAGGGATTTCCAAGAAGAAGTACAGTATCAAATAACATACCCTCATTTTCTAAAATGTGAGAATTTTTTGTCAATATTTTGTTGCCTTCTTTTTATTCTTTGTTTAATGAACTTTGTAACAAAGGGGCACTTACACTTCCCCAGTATGGAACAGCTGGATTTTGCATTGCACTAAAAACAGCAGTTGGTTCAACCACGTGGACTAGAATGATTTTAGAATCAAATTTTTTTGCAATCTGAATAGCTTGACTGAGAGCTTTTTCTGAATGTTTCGAACCATCCAAACAAACCATAATGTTCCTCTTCACAAATACTTAAAGCAATTTTCTCTATTTATCATACTCTGCGATTATTGATTTGGAAAACAAATCATATGAAAAATCTTAAGTTCATAGAAATTCTCAAAGATGCATGAATGAACATAGTTATCTTACATCATTAAAAAATAAAGAATTTTTGATTCTGGAAAAATTATGTAATAATTCAATTTCTCAAACTGAAAAAGAAAGGTTAGAAAAAAAATTAAAGGAAACTCGCTTAGAGATTAAAAAACTAAGATGATCTATTTTTACAAACATTTACAAAATCAAAAAATCATCCTTCTTTTGATTTTAAAAATGGAAATCGTATCATAGTGATAAATATACCAAAATAAACTGAAGAGTCTAATGTCTCAAGTTGGAACTACTCCTGAAGGAGTACCTATAATTTTACTTAAGGAGGGAACACGACAGTCCCGTGGACGTGATGCCCAGAGAAACAACATCAGGGCAGCAAAACTGATTGCAGAAATAATACAAACAAGCCTGGGTCCGCGTGGGATGGATAAGATGTTAGTAGATTCTATTGGGGATATTACAATTACAAATGATGGGGCAACCATTCTAAAAGAGATTGACGTGCAGCACCCCGCTGCTAAGATGATGGTGGAGGTGGCAAAGGCTACGGACAGTGAGGTGGGAGACGGTACGACATCTTCAGTTGTTTTAGCAGGCGCTTTACTTGAAAAAGCAGAATCATTAATTGATGATGATATTCATCCTGTAATAATTGCCGAGGGTTACAAAAAGGCCTCAAAAAAGGCAATGGAATTTTTGACTGAAATTACAACAAATGTTGAACCAAAAGATAAGGAAATACTTGAAAAGATTGCAAACACGTCAATGCAGACAAAGCTTGTATCAATTGAGGCAACTGATCTTGCCAAATTGGCAGTCGATGCAGTATTGGCCGTTATCGAAGAGAAAAATGAAACGTTCAAAGTAAATCTTGACAACATAAAGATAGAAAAAAAGACAGGCGGTTCAATTTCTGACAGTGAGTTGGTAAGTGGCATAATACTTGATAAGGAAATTGTTCATAGCGGAATGCCAAGAAGAATTGAAAATGCAAAAATCGCTTTAATCAATGAGGCACTTGAGATTAAAAAGACAGAGTTTGAAGCAAAGCTAAACATCTCTAGCCCCAATCAGATAAAATCCTTCATGGAAGAAGAAAGTCAGATACTAAAAGACATGGTAAACAAGATAAAATCAACTGGTGCGAATGTTGTTTTATGCCAAAAGGGAATTGATGACATTATTCAGCATTATCTGAGCAAGGAGGGAATACTTGCAGTTAGAAGAATCAAGGAAAGCGACATGACAAAACTTGCAAAGGCGACAGGAGGAAGAGTAGTTGGAAGAGTAGATGACCTAAATGATACAGAGTTGGGTTTGGCAGAAAACGTAGAGGAAAAAAGAATTGAGGAGGATAATTGGGTATTCATTGAAGGATGCAAGAATCCGAAGGCCATCAGCATATTGCTAAGAGGTGGCACTCAAAGAGTGATTGATGAGGCAGACAGGTCAATGCATGATGCATTGATGGTTGTAAAGGATGTAATTGAGAAACCAAAGATCGTCTATGGCGGCGGAGCCCCTGAGGCATTTATCGCATTAAAACTCAGAGACTGGTCAAAATCGCTTTCTGGAAGAGATCAGCTTGCAGTTGAAAAGTTTGCTGATGCCATGGAGTCCATTCCACTTGCACTTTCAAGAAATGCTGGAATGAATCCTATTGATACCATTACACAATTACGATCAAAGCAGAGTGCAGGAGAGAAATTCACCGGAGTGGATGTCATTAACGGGACTATTGCAGATTTTGAGAAACTAGGAATAATAGAGCCAGTAAAGGTCAAAGAGCAGATAATAAAGTCAGCTACTGAGACTGCAAACATGATACTGCGAATAGACAACGTTGTTGCGTCATCTAGGTCATCGGCACCACCTCAAGGAGGAATGGGAGGCATGCCCGGAATGGGAATGGAATAGGAAAGTAGATTTCAAGACATGAAAATTAGTTTGTTATCATTATGTGTATATTATGTAGAATAGTTGTTTTCTTATTTATTGAAAATCTGTAATTAGTTGTTTTCTTATTTATTGAAAATCTGTAATTAGTTGTTTTCTTATTTATTGAAAATCTGTAATTAGTTGATCTAGCAAAGTATGTAGAAGATGTAAAAAATCAGATTACTTTGAATAAAATATATGTTCCACTAAATTTTGCATATTGTTTATTCTCTTTTTGGAAATTCCAGTCATTTCAGCAATCTTTACATCATTATAACGCAATAGATCTTTTGCAATCATTATATTGGTTTCTGAAAATACCCTCAACTCATTTTGAGACAGATTGAGAATTGTTATGGGGTACAGGTTATACTTTTCAATTATTTTTTCAAGACTGTTTTTTGCAGGATATCTCCATGAGAAGACTTGTTGCCCAATACATTTTGCATATTTTTTTGCGTGATTTGAAACCTTGGTATTGCAAAAAATTATTTCTCCTGAAAATTTTGATTGCATGTCAAGGAATCTGGCATGTGTATAAAGGGATTCTTTCAGTCCAGTATAAACCCCATGTTTTGAATGATATTTGCATTCAATCAAGAATTTACGATTTCCTTTCATTCCAATTAAATCGATTTCATGAGTTACACATTTTCCCTTTATTTTTGATCGAATTCCTATTGCTTGAAAATAATAATACTCCAATAATGATGCAACATAGTTTTCAAATGCAAATCCGGCAGGCCCCATTCTCATTATGGAATTTTTTAGTTGGTATCGTTGGCGTAGTGCTTTGAGGTCTTTTTCTTGAGAAATAGCATTCAGAACTTTTTTGTAAATGTCATAGGAGGTCATATCTCGATAGACTTCAGATTTTACTTTTTTTAGAATTCTTTTGGCAGTTTTTTTGCTAGCGCCTGCTCTGATGCATGTGTTGAGAATCTTATTTTCATTAAATCGGACTCTGCGACCATCTGCTTTATAAATAAAGAATTTTCTAGGAGTCATAGTTTATCCTAATTCTAAAGAATTTAATCTTTTAAAAATTAATTTTTTTCAGTTTTACTTTCTTGAATCTTCTTTAACATTGATTTTCTTACAAGAATTGGAATGTTGTAGTATGTTGCCAAAGCTACGGCATCAGATGCCCTGAAATTTCTAAACACCATGTCCTTTTTGCCAGTAAAGTACAGGTTTGCTCGAAAAATGCCTCCACTTTCATAGATTTTGACTTTGACTAGAAGAATTTCATTCTCTTCACAAATTTGTTCTACTAGGCGATAAATTGTTGGTGGATCATCACGTTTTCCTTCGATAAAACCAGAAATCATACCTGCAACTTCAGATGAAAAACCAGACATGAAAAATTCAACTGTTTCATCTTTTAGGACTACAGCACCGGTTTGGGAGTCAAGCAATCCAATTCGGTCTATCTTGACAGTTTCATAATCCACATCAATATCATTAATTTTCATGGGTATTCTTCCATCACTTTTTCTACTTTCTTCTCTTCCTCAATCATGACTCGCTCAAATTCTTCTCTCAATCCGTCACACTTTATTTGTTTTTCATTTTCATCCATTTTTGAAAACCTGATATCCCTGATTTCATTTACTATGGCAGACACCTTTTCATTTGTTTCATACATTATCTCATCAATCTTTGTTTCTGCCTTAGGATCCATATCTGTATTATAATACACTCATGGAAATTCTTTATGTTATGACTGTTATGATCTTTACTTTTAATAATTAAAATGTGTTATAAGTTAGGTAAGTGAAAACGATAATGATAGAGGAGATCTAATGTCACATTCTTGCATTGAATGGATTATTTTACAATCATTATTGGACAGTGAACTTTTTGGCTGACCCCGTGGGCAACACTGCCAAGAATAACTTTGTCGAATCCAGTTCTTCCATGTGAGCCCATTACAACTAGATCAATTTTGTGGGATTTTGCAAAAGATGCTATTTGATCTGCTATGCGTACGGTAGGAATTATCTTAAAGTTTATCGGAATGTCTGTCTTCTTTTTTGTAGGTTCTATCATTTTTGAGATGTTTTCCCGTGCTGCCTTTTCTTCTTTTTTCAGTACTGCCTTGGTATAACGTGAATCATAGTACCATACACCACGATATTCTGGTTTGGCAAGACATGTGAGAACAGTTAACTTTGAATCATATTTTTGTGCAATATCTAGTGCAATCTTGAATGCATGAAGTGAATATTTTGAACCATCGTATGGTACCATGATATTTCTAAAAAGCATGAATAACAAAATATCTTGAACCATTAAAAACAGAGTGTATACTTATCAAAGATGAAAACAATTAACAAAAAAAACTATCTTATTGTGCCAAACTGATTTTTGGTTCTTGTAACTGACACTTTGAATTTACATTACCAAATGAATTTGCAGATATTTGTGGATAATCAATTTTCAGAAGAAGATTTACAAAAAATGATTTATCAAATCGTTTGTAGATATCACCCAAAGCTGTTCTGGAAACCTATCAAATATTCCCCTTGCATGTTTTTGACCTTGATTTTTACTGCTTGCACATGCATCCATGACCACTATTACATAGTATCCCAAATGAATTGCATCCAATACGCTTGAAAGAACACAATAATCCGTTTCAACGCCTGTAAAAATCAAGATTTTTGTAGATTTCTTTTTTATCACTGAGTGAAAATTCCCTGCCATGAATATGGATGCCGATTTTTTTCTACGGACTATAACTGAATTTGGAATGTGTGGAATGAAATCATCAATTAAATCATATGCATCAGTCCCAAGAATACCTGGAGTGATTTTCTGATTAATTTTATAGTATGTTTGCCACGAATTTTGTTCTTTTTGCCAATTCTTGGGAGGTGTGAATTGAGTAAATATTACATTTTTTACTCCACTATTTCTAATTAGTTTTTCGATATTTGGAATTATAGATAATAATTTTTTATTCATCCAAGGAGATTTTTTTTCAGTCAAGAATAATTTTTGCATATCTACAACCACTAGCGTAATTTTTGAACTAGTCTTTACATCTTCATGCCATTCAGGTTCAGTCAAAACATCACTCATAATGATATTTATTTTTCACACTAATGTGTATGTGTAATGTCAAACTTCTTTTTCTTTGAAATAATTTATTTTGTTACGGGAATCCTCTTGTATGTAGATCTTCTTATTTCTAGTTCATTCTTTTCTAGATATTTGATGTGCAGTTATTCTTGACATCACACATTTATTGTTTTAACTTTTTACTCTATTGACAAATAATGATTTAAGAAATATCTTGATAGATATGACTATTCGGGATTTTCAAACAGAGATTTCAAAAGTGCAATAAACAATAGGGCCAAATATAAAAAAAGACACTAAGGATAGATGGAAATAAAATAAAAAATAATTAAAAATTAATTTGTTGATTCATCAAGGCTGCACGCTCTTTTGTCTTTTGATCAACTAGAGCATTAACATACGAGTCGGGTTTGGCATTACAATAACCCATATTTCCTACATAACCATCCATGGTTTCAGCAACACATCCGTTATCTGTAACTGCCATTATTTTGACTAATTCTGTTTCTTCTGTTAGTGTGGTATAGAACATCAAGTATACAAAAAGTAAACCTGTTTCGAGTGCAATTATTCCTGCTATGACAAAAATAGAATTTTTGTTTGATTTTTTCACCATTCATTATGCATATAATATACAATGTAGCAGCCTATACCACAAGATGCTTTCCATCAGTAACATGCTCTTTTTCACAGCGATCTGATATCTCAAACGCATTCCATGACCGTATTGGTTGTAAAATAGATTGCCTGGATTTTTAAAGCACGTTTTTCAAGTTGAATGCTCTTTGAGCCACTTGCCAACCTCAGGCCATAGTTTTTTGTGTGCAGTTTTGCTAATACATAATCCCACATGACCTGTTGGAAATCCTATAGTTTGTTTGTCTTTGCTAGAAATCACATCTGTAATTGTTCTGCTTGATTCTGCTGAAACAAGATCATCCTTTGTTCCCACTATGTTCAATACAGGCATTGTGATATTTTTCAGATCAACAAGAGTATCGCCTAGCATCATCTTGTTTTGGATAAGTAGATTTTTTTTATAGATGTCATCTATTATCTGCTCAAAAGTTTTCCCAATTATTGGAACACTGTCATAAAGCCAGGATTCTACTGCAAAAAACTGCGTAATTTCTTTTACACTTCTAGGCTGGCTAAAGTAAAATTGATACTTTAAAGCTGCCTCCAACGGATTGCGAAGTATGAATGCAATGTTTAGAAAAGATGATGACACATTTCCAAAGGTATTTACGAATTTCTTTACATCCAGATCTTTAATCCAGGATTCTAGCACGGTTGGCGGTTTTCCGAAATCTGCTGGAGTCGCATGCAAGATCAAGTTTTTTACATCTTTAGGGTGCATTGCAGAATAAATCAAAGACAGTATTCCGCCCCAGCAATATCCAAACAGGGTAACATTTCTAGAGCCTGTGACTTCTTCCACCTTGTCAACCGCATTTTCTAGATAGTCATGGGCATAACTTGCAAGCGGCATGTCTTCATCCTTGATGGTTGGCATCCTCCAGTCCGTAGCATAAACATCAAATCCAAGTTGTTGAAAGTATCTAATTATGCTTGTCTCTGGAAGTAGATCCAAAATATAATGTCTGTTAATCAAAGAGCCTACAATAAGAATAGGTGTTTTAAATTTTTGCGGTGAATCCGTTTTGTAATGATGGATCTCAAATGTCCCACTCATTGGAATTATTTCAGAAGGCGTTCGATTAATTGTATCTCTGATGGGTTCTATCATGTTATCATAATTACTGAACGTGGTTTCAAGATGCCTGTATAATTTATCATGATGGCCAACTGATGCAAATTCTGTAAATGAACCTACAAGTGCAGATAGTGATTTTGAAAATTCTTTTTGTTCTAAATTGCTACGTAGTTCAGCATCAAAAGTAGATCTGATAGTATCTTGAATCTTTTTACCTGTAGATTCTTGTAAGTTATTAGCAGATTCAATTGCTCGTAACCATGAATTAAAAAGAATTAGACCATACCTTGATTGAAAGTCAAATGACTTTATTGCAAAATTGGTGTAAACAGATAACGGATTATTTGTGTTCTTTGAGTCTTTCAATCCACTGTATCCGTGTAAATTGGCATATATTGTTATTCTTCAACATCAGAGTTAACTTTCTTTTAATAATCTAATTACACCAAAATCATCAGAGTATCAAATTGCAAGAAATATCAAAAACATCATGGCATTCTTTATCTACCCAAAAAGTTGCAGAGATACTTCAGACTGATCCAAAACAAGGTTTGGACTTGAGTGAGGCAAATAATCGCTTGCAAAAGTTTGGAGAAAACACATTATCTGTAAAAAAAGAACAAAGTCCAGCAATTTCATTTCTTTTGCAATTCAAGCAACCGCTGGTCTTGATTCTCATAATAGCTGGTTCCATAACTGCAATGCTGCAGGAATTAATTGATACTGGCGTAATCTTCGGTGTAGTTGTAGCCAATGCAGTTATAGGTTTTATTCAAGAGCACAAAGCAGGAAAGGCAATACAGGCTCTTGCACAGATTGTAAAAAGCGAAAATGTTGTTGTTAGAAACGGTAAAAAAATCAGAATCTTTTCAAAAGAAATTGTTCCAGGTGATGTAGTACAACTTCGTTCTGGAGATAAAATTCCAGCTGACATGCGTCTACACCATACAAAAGATTTGAAAATTGATGAATCAATCTTAACTGGCGAATCAATCTCTGTCAAAAAACGGACCGAAGTTCTTCCATCAAACACGGACCTTGCAGAACGTAAAAACATGGCATATGGTGGAACTTTGGTCACAAATGGTTATGGAATTGGCATAGTTGTCTTAACTGGAGACGGTACTGAAACCGGTAAAATATCACAAACTATGTTCAAGGCAGAGGAACTTGAGACCCCCTTAACTAAAAGAATTTCTTATTTTAGCAAGAAACTTCTTTTTGTAATTCTTGGTTTATCCCTTCTTACATTCATTTTTGGAATTTTGTTCACGCAAAGAACTACAACTGAATTATTCATGGAAATAGTCGCCCTTTCAGTTGCAGTAATTCCAGAGGGTTTACCAGCTGCCATAACCATAACCCTTGCTATCGGTGTAGGATACATGGCAAAAAGAAATGCAATAATAAGAAAACTTCCTGCAGTGGAAACTCTTGGCAGTACCACAATAATATGCTCAGACAAGACAGGAACTATCACTGAGAATCAGATGACTGTAAGCGAAATCTATGCAGGTGGAAAACTCTTTGAGGTATCTGGAACTGGATTTCAACCAACAGGTGAAATTAAACATGATCAGAACAGCATCAATCTTAACGAATATCAAACACTCAAAGAGTGTCTTATTGCAGGCCTGCTATGCAATGATTCTGATTTAATTCAAAAAGAAAATCATTGGGAGGCAAAGGGGGATCCTACCGAAGTTGCATTAATCACAGCAGCTCACAAAGTAAACCTCAAACAAACTCTGACAGAATCATTTTATAGAATTGACGAGATTCCATTTGATTCCCATCTTCAGTTTATGGCCACATTGCATGATAATGCGGGAGATAAAATAGTCTATGTGAAAGGTTCTGTTGAAAAAATTCTTGCAATGTCCTCGTATGAAATAAATGATCATGCAGGACATGAAAACTTTACAGAGATTAATGTTTCAAAACTAAATGAAATTGCAGATAGTATGGCATCAAAAGGCCTGCGAGTATTGGCTTTTGCCAAAAAGAAAATGGCATATGGAAATAACAAAATTAAAATTTCAGATGTGGATAACGGGCTAATTTTTCTGGGCTTTCAAGCCATGCTGGATCCTCCTCGACCAGAGGTAATTGAGGCCATAAGAGAATGTCAAAATGCCGGAATACGTGTCAAAATGATAACTGGTGATAATCTAAAAACAGCAATCAGTATAGGTAGGCAGATTGGCCTGAATCAACCATCTCAAGAAAATCGGCGTAATCTAACGGCAATTACGGGAAAGGAATTAGAGCAATACTCGGGGAATGACTTGATTGAAATTGTCGATAAGACAGATGTGTTTGCAAGGATTTTACCCGAACGAAAATTTTCCATAGTAAAGGCACTTCAATCCAAGGGCAACATTGTTGCCATGACTGGGGACGGAGTAAACGATGCACCTGCTCTAAAACAAGCTGATGTAGGAATTGCAATGGGCATTACAGGTACGGAGGTTGCAAAAGAAGCATCTGATGTGATTTTAACTGATGACAACTTTGCATCAATCAAGGCAGCCGTAGAAGAAGGAAGACGAATTCTCGATACTTTGATCAAATTCATAACATGGACACTTCCTACAAGTTTTGGAGAGGGTTTGGTCATATTGACATCTATCTTTTTAGGCCTGCTCATGCCAATTCTACCAGTCCAGATTTTATGGATTAATATGACTACGGTTCTAGCATTGGGAACTATGCTCATTTTTGAGCCAAAAGAACCAGATGTGATGAAACGCCCTCCAAGACGACCCAACTCTCCAATTCTCACAAAAGATCTGGCAATACAGATAATTATTGTTAGTACGTGTATTCTAATTTCTGTTTATGGCTTGTTTGAATGGTCAACAGAGGAAGGCAGTACCATTGAGGAGTCAAGGACGATTGCAGTAAATACAATTGTTATGATCGAGATATTTTATCTGTTCAACTGTAGATCTTTGACTAAATCTATTTTTAGAATGGGATTTTTTTCAAACAAGTTAATTTTTCTCGGGGTCATAGTTATGATTTTGTTACAAATTGCTTTTACATATACTCCTATTATGAATGAAATTTTCCAGAGTAAACCAATTGGAATCGAATCTTGGTTGAAGATAGTGGGAGTATCTGTAATAACTTTTCTGATAATTGAAACAAAAAAATTTGTTAGCAATAAACTTGAGATTAAAACACAAAATAATAACTTATAGTTAGATAATGATGTTACAACTACAAAAATGTCCATGTAAATGTGGTTGTGCCAAAATAATATCAAATGTGTATTATGATCTTTGTATCTTTTGTACACTTGGAACGCATAAATCTCAATAAACAGAGGTAAAAGGAAGCCTGTAAAAAGTACATGGTAAGAAAAATAGATTCAGTTTGCAGTAATTATGAGAAACACATTACATGAAATCAATTGATGAACAATGTCCACAAATAAGTAATAACTTGTTGTATGAAAGTCCAATTTCTTGATGAACCTCACCATTCTCATTTATCAAACAATGATATGCCTTCATGATTCTTCGATTAAAATCCACCTTAACTACATCTACAGCACAACATGTGTTGGGTTAGGACAGAGCGACGAAAATTAATGTGCCTGAAAGAGTTCCCTAACAAGTTCTTGATGGTGACACCGATAAGGAAACCTGTTTTCTGAATAATTCCCGAATGTCATAAACTAGAGGAGTCCTACTTTGATTAATCTCATGTGAAAATAATAATTGTGAAAAGATAGAAAAATAATCGAGAAAAAGGAAATACTGTCCTACTTTCTCAATTTCAATGCCATCTTGGCTGCTATTGCCCAAGAGAAGACGGTAAATCCGATTGGAAATACCCCGCTTGTCAGTATCTGCGGTACTTGCTCTAGAGCCATGCTTCCTGAGGAATACATTGCTGCAACTACTGGCAAGGCTGCCAGTGATATCACTCCGAGTTTTGTCTTTGTGTTCTCAGAGACCTTTTGTTGTATGTT
>Ga0224507_10000240_pt1 | contig 21859 bp, 18 predicted proteins | sample SF_Jan12_sed_USG_3_FD_170159 | JGI IMG/M metagenome (GOLD analysis project Ga0224507, IMG submission 170159) | Sediment microbial communities from San Francisco Bay, California, United States - SF_Jan12_sed_USGS_13 | ecosystem: Environmental > Aquatic > Marine > Sediment | place: USA... | reverse complement strand
CGTAGGCACTCTTTAGTGTTTGCATGGACTTCTGGTATTGACCGTCACTCTGGTAACGAATGGCTAACCAATTCAAGGCCAGGATATTGGCCGGATTCAACTGCACTGATTTTTCCAGTGCCATGACGGTGGTCATCCCGGGAAAATCTCCCGGTTGCCGGAACTCGTCCATATACAGGCCAAGCGTCGCATAGACCTCGGAGGAGTCGGGCGCCAGCGCCAGGGCCCTGTCCAGGTAGGGCTTGGCATGGGTGGCCGCCTCCTTGAGGGGCAGGTCTCCGTAATTCTGGGTACTGAGGAACATCCAGCTGTCGGCAAGACCCGTGTAGGCAAGCGCATAGTTCGGATCGATGGCCACCGCCTTTTCGAAATGCCCGATAGCTTTTCGCAGGGCCTCAGGATTTCGTTTCACAAACTCGTGCCGGCCAAGCAAGTACATATCAAAGGCCTGGATATCATTGGTCGGACGCTGGGCCAGGCGCTGGGCGTCCTCCTCTCCCAGGCTGACCTTCAGGGCCTTGACCACTGCCGCCGAAATCTCGTCCTGGATGGCGAATATATCTTCGTCAGTGCGATCAAAGGTCTGGGACCACAAGTGGGCGCCATCGTTCACGTCAATGAGCTGGGTAATGACCCGCAGCCGATTGCCGGATTTTTGCACGCTGCCTTCCAGCACGGTGGACACACCCAGCTGCCGACCAATCTCGCGTATATCCTGGTGCTTGCCGCGGAAGGCGAAGGACGAGGTCCGCGCGGCCACTTTCAAATCACGAACCTGGGCCAGGGCATCCAGCACCGTGTCCGCCAGCCCATCTGAAAAATATTCTTGCTCTGGATCAGAACTCATATTGGCGAAGGGCAGCACGGCCACGGACTTGGTCCTGTCAGCCTGCTCGCTTAAGGTTGCCGCGACCGATCGCGAATCCGTCACAGACAGTTCCGCCGACGCCTTTTCGGCTTCGCCAGGGGATCCCTGCAAAACAAATTTGTCCGCCAGCAGAAATACCACCGCGATGGCCAGGGCGATGATGATGCCGCGGTCCATTTTCTTGCCGGTGACATTGGTAATGGACTGACTACGGTCCACATTCTTTTCAAGCTTCAGACCTTCGGGAGTCTTCTCGAAGGCCCAGGCAAAGACCAACGCCAGGGGAAACCCGATAAACACCAATAACAACAGGGTTTTCATGACCCACTCGGGGGTACCAAAGGCATCCAGGGCTACGTCCGCGACCTGCACGATTAACCAGGCAGTGACCACGTAGGCCAGCCCCACCCGGAATACATTACGGCGCTTTAGTTCTTCGAAAAAGCTGAGAGATGGTTCACTCATACCAGGTTGATCGCATCCTTCACAATTGTGCTCGTTCAATGGCCAGCTGGATATTCGGTGCCGCTTTTTCTTTGAGGGACGCCAGTCGTGCCTCGGATTGGGCCCTCGTAGCCCGGTAGGCACCCGAGTATTCCAGTAACTCGCCCAGGCGTTCTACAGAATACCTATGAGCAGGACCGAGGCCGAAACCCTGATCAACCGCCGCCTGGAAATACGCTTCAGCTTTTTCCCTGTCTCCGGATTGGGCATTCAACAACGCATCGTCAATATCAATTAGCCAGCCAGACAACCCCCCATCCCGGGCAGCCTTTACGCGTCGGCGGGCCTCCGCCAGGGTCGCCTGCTCCTGCTGTGTCTGCTCAAGATTTCGATAGGCCCAGGCCATATCCAGGAAACGCGATATGTTAGCGGTATTATTTCTACCTAAATTCGCCTGTAGCGTCGGATACACTTTCTCATACAGTGCTGCAGCGTCGGCATAGCGGCCCTGCTCCAGCCGTATTTCAGCCAGATTCAATGCGATGAAACGCGTATCCAGAGCGTTCCAGTCGTCACCTTCTGCCAGGTTCTTTTCCAATTCCGCTTGTCTCAGATTAGCGGCCCTATCCAGGTCACCTTCAACGCGCGCCAACAAGTCCATCGCGGCAACTACCCGATTGTCGCCAGGTGATGCACGCCCGGCCCGTTCAATCCAGAGTTTGGCGCAACGGTCCTCTCCGAGGTTCAAGCAACTGTAGGCTACGCTCAGAGAATACTCTGTAGACCCTGGCTCCAGTTCCTGGGCCCGAAGCGCGGCCTCCAGGGAAATATCGAGATCGAAGATACCGTAATAAAACCAAATGCTCTTTGCCTGCCACACGTTGGCGTTCAAAGGATCTCGATCTAAAACCTGCTGCATGTAACGCTTGGCGTCGTCAACCGCTCCACGAGCAAAAGCCCACCACGACATGTTTTGTCCCAGCGTAGCGTTTAGCGGATCCAGTTCGTACGCCGTTTGCAACATTTGCATGGATTTTTGGTGTTGGCCTTCACCCTGATAACGGATTGCCAGCCAATTACGGGCCAGGATGTTGACCGGATTCAGTTCCACCGCCTTTTCCAGCGCCATCGTGCTGGTCATCCCCGGAAAATCCCCCGGCTGCCTAAGCTCGTCAAGGTAATAACCCAGGGTTGCATAGACCTCGGACGAGTCAGGCGCCAGCGCCAGGGCCTTGTCCAGGTAAGGCTTGGCGTGTGATGCCGCCTCCTTGATACTCAAGTCTCCATAGTTCTGTGCGCTGAGGAACATCCAGCTGTCGGCAAGACCCGTGTAGGCAAGCGCATAATTCGGATCGATGGCCACCGCCTGCTCGAAATGCCCGATGGCTTTTCGCAGCGCCTCAGGATTTCGTTTCACAAACTCGTGCCGGCCAAGCAAGTACATATCAAAGGCCTGGATATCACTGGTAGGACGCTGGACCAGGCGCTGGGCGTCCTCCTCTCCCAGGCTGACCTTCAGGGCCTTGACCACTGCCGCCGAAATCTCGTCCTGGATGGCGAATATATCTTCGTCGGTGCGATCAAAGGTCTTGGACCACAGGTGAGTGCCGTCATTCACATCGATGAGCTGGGTGATCACCCGCAGCCGATTGCCGGATTTTTGCACGCTGCCTTCCAGCACCGTTGAGACACCCAGCTGCCGTCCGATCTCGCGTATGTCTTGGTGCTTGCCGCGGAACGCGAAAGACGAGGTCCTCGCGGCCACTTTCAAATTCCGAACCTGGGCAAGGGCGTCCAGTACGGTGTCCGCCAGGCCATCGGAGAAGTACTCCTGGTCACCGGCGGCGCTCATGTCAGCAAATGGAAGCACCGCGACTGAGGGTTGAGCTTCTTTCGGCCCAGGGGTCGCGTTGGAATCCTCCGCCGAATTGGCAACGGCCTGCTGCTCGACATCTGACGTCGGTGCATCCGGCACATTCACCTTGTACAGCAGGAACACCACAGCTATGACCAGGGCCACGATGATGCCCCGGTCCATCTTCTTTCCCGTCACGTGGGTTATGGACTGGCTGCGATCCACGTTCTTTTCGAGCTTCAGGCCCTCGGGGGTTTTCTCGAAGGCCCAGGCGAAGATCAACGCAATGGGAAAGCCCAGGAGCAGCATTAACAAGGTGGCCTTCATCACCCATTCGGGTGCGGCGAAGGCATCCAGCGCCAGGTCAGCGGCCTGGGCAATAAGCCAAGCGGTAACCACGTAGGCCACCCCAACCCGGAACACGTTGCGGCGCTTTAGCTCTTGAAAAAAGCTGCTCATGGGTGCGATCCGAACGAAATGATATTCGAACGGCTGGTATCTGCTGCTTCGCTTAACCCTTCCTGGATAGCGGTAGAACAGGATTTAGCGGAGCGCGTACATTCTTCTGGTTCTTCGCTCATCGATCACCTGGTATTCCCTAGGTGCTTGAAGCATATCAGATTGTATTGCGAACAATAGGATTTTTTGACTAAGTCCAAACCGGCTCACCGGAAAGAAAAAGGGGTCGAACCGCATCCATGAGAATGTCAGTTCGACCCCACTATCTTCAAAAATATATCTACGATCGATTCAATCCAATTTTAGCTTCCCAACTTACCGTTTTTACCGCTTCTTCCCTTCCTCAGGCGACATACCCTTCAGGTACTTGAACATATCGCTATCCGTGGACAGTACCAGGGTGCTGTTGTTGGAGATGATGTCCTTGTAAGCCTGCATGGTACGAGTGAACTCGTAGAAATCCCGCGATTCGGCACTCTGATTATAGGCCCTGGAGTAGATCTCGGTTGCCTTGGCATCGGCCAGACCACGAATCTCCTCCACTTCTCGATAGGCCTCTGACTGGATCTTGTTCAGATCACGCACCCGGTTACCACGAATTCGAGCGGCCTCACCATTACCCTCGGAGAGGAATCTCTCGGCAATCTGCCGTCGCTCGGAAATCATCCGGTCATAGATTTTCGGCCGTACGCTGGCGTTGTAATTAATCCGCTTGAAACGAATGTCCAGCAACTCGATACCGAAAACCTTCACCTTTTCAGCCGCCGCCTCGAAGATTTCCTGCTCCACTGACTTGCGCCCTCTCTGGATGGGCACCAGGGTGCCCATATTCAGTTGACGCTCTGCATCGGTGAGCAGTGTGTCACGCAGGGGAACCCGATCCTTGGTGGTGCGGATAATCTCTATCAGCTCATGCTTGGCCACCGCATTGCGGGTCTCGCTACCGAGGATATCGTCCAACCTGGACTGCGCGCTACGCTCATCACGCAGCCGCAGGAAATACTGCAGAGGATCAACGATTCTCCAACGGGCAAACAGGTCCACAGCGATATATAGCTTGTCCTTGGTGGGCATATCCGAGGGGCTGCCATCCCAGGGAAGCACACGGTTATCGATTGGATTGACCTCCTGGATAAACGGCACCTTTATTTTCAAGCCGGCTTCCATAACAGGATCACCTACCGGTTTACCGAACTGGGTAATGATGACCTGCTGGACTTCACTCACCGTGTAGATTGAATTGGCCAGTGCAAATCCGGCGACTGCCAGAACCACTATCAGTGGCATTTTTATTGAACGGCTCATTGTTTTCCTCCGTTCTGGGCATCCAGATTAAGCAGTGGCAATATGCCGTGAGTCTTCTCATCGACGATGATCTTCGAGTCAATACCCGGCAGCACTTCCTGCAGAGTCTCGATATAGATACGTCGACGCGTCACCTCGGGCGCCTTCTTGTATTCCTCCAGCAAGGCGGTAAATCTCGCCGCATCACCCTCGGCCTCGTTAATCCTCTTCAGACGATAACCGTCGGCCTCTCGAATACGCTGGTCCTTCTCACCCTCTGCCAGGGGAATCACCTTGTTGTAATCCCGCCGGGCCTCATTGATGAGTTTTTCCTTTTCCTGCTGGGCCTGGTTGACCTCGTTAAAGGATTCCTGAACCGGTTTGGGAGGGTTGATGTTCTTCAACTGCACCTGGTCGATGCTGATGCCCATTTCGTACTTGGTGGCCAGTTCCTGCATTTTCACCAGGGCCTCGTTTTCGATTTCCTGGCGACCGATGGTGATCACCTCATCCACGGTACGGTCTCCGACCACCTCGCGCATGACGGATTCCGACACGTGACGCAGGGTTGCCCGGGGCTCGCGAACTTCAAACAGGAATTTGGCAGGGTCAGCGATCCGGTATTGAATGACCCACTCCACCAGGGCCGCATTCAGATCACCGGTCACCATCTGGGTTTCGCGTTGCGCGTCCTGGGGAAGGGGACTCTGGTACCGGTCCGAGGCCCCTGCCGTGCCGAAACCGAACTCCTGTTTCAGCTGTCGCTTGACCGGAACGATGGTCGCCATATCAACACCCATGGGCAATTTCCAGTTCAACCCCGGGGGGACAACCTTCAGGTACTTGCCAAAGCGCTGCACAACCGCAACGGAATCACTGGGAACCGTATACAGGGCGGTCCAAACGAAAAGCACTGCAAGAACAAGCGCCACAATGCCGAAGATTCCGCTGGAACCTCCGCCGCCGGGCAACATTTTCTTAAGGCGATTCCGGCCCTGGCGTATCAATAGCTCAAGGTCGGGTTCTGGCCTGGAACCGCGAGACCAGGGGTTACCCGGGTCGTTTCTACCGTTGGTGGGTGGCATGTGTTGTCCCTTTCATGTTTGGAGTTATTAAAAACCTTGGTCAGTTATTGGGGCAGAATTCCATTTTTCAAGCCGGGCGCAGCCTGGAGAACCGTTGCGGCCGCCACCTCACCAACTCGCTGCAACCGATTTCCCTCTAACCAGACTGCCCTGACCCCGGGCAAAAAATGGAAGCTGCCTTGACCGAAACGCCATCTTCGGTCCGGCAATAGCCCCTCATATTGCAATTGAATCGCCATTTGTCTGGTATTCTAGACATCCCAAACATAGCGAAACGCGTCATGAAACAGATGAGCATATGGGCTGCCCTTTATAGCCTGACCCAGACTACCGATATGGATGATGCCGCCGAGCAATTGGACGCCAACCCTGACATGGCCGCAGAGTTTGCCAGGCTGACATCCGGTCAGCAATGGGCCCAGTTGCGCCCGGAAATGAAGAATCGCGAAGATGCTGGCAGGATGCTGGAAATCGCCGAGGAATGGTGCGGTTTCTCGGACGCAGAAAAGGCCGAGCGCAAGGAAGAGATGCAGGAGCTGTTTTGTTTCAGTACCGACACCAAGACCATTGCCGAGGCCATCGCCCACCTCGACAGCAACGATGAATGGGAAGACTTCATCGACATGGTGAACGACCCGGAAGTCTTCGAGCAGGATGGCGATGCCGCAACCAAGGAGGGCATGCTGGAACTGGTTGAAGTGTCATTCGGGGCCGACGCCCTGGGCTAGAACAGCATCGTGACGAAGATATGACCTGGACAGCAGTAATCCCGCGTTGGAGGTCCATCATGCCTTCGGGTGAACTCGAATTCCGCGGCATCGATTTTGAACCAGCCGAAATTCCTGCCTGGCGCCGCTCGGCTGCCGAGGATGGTCTAAAAAGCCCCTGGCGCAGCAGCGGTGGGGGTTCCGCTGCCGCACAAGGGGCCACTCACTAGTTGAAACGCAGCGCCAGGCGATCGAGCCCACCGCTGCAGCTAATCAGGCCGCCTGCTCGTCGTCGACCCGGTGTTCAATGGCTCCAGGAGACTCACTAATTTCAATGCTCCTGGGCTTCATGGCCTCGGGAATAACTTTCTTCAGGCTGATCTCCAACAGACCGTTGGTCAGCCTGGCACCAGTCACCTCGACATAGTCAGCCAAATTGAACTTGCGCTCGAAGGCCCGGTTAGCAATTCCCTGGTAGAGGAACTTGCGCTCCTCGTCCCGGGATTCCTTGCGTCCGCGAACCGTCAGGACTCCGCCCTCGACCTGAATGTCGACTTCGCTGCGGTTAAATCCCGCCACAGCCAGGGTGATCGCGTAGCGATCCTCCTCCAGCACCTCGATGTCGTAGGGTGGATATCCGGCTGTCGGCTGATCACTGCGCAGGGCCGAGTCCAGCAGACCGGCCAGCCGGTCAAATCCAATACTGCTGCGATACAAAGGGGTTAAATCAATCGTCGTCATAAACACATCCTCCAAAAGAAGCGATACGTACTAGAAAAGTCACTTTGCCTGACGCCAATCTGGGTAAGACTTGACGCCCGCAGTACCTATCTAGGGACGAGCGGAATTTTTTCAAGGGGGAATTTAATGCCGGGCGAGGGATTCATTCCGGGCACATTCCCAATATCCGGAGGACACCGAAATTTTATCTCGAAACCGGTGCATAAAATGACTTTAATAGTTTGTTTTTTATAGTTTTTTATTAACTCTTTTTCTGAAACGCGTTCTGAAACAGATCCCCGATACTGGCGACAATATTCGAAATAGCCCACAGTTATTAACTCTGATTCGCTTAACCGAAAACCTTCAGGAGACTAGCCATGATTAGCAAGCTCACCCTGGCCACACTTAGCGCAGCACTGCTGTGCCTGGGCGCGACCGCACCGCTATTCGCCAAGCCCTCCGGCCAGGGCCAGGAAGGTAAGCCGTCCGCGGAGCAACAACAGGAGCGCCCTCAATCAGCCGAAAAAAAGAAAATGACCCGGGAGGAGCGGCAAGCGCAAAAGCGGGCAGAAAAAGCCCAGAGGAAGGCAGAAAAGGCCCGAAAGAAAGCTGAAAAAGCCGAAGGTAAAGCTGCCGAATCACGCAAGAGAGAAGAAGAAAGGCTCCGGGAAACGATAGAGAATGAGGTCACTCGAACCGAGCAGGAAAGATCCCAAGCCGAGGAGCGCCGTCGAAACGAGGAAGCCCGGGAAGTAGGCAACAATTCCGATAGCGGCAATGAACCAGACAAGCCTGCCAAATACAGACAGGATGACGACGATCGGGAGGATCGCAACCCAAAGGATGATGAGGACGAGGACTAGTCCTATATACTGGTTTCCGCAGTCGATAACGGACATCGCCACCTGCCAAAGAAACCGGGCGGCGATGTCTCATGACAAATCAATCATCCACGTAGGTCCAGGTAACCCGTATGCCAGCGAATAATTCCCACCGTTTGATTCGAACCGTACTGGTCGGCCTGGGCAGCGTGAATCGAAATCTGTTAGACATCCTTGCCAGTAAAAAAGAGCGTTTGCTAAACGAGTACGGGCTGGAATTCCGGGTAGTGTGTATTGCCGACAGCAGCGGCGTTGCAATGGACTCCCTGGGCTATGATCCTGCCACGCTGCGCCAGGAAAAGGCCGCAGGGAAACGGGTTTCTGACATGAGAGGGTATAACCGGTCATTGAGGGTCACCGATGTGATTGAGGACCAGGCCTGTGACCTGGTCATGGAGGCCTCACCGGTAAACCTGGAGCACGGCGACCCGGGACTGGCAATAACCCGGGCAGCGCTGAGCAACGGGATCAGCGTGGTACTGGCCAACAAGGCGCCATTGGTACTTGCGTTTCATGAATTGCATCAACTCGCCAGGGACAACGACTGCAAACTGGGCTTCAGCGCAACGGTTTGCGGAGGCCTGCCGGTGGTAAATATCGGTCGCCGTGACCTGGTGGCCGCTGACATTGAACTGTTACGCGGAATTTTCAACAGCACCTGCAATTTCATCCTGGACGAGATGGCCACCGGGCGATCCTACGAGGACGCTTTGCTCGAAGCCCAGCGCCGCGGTATTGCCGAAGCCGATCCGGCGCTGGATGTGGAGGGCTGGGATACCGCCAACAAGCTCAGCATCATCGCCAACAGCATCCTGGGTATGTCAGTCACCCTGGAAGATATCAAGGTAAGCGGAATCACTGCGCTGACACAGGATTTCGTCATGGCCGAGAAGGAACAGGGGCGCCGGGTAAAACTGGTGGCCACAGCCCATGAGGGAAAGCTGTCAGTTGGGCCGGTGTCGCTGCCTGATAGCGACTTCCTCGCAAACTGCGATGGCTGGGAAATGGGCGTAGAAATACACAGCGACATCTACGGCAAGATGTATCACAAGTTGTGGGAGCGAGAACCGATACCCACCGCCGCCTCCATGCTCAGGGATGCGGTAAATATTCTGGCGGATAAGCGTTAGCTCAATCCACAGGGGCAGGCAAACTCGGGCATGGCCTCGCCCCCCATCTCACAGCTCATCAAGACCGGGTCTCAAGTGGAACTCGGTCTTGCCGCTGGGACCCCAAAATAGGCGTCATATTGCGGGTAATACCGTCTTGTCCCGCGGCAAATTATTCTGCAGGATAGGAAAATCAATGGAAACTCGCTGCGCCGGTCACTGCCCCAGATTCAGACCGACTCACCGGATCGGTTTCCCTGTCCGCGCGACAAGCGTACATACAACACAAAAAGGATTTTCCTGATGTTCAGAAAAACACTTCTTGGTTCCCTGGTAACGATTTCTTTGTTGCTGGCCGGGACCGTGTGGGCGGCAGACGCCGAGATAGACATTCCATTTCAAAAATTTGTTCTGGATAATGGCCTGACCTTGATCGTCCATGAAGATCACAAGGCTCCCATCGTAGCCGTGAATACCTGGTATCACGTGGGCTCCAAGAATGAAAAAGTCGGTCGCACCGGTTTCGCTCACTTGTTTGAACACCTGATGTTCAATGGCAGTGAGAACTACAACGAGGACTGGTTCAAGATGATGGGCCGTATTGGTGGAACCGGCATGAACGGAACAACCGATTTCGACCGCACCAACTACTTCCAGAATGTACCCGTCACGGCCGTAGATACTGCGCTGTGGCTGGAATCCGATCGCATGGGACACTTGCTTGGCGCCATCGACCAGGCCCGCCTGGACGAGCAGCGTGGTGTCGTACAGAACGAGAAGCGGCAGCGTGAAAACCAGCCCTACGGAAAAGTCTTCAGCACCATATTCGAAGATCTCTTCCCCACCGGCCACCCCTACTCCTGGATGGTTATCGGTTCCATGGAAGACCTGGATGCCGCCAGCCTGGATGATGTGAAGGAGTGGTTCAAGACCTATTACGGTCCGGATAACACCGTACTGGTGGTAGCCGGTGATATCACCGCCGAAGAGGCCCTGGCTAAAGTACAGAAATACTATGGTGCCATCCCCCCCGGACCGGCATTGACCAAACCAGAGCGCTGGATACCGAAGCGTACCGGAACCCAACGCAAGTCCATGCAGGACCGGGTCCCCCAGTCGCGACTGCACATGGTCTGGGTGATGCCCGAGGCCGGTAGCGCCGACGCAGATTATCTGACGCTGGCAGGCAACATATTGGCGGGCGGCAAGAACTCTCGCCTGTACGAACGCCTGGTCTACAAGGATCAGATTGCCACCGATGCCACGGCCTTTGCCTACCCCCTGGAGATTGCCGGCGTGTTCGCTATCTTTGCGACTGCCCAGCCAGGTCAAGACCTGACCGCCATTGAGAAGGCGATGAACGAGGAAATCGCCCTTTTCCTGGAAAAGGGCCCCACCAAGAAAGAACTCGAGAGAGTGAAAACGCAGATCCGTGCCGGCTTTGTTCGCGGCGTTGAGAGGATCGGCGGTTTCGGCGGCAAATCTGACGTGCTGGCGGAAAGCGAAGTCTACGGCGGCAGTCCCGATGCCTGGAAAGAAACCCTGGCCCGCCTTGAAGGCGCGGACAAGACACAAGTCCAGGCGGCAGCCAACCGCTGGCTGTCCGACGGCAAATATGTGTTGGAGGTTAATCCTCTGGAGAAATTTGCCGCTTCCGGTGAAGACGTTGATCGCAGCGCCGTGCCGGAACCCGAGAGCTACCCGGACGTCGCCTTCCCTGAATTCCAGCGCGGCAAGCTAAGCAACGGCCTGGAAGTGGTGGTGGTTGCCCGACCGAGCATTCCGGTTGTGGATTTTGACTTGCTGGTGGACTCGGGCTACGCAGCGGATCAGTCAGGAATCATGGGTGTAACCAGCTTGGCCATGACCCTGTTGGACGAGGGTACGGCAAAGCGCTCATCCCTGGAAATCAGTGAACAACTGGCCATGCTGGGCGCCAACCTGGGTTCCGGGGCCAACCTGGACATGGCTTATGTGAGCCTGAGCGCCCTGAAGGACAAGCTGGAACCCTCGCTGGAAATTTTCGCCGACGTGGTCCTCAACCCCGCATTCCCCGAAAACGAGCTGGAACGGCTGCGCAAGCAGCAACTGGCGAGCATCCAGCGGGAAAAAGTCACGCCATTCTCGATGGCACTGAGGGTTTTCCCGAAACTGCTGTACGGTGAAGGCCACGCCTATTCCCTGCCATTCTCCGGATCCGGCACCGAGGAAAGCGTCGCCAAGATCACCCGGGCAGACCTGAAAGGTTTTCACGACAACTGGTTCAAGGCCAATAACGCCACCATGGTGGTAGTGGGCGATACAACCCTGGAAGAAATCCTTCCCCACCTGGAACGGCATTTCGGAAATTGGGCGGCCGGGGAAGTACCAGCCAAGACCATCGCGACCGTTCCGGCACCGGAAAAAGGCGCCGTGTACGTGATTCACCGGCCTGAATCCCAGCAGTCTATTATCATCGCCGGGAGGCTCATGGAGCCCAAGGCCAACGATAACGAAATTGGCATCGAGGCCGCCAACCGCATACTTGGTGGCGATTTCACCTCTCGCGTTAACATGAATCTGCGTGAGGACAAGCATTGGTCATACGGCGCCCAAACCGTTGTCCTGGACACCCAGGCACAGCGGCCCTTCCTGGCCTACGCCCCTGTACAGTCCGACAAGAGTGTGGAGTCCATTGCCGAAATTGCCAGGGAATTCAGCGATATTGTCGGTGACCGCCTTCCCTCGTCGGATGAAATAAACGAGGCCAAGGAAGAGACCATACGGAGTTTGCCCGGCCGATGGGAAACTAATGGTGCGGTTGCAGGCGATTTGATCGAGGTCCTGCGCTTCGGCCTGGCTGAGGACTACTGGGATCGCTACGCAGCAATGGTGCAGGAGCTTGATGTCGACGACGTGTCCAGGGGTGCGGCCAGTATCGTTAACCCGGCTCAGACGACCTGGGTGATCGTGGGCGACAAGGAACAGATCGTGCCTGGCCTGGCCGAACTGGGCCTTGGCGAGATTCACTTCATCGATGCAGATGGTAATCCGATAGAGTAATTCCCTGGCACCGATAATCGAGAAGGCCCCGGCCTAAACGCCGGGGCTTTTTTTATGGGTCGAGACATTGCCATGCCCGGGGTTTATCAGCGGGCATGCCCGGGGGCACTTCGTTACCTGCGTTTCAGCCACCGACGGTAACGACGGGTTTGCTGCAACTTCCTCAGTTGATCCATCAACAGGGTTATCGTTGGCGAAACATCCGGCATGGGCTGTTTACCCACACCCAGTCTTCGCAACTGCCTCTTGACTATCGCCATGGTCCCAAGCGCCACCAGCGCCTTGTCCTTCCAGGGCACCATCACTGGATCCACCCGTGCACCCGGGTCTGTTTTCCAGTCATTAACCAGGTGGGGGTTCATGGCCAGAGCCGTGGCGATACCGACCATATCAATACCCTGGTCCAGGACATGCTGGGCGACCGCCTTGCGATTTATGCCGCCGGTGGTCATTACCGGCATTCTTGCCGCGCTGGCAATCCGCTGGGCGAAATCGAGAAAATAGGCTTCACGCGCCAGCGTTCGACCGTCGGCCGTGCGCCCCTGCATGGCCGGGCTTTCATAACTTCCGCCGGATAACTCCACCAGGTCCACCTTGAGAATATTCAGCATTTCAACCACGCGGGTAGCGTCTTTTTCGTCAAATCCCCCTCTTTGGAAATCCGCCGAGTTGAGCTTCACCGCCACACAAAATGCGGGGGAGACACTCTCTCTCACTGCCCGAATAATTTCCCTGAGAAAGCGGGCGCGATTTTCGACTGATCCACCCCACTTATCTTCGCGACGATTGGACAGCGGCGACAGGAACTGCGAAATCAGGTAACCGTGTGCGGCATGAATCTGCACTCCCGTAAAACCGGCTTCCTCAGCCAGCGCCGCACTGGTGGCAAATCGCCCGATCGTCTCTTCGATTTGTTCCTCGCTCATCGCAACCGGTCTGCCAAACATTTTAGAGTGCTTACCCAGGTCCAACGGAATATCCGACGCGGACCAGACATTCCCTCCCATCCCCGCGTATACCTGGCGCCCCGGATGGCTAAGTTGCATCCAGGCCTGGGCGCCCCCTGCCCGGATTGCCCTGGCCCAGCGTTTGAAAGGCGCAATCACAGTCCCCGCTTCCAGAACCACACCGCCGGGCCCGGTCATCGCCCTGCCGTCCACCATGACATTGCCCGTAATAATCAGGCCGGCTCCACCCTTAGCCCAGGCGGAGTACAGGTTCCAAAGCGCCCGTCCAGGCAATTGCCCCTCCACCGCCATATTTTCCTCCATGGCGGCCTTGGCAATCCTGTTAGGAATAGACTCACCATTCGGCAAATCAAGGGGAGCGAATAGATCCAGGCTCATTGGTAATCCTTAGGAAATCGGGAGTTCGACATCTAGTCCTCGCTTCAGCACCAGGCCAATAAAAAACCACCAGCCCGATCTCGGCCTGGTGGTTATGAATGATCTATGCAAGCAACTCCTTGAGCCTGGCTCTCAGCCCCACGGAGCGTATAACACGTTTTAGCTTCTCTTAAACTTCGCAATCAAACCTTTAACTGTGTCCTGCCAGGTCTCGTATTTCCAGTCTGTCATCTCGCCGGCATCGAAGAAGATGCCATCACACTGGGGGCAACGCTCCAATTCAAGGTGTTTCTGCTTTTCGTCCTTGATGCTGGCCATAGGCACGCTGCAGGCGGGGCAGTTGATATTTTTCAGCGCATTAAAAGCCTTTGACTTGTGGTGTTTGCCGTAGTCCATCCAATCGGCAAACCATTCCTCTTTAATCTTTTCGAGCACATCGGGCAGCGCGAATATTCCGCCGCAATCTGGGCATCGATTGATAGCGATCTTGCGGCCGTGAGTCTTAACTTCCATCTCTGGATGAAGTGGACATTTCGGACATTCCATAAACCCTAACTCCTCGGTTCTTCATTCTGATTATCGCCGGGAGAGTGCGCCAACACCTCGGCCGGCGCTCTGCGTCCTGCTCTACCAACTTTCTATGTGCCGTGATAACACGGAGATAATAGACGGTCAAGACAGAAGCAGGACCACCCCCAAGCCTTAGGGATTATCAGGAACAACTCGGCATAAAACAAGGCTGGCCCCACCTTTAAGGGTGAGGCCAGCGCTCTACTTCGGTAAAAATCATCCAACCCGGGGCTGGATTGTGTTCAGCTTATTCCCTTTATGGCTGCCGGACTTGATATGGCCACCAATAATCCGCCATTCTGATCAAGCCGAATGCTCAAAGCTGGTGGCGCGCAGATGACCGGGAAAGTAGATTCAACGACCCGGGGGAAAATAATGTGGAGACAACCGATTAATGAGTGATACCAAAATCGAGGCCGATCCGGCGAAATCCGCCAAGAGCATGTCGATTATCGTTACCAAGGGGACCCTGGACTGGGCATACCCTCCATTCATCCTGGCGACCACCGCGGCGGCCATGGGTTTGAATGTGAGTATGTTCTTTACTTTTTACGGCCTCCCCCTGTTACTCAAGGACCTGGACCTGAAGCTTTCTCCCCTGGGAAATCCGGCTATGAAAATACCGATGGCCGGCGTGCACATGGGGATGCCAAATATCGCATCGATGATTCCCGGTGTAGATGCGGCAGCCTCAACCATGATGAAGAACCTGATGAACAGGAAAGGCGTGGCATCTATCCAGGAGCTTCGTGAACTTGCCCTGGAGGCCGAGGTAAGACTGATCGCCTGCCAGATGACCATGGACCTGTTTGAATACAGCCTCGAGGACATGATCCCCGGCCCTGAACTCGGCGGAGCGGCCACCTATATCGAAGTGGCCAGCGGCTGCGACATCAATCTATTTGTATAACCCCTCTACTCTCCGCATTGGCCGGAGATCACACATGGTGACAGGAAAAAATGGCTGACAAGGTTCTGGATGCAAAAGGGCTGAGCTGCCCATTGCCAATTCTGAAAAGTAAAAAAGCGCTGCAGGATATTGCCCCGGGAGGAACCCTGGAGGTCCTGGCAACTGACCCGGGATCCGTGGCAGATTTCGCGGCGTTTTGCCGGATGACCGGTCATGAACTCATTGAATCTGAGTCCGCAAACGGAACGTTCAGATTTCTTATCAGGGCACGCCCCTGACACTCAGCTTTCAGTTCGACCCGGAAGTCTCAATAACTTCCGCGCGACAGGTATACTGAATGCCATTCAGATTATGAGTTCGCCACGATGACAATAGTCCCCGGATTGATGCTCGCAGCCGCTCTCGCTGTTGCCGGGAATTACCTGGCTCAACTCATTGGCGTGGACCTCCTGGAATTACCCAAGAGCCCGATAAGCCCTATCATGATGGCAATCCTGCTGGGTGTTTTGCTCAGAAATACCGTCAAACTTCCGGCCGCCGTCGAGCCCGGAATAAAATTCAGCCTGCAGCGCATACTCCGATTGGGCATTGTGTTGCTGGGCATTCGTCTCAGCCTTGGCGAAGTCGGTCTTATCGGACTCAAGGCCCTACCGGTCATTCTCATCACCGTGAGCGTGGCGCTGGTGGTGGTTAACTTCGTCAGCAAGCGTCTTGGCCTGTCAGCCCGTATGGGCAGCCTGATCGCTGTGGGCACCAGTATCTGCGGCGCCACCGCCATCATGGCCACGGCACCCACAATCAACGCCACTGATGAAGAAGTAAGTTACTCAGTGGCCTGTATAGCCCTGTTCGGCATGGCGGCCATGCTGGCCTACCCCTTCGCCGCACATTGGCTGTTCTCGGGCGATCCGTTCCTAAGCGGACTTTTCCTGGGTACTGCAGTGCATGACACTGCCCAGGTAGCGGGTGCCGGACTCGTATATCAGCAGTATTTTGGGGAACCCGGGGCCCTGGACGCCGCCACCGTCACCAAGTTGGTACGAAACCTGGGCATGCTGATTGTCATCCCGCTTATGTCCATCCTGTATCACCGAAACTCCAGCGAAGGCGCCGAGCCACCGGCCTGGTACAGCATGGTCCCGCTGTTCGTGATCGGCTTCGCCATGATGAGCCTGCTGCGTACGGTGGGTGACATGGGCGAGAAGGCCTTCGGGTTTATGGATCCGGGGCAATGGAATTCGATGGTCAACCTTACCAGGGAAACCGCTGGCTACTGCCTGGCGATAGCCATGGCGGCGGTAGGACTTGGAACCCGAATCTCCAACCTGCGCACCATCGGGCCCAAGCCACTGGTTGCCGGTCTGGTGTCTGCATTAATTGTAGGCGCCACAAGCGCACTGACATTGCTGGCTCTTTATTAGCTAGTCTGCCTGCGCAGCTTATCGACGCGCCCCGGCAAGACCCACGCCCAACAGCACAACCAGCATGGCCAGCCAACCGCCCGGGTGCAGTTTTTCACCGAGGAAAATAGCGCCAATCGCTACTGCCCAAAGCGGGATCAGGTAATTCATCAGCGACAGGAAGGTCGCCCCGGCGGTACGAATAAGCTGGAAATACACTACCGTGGCATAACCGGTGCAGAACACACCCAGCACAATCACAGACAGCAGGGTTTGCCAGCCCAGGGCTGCCCAGTCTCCCATGGGCATGGCCAGTAAGGCCGGACCTAACATGACCAGGGCTGAAATACCCAACACTGCCAGAGAGGCCAGCATGGGGTCCTGGACCGGCTGCCTGCGGGCGATGATGATGGTCACGCCGTAGCATACGGCCCCCAGCAGGATGCCCAGCTGCCTTGGAAGCATGTCCGCCTGCTCGGCCACCTGCTCCTGGCCGGCGGATGACAACAGAAACCAGATTCCCAGAAAGCCGGCAACGATTCCGGCGACCCTGGAGAGACCCGCCTTTTCGCCTGGAAGGGTGAAATGCGCCAGGCCCACCACGACCAGGGGGGTTATCGACATCAGGATGCCCGTCATTCCTGATGGCACCACCTCCTGACCCCAGGTGATCAGGTAATACGGAAGGCAGTTTCCGAAAACAGCGATCACGGCAAAATATGCCCAGGCCCGGGGCTTCCGGGGCAACCGTTTTCCCTTTAGGCGAAATAGTCCCAGCAATACCAGCCATCCCAAAGCGAGGCGCAGCCCCACCAGGGTGATACCGGGCAATTCCCTGAGAGCGATCGAAATCAGGCTGAACGCAGAACCCCAAAGCGCTACCAGTACCCACAACAATGCCCAACTCATCCAGCCGACTCCCTGGCGGAGACTACTTTGCGAATCTGGGCTATTCATGGCCTGGCTTCCTTCTTGCACACCAAATTGAGTTTCGGGGATGTGCTACCCGTGCTCAGAGGTTATCCTTGTATACACGCGGCATCCCGCGTTAACCATAATTGTTTCACAAGGAACCGCAAATGGGTCTGCAAATCAGTTTTGAGCTGAGCAAGGAGGATCTTGCACACCTGGCCACCCTCATGGAGCAAGCCATGGAGAAAGCCGCCTCTGCGAGCCCAGAGGCGATACTCGCCGGCGCACACGAGGTGCTTACCGCAAGCGCAAGTGTCTCCATGCCCGAATTCATGCGTGAACGGCAACAGAAATTGCAGAGCCTGGTGGACATGGTGGAAGACAAGGCCTGGAATCTACCGCCCAGGGAACGCCTGCGAGTCATCAGTGCATTAGCCTACTTTGTGCTGTCCGATGATTTGATCCCGGATCATATTCCCGGACTGGGCTTCCTGGATGATGCAATCATGATCGAACTGGTGGTTCGGGAACTGAAACACGAGTTGGAAGCCTACCTGGATTTCTGTCAATTCCGGGAGCAACAGGAGGCAGATCAGGACAACCCGGAAGTTTCCCGTTCCAGTTGGCTGGCAAAGAAGCGTGAGGCCCTGATGGGCCGCATGAACAAGCGTCGCAAGGCCGGCGGCCTGGGATGGCTCAAACTGCGCTAGAGCCGCTTACAAAACAATATAAAGCGGCCCGGTCTACCCGGGCCGCTTCAGTATTGTCAGAACATCTCTTCTGTCATCGCCATGGTGCTTGCCGGGCCGGCCTTCACCGTAGCCAGGTGCCCCAGGGTCCGGGGAAGCAAGTGATCGGCAAAGAAGCGAGCCGTGTAAAGCTTGGCCTGGTAAAACTCGACTTCATCGGTTCCCTCATCCAGGTGCTTGCTGGCCAACAGCGCTGCGCGAGCCATTTGCCACCCACCACATACGTAACCGGTGATCATCAGCATATTTACGGCTGCTGCGAACGGCACGTTAATATCAGTCTGGAAATTTGCGAAGAGCCACTTGGTCCCCTCTTCCATGTTGTCCACGCCCACTGCCAGGGAGGCCGCTATGGCCTTCACGTTCTCATTAGTCGAGGCTTGCGCTTCGGCCAGGGTCTGGCGCATCTCACCAATCAACAAGCCCATGGCCTTGCCCTGATCGCGCAACAACTTGCGTCCAACAAAGTCAGTGGCCTGGATACCGGTAGTGCCTTCATAAATCGTGGTAATGCGGGCGTCCCGGAAAAACTGTGCTGCGCCGGTTTCTTCGACGTAGCCCATACCGCCATGAATCTGGATACCCAGGGACGTGAGTTCCTGCGACATCTCGGTACACCAACCCTTGATAACCGGGGTCATCAAGTCAACCCTTGCCAGCGCCGCGGCGCGATCTTCTTTCTCGGGACTCTTGTGATGGCGATCCAGATCCGCGCCCGTGACGTAAGCAATAGCGCGCATTGCCTCGTTAGTTGAGCGCATCATCATCAACATCCGACGCACGTCCGGGTGACGAATAATGGGCCCGCGCTCCTTGTGGCCGGGAGCCGCGCCCTGGACCCTTTCTTTCGCGTAACTGGCCGCTTTCTGGTACGCACGCTCAGAGACTGCCAGGCCTTCAAGGCCCACACCCAGGCGGGCGTGATTCATCATGGTAAACATGGCAGCAAGGCCCTGGTTCGGCTCACCGACAAGGTAACCCACCGATCCCTTGTTGTTGCCGAAACCCATCACACAAGTGGGGCTGGCGTGGATTCCCAGTTTGTGTTCAACAGAGATAGGCACCACATCGTTGGGCTCACCGGAATTACCGTCCGCATCCAGCTGGAACTTGGGCACCAGGAACAGTGAAATGCCGCGCACACCCTCGGGGGCATCGGGCAGTCTGGCTAAAACCAGGTGAGCGATATTCTTGGCGTAATCGTGATCACCCCAAGTGATGAAGATTTTCTGGCCAGTGACCAGATAGTGGTCACCTTCAGGAACAGCCTTGCTGCTGACCACGGACAGGTCGGAACCCGCCTGGGACTCAGTCAGGTTCATGGTCGCCGCCCACTCACCGGAAATCAGCTTGGGCAGGAACATGGCCTTCAGTTCATCACTCGCGTGAGCCTCGATCGCACGAATAGCGCCCTGGGTCAGCAAGGGGCAAAGGGAAAATGCCAGATTGGCGGACTGGAGCATTTCTTCAATGGCAATTCCCAGCAGGCTGGGCAAGCCCTGGCCACCGTATTCGGGATCCATTGACACACCCAGCCAACCATCCTCTACCAGGGTTTTATAAGCAGGGCGGAATGCTTCGGGAGCAATAACCCGGTCATTTTCAACGCGAACACCGGTTTGATCGCCAATCCAGTTGGTCGGAGCAACGATATCGCCTGCTACCTGGGCCGCACCTTCGATAATCGCTTCTACCAGGTCCGGGGACGCGTCTTCGTAACCCGGCAAGGCAGCCACATTTTCGAAGTTTGCCAACTCATTGATTGCAAACAACATATCCCGGACGGGAGCTCTGTAATCACTCATCCCCTGCATTCTCCTATTCAAATGGATTCACACCCGGCGGGCGCCCCTCGCAATTATACTGCGCCGCACCATTCGCACCATCATACGCCCTTCGGCCTGAGTAGGCCAAGAGCCGGAAAGAATCCGGATTATCTAACCGATTCGGGTGAGAACACCCGTGACATCATGCTGAAGCACAGCGGTTTCGCGACCGGGTTCTTCCATGTCGCTTTCGAATACCCGCTCGACTTCATTGACGTACTTCAGCCTGGATGAACCCAGCTGGATCACGTCATTGCGACGCAATCGGTGCTTGAAAACGGGTTTGTCATTCACCAGTGTTCCGTTGGTGCTATGCAGGTCTACCAACAATAGTCCGTGGGCGTCAGAAAACACCACCGCGTGGTAACGACTGGCTGCAGCCGAGGGAATGACCACGTCGTTGCCCAGGTCCCTGCCCAGCAAGATTCGCTGACGATCCAGGGGGATTTCCTCGATCAATTCATCACCATGGGAATGCACCAGCCTGGCCCGGGCTCGAACACTCTGTTCAAGCCTGTCTGATTTCCTTCGAGCCGGGTGTTCAAGTTGTTGCGGATCCATCTCCAGGTCCAGCAACTCGATTGCCAGTGCAACTTCTCTATCAGAGACGAACAACATGCAACGTTTCTCCGCACATTCCATCGCCGCCTTGCACAGACGATTAATTGCCCGGGGGTTACCGCTGCTGTAACGAAACACCAAATGTAATGCTGAGGGAGTAAAAATATCCTTGGAGGCGGAGGCGCCTGACATACGCAGCCGGCGCTGGATGTATTGACCGGTCTCTTCCTCGTTCATTCGACGAATGTAGAAACGATGCCATTGCCTGTCGCCCACGGTTGAATGCAGATTGGTATCCAGCATCGGCTCCATATCGAGACCACCAAGCAGTATGAAATTTACCGCTGGAAAGCCATCTTCTTCCAGGGATCCCAACCAGTGCAATTCAAGAATCTTCTCGGGACTGAGTAAATCCACGTCATCCACCAACAGGGTAAGGCACCGGCCCTGTTGCAGGTAAAGTTTACAGGCTCTCTCGATATCTACATCTGAGGCCAGGGTGGCATCCACAGGCAACAGTTCCTGTAACTCATGCGCGATGCGTTCCCGGATATTAGAGATATTGGCATCCAGCCTCACCAGGCCAGTCACCGATCGCAGTCCTTTAATGAACCGCTCTACCAGCATGGTCTTTCCGATCCCATACTCGCCGAATACAGTGACCAGGCATGCCCTGTTCCAAAGCGCATGCCCCATGAGATTCACCGCCCGACCATGCTGCTCCGAAAAGTAGCTCAGGTCATAGTCGGGTTCTGACTCGAATGGCCCTTTCTTGAGATCAAAGAACTCTGGTCTCACCGTTCTACATCCATTTATTGGTTTTATTAATAATTCGCTTGCGGCCCTAGTCTATCCCAGACTGGCCCGGGTTGTCAGTCAGCCCGCCAGGCCGGGTTCCTCCAGGGGTGTCCAATCAGCTTTTTGGACCAATGTAAGCACCTCGTAGGAGGCAACGTTCTCATCATCCTGATTAGTCGCCTGGACATCCCAGTGGACCTCGCCATATTCAGCGGTTTCCCGATTCACCTTCTGCTTGCAGGTGAACGCCACCTTGATCCTGTCACCCGGGTATACCGGCTGATTAAATCGCAAATTCTCCAGGCCGTAATTGGCCAGCACCGGACCCGG
>Ga0224507_10000239_pt1 | contig 21881 bp, 26 predicted proteins | sample SF_Jan12_sed_USG_3_FD_170159 | JGI IMG/M metagenome (GOLD analysis project Ga0224507, IMG submission 170159) | Sediment microbial communities from San Francisco Bay, California, United States - SF_Jan12_sed_USGS_13 | ecosystem: Environmental > Aquatic > Marine > Sediment | place: USA... | reverse complement strand
GCACGTTTTCGGTCTTCCATTCGCCCTGTACCTCTTGCGCCAGAGCAAGTTCGTATATGTCCACTGCGGTGTACGACCGGATGTACGCAACGTGCGGGGCATCTTCTGAATCCAGGAATATCGAGGCTGGTGCTTGGACTCCAAGGCCACCTTCGCCGTGGTATCCCAAGAGGTAAGTTATGGAGGCCTCATCGATGCCGTCGTCTACCATGTATGCCACCATTCGCGGATAATCGCTCCCAATGAGCACAGCGTGCAGCCTTCCTTCGGAGTCAACCTTGGCGTGGGCGTACGAAGGAACACGGGAACACTCCGATGGTGAGTGAGATCTTCCCCGATGGTTTCGGTGCCACGCCCTCCCCCCTCCTTCACGTAATCACGCGGATGCTAATCAAGATCTCTCAGTCCTAGCCCTTATCATACACTCGGTTTGGCCAGGCTCGCTTGTCTATCTTCGATTCGGTGGCATTCCATGGGACATCGGCTCGAGACTATCGTTGGCGGAAAAGCCGCTGGAGGTCGCAAGTGCCGTCCGCAATTAGCCCCTCAAGTTCCACAACCCCTTCCCAGAGATCCCTGCAGCTGCATACAGGGCCATCAATCTTGGAGCGTTTCTGCGACGTCGAGTGCTCCTTGATGCTTTCGAGAATCTTCGAATCGCATCCCCCACAGTTGTGCGCCCCTCTCTCCTTGCCGCCGCCGGTCGGGTCACATACGACTTTTCTGTCGACGTCCGCGCACGAATTGAGGACTTCCACAACGCTCCACAGCCATGGCGCACGATACGCCCAGTTCTTCCAGAGCCGCTCCACTAGGGTGCCCCTCTGGATATTGACCGGGTTGATTGATATGGTATCGCTCTTCAGCGCTGCATGCTTGGCCGTTGCGATGGCGTCTTCGATCGCCTCTGCCTCCGTGAGGAACGGTGGTTTCAGGAGCACATACGCCCTCAGCTTCGCCCCGGCCTTCTTGATTATGTCTGCCGCATTGTCGTAGTCGGCGACTGTCATGTTCTTGTTGATCGCGTACTTCAGGACTTTATCATTCGAGCTCTCCAGCCCGACCGCTATCTCCAGATCGTCATGGATGCCATTGACGGCGTCCATCATCTCTTCCGTGACGAACTCCGTCCTCGACTCGAAGAGCAGCCTCGAGTCCCTGTCCTTGCACCATGTGAGTACATGGTTTCTCACATCCGCCGGAATCTCACGCTCGTCTAGGAACGAGCCCGAAGTGTACAGCTTCAGAAACGATATCCCTTCCATATCAGCGGAGGCTTTGTTGAACTGGGCAAGCAGATCGCCCGTGTCGATATTCTCTTGCGATTCGATGTTGTAGCCGCACATGGTGCAGCCACCGTTGATTGAATGAGCACATCCAGAAGTCCTCAGAATGACGACGCCAGCGTCGACGATCTTACCGTCAACGTTCTCCTTCTCCTTCCACACGGATACCGGAGTATTGGACGATGCGGGCCTGCGCGGCCTGCCAAGCATTCGGTCATTTTCGGCGTGGCCTCCGTCGTTCATCAGAACACCGGCTCATAATACATTGGGCCCGGGCGATCAGAGGTCATACGGCTTCAGAGTCTTCCTGCCGTTCTTCTTTGCCCGCTTCGTCGCATCCTCGATCATGAGGTGCACTTCACGGTCCAGCTCGCGATAGAACTCCTCGGAGATCCTGAAGCCGTCGCCTGCGACGTCCTTCACTTCAGAGACCTTGATGACCATCTTACCGTTTCTCAGGTTGGAGATTGACATGATTGCTTCCCTACCACCGCACACGCGCCGAGGGAGACGTGCTAATGCATGCCCGATTCTTAACCTTTCTGTGTCCCGCGTTCCCGCAAAGCTTTTTCTCACACTCCCCTTTATCGGAAGGGGCGCTGAACGATGGATGTCGATGCAAGGCTGGAACTCGCGACAAGAAACGCGCTGGAGATAGTCACCGTCGAGGAGATGAGGGCGCTCCTCGAGACAAACCCGAATCCCTCCGCGTATATCGGATATGAGCCCAGCGGCTTCGTTCACGTCGGGCAGATGATAACTGCGTCCAAGGTCGTAGACCTGCAGCGTGCGGGCATCGACGTGACAGTATTCCTAGCGGACTGGCACGCGATGATCAACGACAAGCTCGGCGGCGATATCGGCGACATACGGACGTGCGGGGAATACATGCGCGACTGCTTCCTCGCATTGGGCGTCTCCCGGTCGACGAAGTTCGTCTACGCGTCGGATTTGATCAATCGCGCAGAATACTGGGAGCGGTTCATAAGGATATGCAAGGCGAGCTCGCTGATGAGGCTGAAGCGCGCAATGACGATTATGGGACGGACCGAGGACGAAGCCGAGCTGGACGGCTCCAAGGTGATGTACCCCCCGATGCAGGTCGCCGACATATTCCAGCTGGATGTAGACATCGCCTACTCGGGCATGGACCAGCGGAGGGCTCACATGCTCGCCAGAGATGTCGCGGAGAAGCTCGGATGGAAGAAGCCGATAGCATTGCACACTCCTCTGTTGATGAGCCTCAAGGGCGGTGAGAGAATGGACCCTGCGGAGGCGAAGATGTCAAAGAGCAGCCCCGACACGGCCATATTCATGCACGACGGTCCGGATGACGTCCAGAGGAAGCTCAAGAACGCCTTCTGCCCGCCCGAGACCGAGGCCAACCCCGTCATGGACACTATGCGGCTGCTCGTGTTCCCTATGCTCGGAAGCGCGAAGATCGACAGGTCCACGAAATTCGGAGGGCCGGTCGAGTACTCCAGCTTCGAGGAACTGAAGGAGGCCTACGAGTCCAAGTCGCTCCATCCGATGGATCTCAAGAAAGGCGCTGCTGACGCGATAAACAAGCTGCTCGAACCTGTGAGAGAGTACTTCACCGCGAATCCCGAGAACCTCGAGAAGGTGAAGGCCCTAACGATCACCAGGTAATTCCAGCTTCTTAAGGAGCTTCATGGCGTTCTCAGCTGATATGTTGAGCATCGCCTCCACGTCGCCGACTCCAGATATCCCCGCGGCTCCTGGGTGACCACCACCACCGTTGGATGTCTCAGAGCCGATTCCGTTCAGGAGCTTGCCGAGGTGCACGCCTGCGCGCACCACCTCCGAGGTCGCTCTCGCGCTTATCCGGAAGGTGTCTCCCCGCTGTGACCCGACGAACGCTATGTCCGCTCCGAGGTGCAATAGAGACTTACACACTGAAGCCTCGTACGCGCTGCCCTGGGAGATCGCGATGATTCGCTCGCCCACCTTCCAGTACTTCAGCCTCTGCGCCCCTCTGAGCTGCGATATCTTCTCCGAAAGCTCGACATCGAGCGACACGAGCCCGATTACCTCGTCCATGCCTATCCCGTGCAGCTCCATCAGCTCCGCGAATGCGATCATCGAGCCTGGACGCGCGTACTTGAAATTTCCAGTGTCCGTGAGCATGCCTGTCATCAGGGCGATTGCGGAGTCTCTATCGGGCTCCTTGCCTCCGGCCTTCAACAGCTCATACACTATCTCTGCGCAGGATGCCTTGGAGTCGTCGCAGAAGTATGTCCGTGCGATGTCCCAAGCCTTGTTGTGCGCGTGATGGTCGATGACTATCGCGTCGGAGTAGTCCATGTCGAGCGGTATCTGGTCAGGCCCGGACGTGTCGAGGACGAGTATTCGCTCGCCTCCTCGCCCCTCGATGTCCGTCAGAACATCGATGCCGAGCTGCTGGGCGAGCACCTTTGAGATTCTGTCGAGCCCACCCGGAGCAACGATACTCACACCGCCGAACGCACGCGACACCGCGAACGCACTGGCAAGTGCGTCCGGGTCCGCGTTGCCATGCAGGAGCACGATAGTCCTCCTCGTGGATGTGAGTTCAACCGCTATCTCGGACAGCACGGACGTGTCAACGGCTAATCGTTATAAAATAGATGCTGAGGCTAGTATCATCCTGCCTTGGCCTCGTCGTCGCCGTCCTCGCCGTTCGACGAAGGTATCTGCAGCGCCTGCGTGATCTGCTGCTGGAGGTTCTGGTGCCTCTCGCGCAAGTGCTTGTCCTGTCGGTCGAGCGTCTTGACGCGGACGTCCATGGTCTCCTTCTGCTCCTTCAGCTCGTCGGTCAGGGCCGCTTTGTCCTTTGCCTGAATCATGAGCGAGCCAACGCTCTTGTACACTACCGCGTCTTCAGCGGCCTTCTCCAACTCCTGGACCGCCTTGTCGAGTTCTCGGACCTGCGCTTCGAGCTGCAGCTTCTGTGTCGTTATCATCTGTATCTGTTGCGATAGCTGCTGGAACTGTGCTATTTGGTTCTGAACCTTCGGTGGTAAGTTGTCCATCATCTTGCTCCAACCTCCTTTGCCGTCTCCTCTGCTACATTGCCCCATCTGATATATGAGTTCAGGGCCGCTCTAAGGGATGCGAGGTCGTCGGCCTCGATTTCAATGACGACCTCCCGCTCATTCCCCGACACCGTCACCCTGGTGCGAGGTATTCTCTCCGCCAGCTCGGGCGACAGTGCCCGCCTGACGACCTCGGCGTCGTCCGAGCGCAGTGTCAAGGTCGCCCTGTCAGCCAAGGTCATCGACTCTTGACCGATTTTCTGACGTTTGGCCTCTCCTTGTAGAACACCTTCGAGCCGCATTTCTCACACTGCAGACCAACGGTATTCATGCCCGACCGAACGGGCTCCTTGCATCGAGAGCATTTGTACATACGAGCACCTTCTGTCTACGCCTTCTCAGGTTCTTCCGCCTCGGCGGCCGTCTCCACAGGAGCGCCTTCCTCGGTCGGTGCGTGCTTGACCTCTCGCTTGACGGCGGCAGGGGCCGTAAGGTTGTACGCACTGCTGGCCATCCTCGCTCCGCAGTGCTTGCATGTCCACAGGCCCGTGCCGGTCCGCGTTACAGCTTCCGCCTTGCACTTGGGACACTCGTGTCTGCCCCTGCCCTGCGCCTCTATCTCGGAGACGCGTCTCCTGACCCTAACGCCGTACCTGGGCCCGAATCTCCCTGCGGACCCAGCCTTCTTCGTTCTCCTGGCCATCGTTATCAGCCGTCCTTCAACTCAGGTCTTCGAGCGCACTTCCGCGCCCAGCCGCTTGGATAGCTCCACCACCTTGTGCACCTCGTCCACGGTCAAGCTGCCCTCGCCACCCTTCTGCATGGCGCAGAGGTCGCCCTTCTCGTTCGTCGCGACGGTAAGCCTCGCATCGGCGACGATCTCCTCGTCGTAGGTGGGGTCAACCAGTATGTGCTCGCCTATCTTAACTGCTGTGACAGAGATCGGCTCATGCGTCACGGGCAGCGGGAAGTCCTCACCCTTGTCCGCTCGCTTCGCGGGGACGATTGCACTCTTGAGTGCCGCCATCGCGGCCATGTTCGCGGCGTCGAACAAGTTGCCATCGTAGTCGAGGGCGTGGATATCGACGAACATTATCCAGACCTCCTTCTCGGGCTCGATGCACAGCTTCTCCATGTCGACCGCCTGCCCCTCTCGAATGCCTCTGTCGACCACACGGGCCAGTTCTATTGCCGGCCTGCCCGGCGGGCCACTCTCGAAAGTCTCACTCGCAAGAGGTATCAGCTCGGCGTTCGTCGTGAGCACTCCCTTGTTCGGGGTGTCCGAGAACGGCTGGCCGACGATCAACTTCACGCCGACTATAACATCGGTGTTCCCAAGGTGAACCCTGGCAGACCCCTCCGCCGACATGATGTAGTTCTTTTCTATAGTGATTGGACGGATCTCGTCGAACTTCCTTCCGTCGACTCTCACGCCCTTCGACAACAGCTTCACAATGTGGTCTCGCTTGAGATCTGCCATTACGTCCTTGGACATGGTCACTTCACCTCCGCGCTGCCGGTGTCCTCGTCCGCTTCAGCGGGGACTGTGTACCTGCGCCTCAGCGCGTCCCTCTGCACATCGTAGATCTTCTTGCACGCGTCGACTGCCATGCCAAGACCGGTCTTGAATTGGTCTATCGTGAGGTCGCCGTCCATCTGCAGTAGGACGATTTCGTTCGTCCTAGGGATGTATCCGACCGGTATGTCTGCCTGGCCGAAGTTGTCTTCCTCCTTGCCGAGGTCCAACACCATAGTGTCTTCCACCTTGCCAGCAGCACACGAGGCCACGAGATCTCTCATCGGTATTCCCGCGTCTGCGAGCGCCACTGAAGCAGCCGTCAGGCCAGCGCACCTAGTGCCAGCGTTGGCCTGCAACACCTCGATGTAGACGTCGATCGAAGTCCGCGGGAAATACTCCGTGAACACGACATGCGTCAGCGCCTCGGAGGTTATCTTCGAAATCTCTTGGGACCTCCTGTCCGGTCCCGGCCTCTTCCTGTCGTCCACCGAGAACGACACCATGTTGTAATGGCACTGAACCAGCGCCCGTGTCGGGTCCTGCATATGCCTTGGGTGGCATTCCCTGGGGCCGTAGACGGCCGCCATGACTTTGTTGTTGCCCCACTCGAGGTACGCAGAACCGGTGGCTCTCTTGAGCACACCCGCTTCGATGCTCAGGGGCCGCAGCTCGTCAGGCCTCCTGCCGTCGATCCTCTTTCCATTCTCGTCTATGAGCTTGATTCCTTCCGGTAAGGGTGTTCCTCCCATGTCATTCACTCTCCCCTTTTCGAGGCTCCCTCAAGTAGCCCTTTGACCTTCTCAGTCAGGCCCCTGCTGTGTGCCTCCTTCTCTATGAGCTTGATCGCCTCAACCGCAATTAGGATGTTTTCCAGGTCGCCATCGATCCAGATCCTGCCGTTCTGCCCCACATGTATCCTGCACCCAGTGAGGTTCTTCAGTATCTGTATCATCGACCCGCTCCTGCCTATGACGCGCGGCACCTTCGCCGGGGCTATATCGGTGACCATGCCACCAGCCAGCTTCCTGAGGCCGTGCTCCTTCATCGATATCTGCACGCGCCCCAGTTCGTCCACGGCGATGACCTTTAACAGAACCAGGTCACCGATCGTCATGAATCTGCCAGTCTCGCCGAACTCGACCCTCCATGGCACTTCGTTCACATGCAACGGCGACGGATGGGCCGCATTGATATCGACGAGCCAGTTTGAGGCTCCCATGTCGACGATCTTGCCTATGACCATGTCGCCGCGGATCGGCACGTACTGCCCTGACAGCGGTACAACGCCCACAACGTTGGTTCGAATGCTCTTAATGCCGAGCAGGGAAGCGTATATATTCCCGTCCTCGACGTATGTTCCCGGGCCCGCCTTCATGCCTTTGTCGGCAAGTAGGTCTCCGGGCACGACTATCTCTCTCGTACTCTCGCTAGAATCGTTTCGCTGCATTTATCTCACTCGCTTCAAATTGGCGATTCCGATAAACACTCTGCTCGCGTGGCCCGAAGACATAGTGGTCTCCTGGGGTCTCTCGCGCAGCGCATTTACCCTCGTCTCTTACCGAAAGCCCAAAAACGCGTCCCCTGCTTTAAGGTTTTGGTCGTACAGAGCCCCCTGAAACCCCTCTGAGGCGGTGTATGGCCACATGCCAGGCGTTCCGCGCTATCGCTTGCCCTTCAGTACTTTCGTCTCCGCCTCTCCGTGAGTCTTGTTGCTTATGCGCTCCACAAAATCCGTCTGCATCCCGGCTGGCATCTCCACGACCCCTATCCAGGAGCCGTCGCTCTGCCACTCCTCCTTGACGACCTTGCCGAACTGCTTTAAATCCTCGAAGCACCGGCCGTAATTGTCGCCGGACATCTTGACCGCCATCTGCACCTTGTCGAACCTGATCGGTATCAGCGGTCTCAGGGCGTCCATGATTGGAGGGACCTGCACCTCGACGGGTTTGAACGGGTCTATGTGGACCTTCGCGTCCTCCATGGCCGTCTCAATCCGCGTCGGCGGATGCGGTCCTCCGGTCTGCGGGTTCATCGCGTGCCTTGCGATGTACTCGATAATCCTCTTGCGCTTGTTCTCCAGCATCACGCGCCTCTGGTCGGTTGTGAGCTGAACCTCTCCCTTCAGCACGATGGCCTTCGCCACCTCCAACGGGTCGGAAGTGCCGAAGATCTCCTCGACCTTCTCCTCGGACGCCCTCGTGCCCTTCTTGGCGTTCTTGAAAATCGTGTCGATGACCATGTGGTCTATGAGGTCGACCTCCTTGCCGTCCCTCATCTGCTGGACGACCTTCGGGTCTATCAGTATCTCGAAACTCTCGCCGTGAGATTCGTACCTTGCTACAATCGCCTCGTCGAGATCTACCATATGCTCCCGCTCAGCTTTCCAGCTTCTTCACGTAGGCGTCGACTTCGGCGTCCGTCAGCTTTCTGAAGTTCTCGTCCTCCTTGACGAGTCCTATCTCGACCGCCTTCGTGCTCAGTTTCTCTTCCGTGGCCTTGGTGAGCGCCTTCAGCCCGAGCGTGATTGCTTCGTCCATGGACATATTGTCTTCGAACTCCTCCTCGAAGACGTCCATTATCGCGTTCTTGCCGGCGCCTATGGAGCCCGCTTTGTACGCCACGAGTGCGCCGCTCGGATCTGTTTCGAACAGGTGTGCGCCAGTCTCGTCCACGCCAGCGACCAGCAGCGCCGTCCCGAAGGGTCTTACGCCGCCGTACTGCGTGTAGTTCTGCTTGAAGTCGCAAAGTCTCTTCACGAGTGTCTCGATGTCGATCCTCTCCGCGTAAGTGACCTTGTTTATCTGGGCGACGACACGGGCGTGGTCGACTAGGACTCTGGCATCCGCCACGAGTCCAGATGTGGCGCAGCCTATGTGCTCGTCTATCTGGAAGATCTTCTCGATGGATTTCGACTCGATCAGCTTGCTCGCTATCCTCTTGTCGACGATTAGAGCCACGCCGTCCCCGAACTTCAGGCCGACAGTCGTCGTTCCTCTCTTCACCGCTTCACGGGCGTACTCGACCTGGAAAAGCCTGCCATCGGGCGAGAATACTGTTATCGCGCGGTCATACGCCATCTGTCCTGGCTGCATCTTGAATGACACCTCACCTGTCAATAGACATTCATAAGTCCAGCGCTATCAGCTTTTGGCCGGATTCGTCCTAAGGCGGTAAGTCGATATAAAGGTTTGTGGCGAACGGTTGCGGGCGGTTTCAGCGCCAGTCATCGGCATCGGCGAATTCCTTCCCGTCGACAAGGTACCGTTCCTTCAGCGTGCGTATGGTCCCCGAGGTCTTCAGAGTCGTCACCTCGCAGCGGACGCCGTTCACAGACACGACCGATCCAAGCAGGGCGATGGCGTCGTCTTTCAACCGGTGAGGGACCTTTAGGATGCCCAGCCCTCGCTCGAAGACGGTAAGCTTGAAACTGTCCCTAACGGGCGAACCTCTCCCGATGTCGAGCAGCGTTCCTACGAAGTCGCGCCTGCTGATGTTTCTCTCGCAGTCCACCTGAAAGGCGATATACCTCCACTTGCCGCGAGCGGCCTTGCCTGTCATAGTCGGCTTCAGCGCACGAAGTCCTTGTCGTCCTTCTTCTGCGGCTGCCCCTTGTTGTTGGCCGCCCTGAGGTCGGGCGCATTGACACCTGTAAGAACCACCATTACCCTGAGCAGCCCTTCGTCCTCCTTGTCGACGCTGCATCCCCATATGATCCTGGCGTTCGGATTGATCCGGTCGTTGACGAGCTCCGCCGCCTTCTCCGCCTCGGAGACCGTCATGTCCGGCCCGCCGACGACCCTGATCAGCGCTCCCTTGGCGGAGGACAGGTCGATGTCTCCGAGCAGGGGCGATTCCAGCGCCTGGTCGACGGCCGCGTCAACGCGGTCCTTACGCGAGGTCTTGTTGTCCGCCTCGCCCATGCCGATCATCGCGACGCCGCCGTTCTTCATGATTGTCATGACGTCGTTGAAGTCGAGGTTCACCAGGCCAGGCTTGGTCATGATCTCTGTGAGGCCTTTGATGGACTCCATCAACACCTCGTCAGCCACTCTGAAAGCGGCATCCAGGGGTAGCTTGGGAACCATGTCCAGCAGCCGGTCGTTCATGATGACCGCCGTCGTGTCGCAGTTGACCTTCAACCTTTCGAGCCCTCTGATGGCGTTCTCCATCCTGAGGCTCCCCTCGGCTTTGAACGGCATGGTTACGATCCCGACAACCAGCGCCCCCGACTCCTTTGCGAGCCTGGCAACGACGGGGGCGGAGCCCGTGCCTGTTCCACCTCCCATGCCGGCGGTAATGAAAACGATGTTGTTTCCAGTCACGAAGTTCTTGAGCTCCTGCTCGGACTCCTGGGCGGCACGCTCGCCGATCTCTGGTAGAGCGCCTGCGCCGAGTCCCTTCGTGGTGTTCCTGCCGAGAAGTACCTTGTGGGGCGAGTGAACGTGCAACAGGTGTTTCGCGTCCGTGTTCGCCGCCACCAGCTCCGCGCCGAAGACCCCTTCCTGGCCAAGGCGGTTTATCGTGTTCGTGCCGCCGCCACCGCAGCCAACGATCGCTATGTTGACCCTCAAGGTCTCGACGATCTTCGCCAGCTCAGCGTCGTCGGGCGTTCCCACGGGCACTTTTGAATCCTTGCTCGCCTCATGCATTTCGAGAGCATCATCTATAAGCGACTTCATCTGATCATCCCATCCGCTTTTTAGGCAGTTCACTACGTTAACGTCAAATGCGTATATTAAGTTGCGTCTCATGCCAGATGCACGTTTGACCGCCGTTCGGAGCCTCCGCGCGGCCGTCCGGTCGAAAATGTGTTTAGATCATTTCGCGCGGCTCTTCCGTACCCTCCGGACGGCTCTCACGAACGCGTCATGCATCGCCTGTTAGATGCTTCCGCGCCCTCGTGCCCGCGGGGTGCACATATTCTCATTCTTTGATACGTTGCGCCCGTGACGGCGTGTGCATGCGCATGCGCACAGTCGTGCGCGGGAAACGCCCCCGTGGGGCGTTAGCCCGAATCCGTGATTACTGGCTCGCGCCTTTCATGAGGAATATTTATATTCAGGTTACCCAATTACTTACGTAGCTTTATGGGGTGCACGCATGCCGAAGTCACTGGTCAAAGATGCATTAGGCAAAGATGTAGATGAACTGTTGAAGAAGCCATCAGAACCCGCAGTAGAAGAGGTCGTCGAGCGGAAGAAGTCCAAGGAGATGACTGCGGACGACGAGGAGATAGCGAAGATCGCTGCTCAGCTCGACGTCAGCATCAAGATCATTGGTTGTGGCGGCGGTGGGTCGAACACCATTAACAGATGCGTTGAGGCAGGCGTGTCCGGGGCGCAGTTGTGCGCAATCAACACCGACGCCAAGCATCTGCTGGCAATTCACGCGCCGAAGAAGATTCTGATAGGTAAGAACGTCACGCGCGGCCTTGGGGCAGGGGCGATCCCGCATGTGGGAGAGGCAGCCGCCAAGGAGAACGAGCGCGACATACGCGATTTCCTGGATGGTGCGAACATCGTGTTCGTCACCGCAGGTATGGGCGGCGGCACCGGGACAGGTTCCGCGCACTTCGCGGCCAGATTGTCCAAGGAGCTCAAGGCCTTGACGATCGGGGTCGTTACGATGCCTTTCAAGGCTGAGGGTGAGGTCCGCATGGATAATGCTCTGGACGGCCTGGAGAAGCTCAGGCGGCTTTGCGACACGACCATCGTGATTCCCAACGACAAGCTGCTGGAGCTGGTTCCGAAGCTGCCCGTGGACGCCGCATTCAAGGTGGCGGACGAGGTGCTTATGCAGACCATCCGTGGCCTCACGGAGATTATCACGAAGCCGGGACTCGTCAACCTCGACTACAGCGATATCATGACAGTGATGAACGAGGGAGGCGTGGCCTTCGTCGGAATAGGAGAGTCCGACGAGTCCGACGCCGAGGAGCGTGTCGCCCTCGCGATCGACGAGGCTCTCAGCTCGCCATTGCTGGGTGAGATAGACCTCAAGGAGGCCAAGGGCGCTCTGATAAGGGTCGTGGGCGGGCCAGACATGACCGTGTCTGAGGCTCAGAAGGCAGCCGAGGTCGTTGGCGAGCGGATAAACAAGCACGCCAGGATCATCTGGGGATGCAGCGTCGACCCTGCTCTCGAGGGACAGGTGCGGATGCTGCTGATCGTGACCGGCGCGAAGTCGAGCATGCTCATGGGCAAGGGCAACGCACACAACGCTGGTCAAGTGGTCGGGGGAAACCACAGTTCGTCTGCTGTCGCGGATGACGACGGAATAGACTTCGTAAGGTGACCGTCGAAAACATCTTCCGAGGCGGACACGTCTTTACGTGTCCGCCCCTTTCAACTCCTTACACTTCTTTCCACTTTTCCTTCCAGCCAAAGTTCGTCCGCGAATCGCGCACCGCACTCAGGGCAGAACCTGTCTGCGAGAGACACATCAGCGCCGCACTCGGAGCACTCGACGCCGCCCACTCTGTCCGAGAAGATGACTCCACATTCGCAGGAGAACGCGTCCTTGTCGACCCTTCTTCCACATGCAGGGCACTCGCTTATCTCCTGGACGAAAGCATGGCTGCACACTGAGCACTCGAGAGCCGCCTGAGGTATTTCTGCCCCGCATTCTGGACAGATCATGTTGCCCTCTCCGACGAGGAGCACACCACACCCGCACAGTCCCTCGTCGTCGGAGACTATCTGTCCGCAGTCGGGGCACTGGAACAGCTCTTTCGAGAAGTCCGCGGAGAACACGACACCACATCTCCTGCAGAATTGGTCCTCATCCGACAACCTAGACCCACATTCAGGGCACTGGAGCTCGCGCTCGTACAGCATGCAGTCACAGGTCTCGTTGTCGAGCAGCCTCCTGCCACAGGCGTCGCAGAACACAGCGTCCTCGGCAGCTTTGCTCACCTCATCCCTCACGCTGAGGTAGGTCCTCTCTGTAATCTCCCCCAGGAGGAACCGCTCGTCGAGCAGAAACAGCCTGTCACGCTTCGAGAGCCGAGCGGGCCTCACAGGTGGCATGTCGGAATCGACCACGTGCGGTTTCTGTCTTGTGCATCTCAGTACAGCCTCGCACACTGGGCAGGTGCCGGTTCTGATGGCGCACGAGTTGTGGTACTGGTTTTCGCAGCTACACGTGACGCTGGGGAGGTCCTTCTTGATGACCCCCAGACATATTCCACACTTCGCCTGCCCCTTCACTCTGATAGCCTTGACCTGTGGCCGTGTACGTATCCGCATCCTCCTAGCGGCCGCTCTAATCAGGCTGCCCTTGGGCACGGCCACGAGTCTGGGGCGTTCATTGAGCAGATTGTGATTGCTCCTCGGACGAAACAACCTCGCGAGCCTACTCATGGCAAACCACGCCCTCCAGTGAGCCTTGTAGATGGCAGACATCTCATATAAATCCCCGCGAGTCGTTATGCCGGACATGTCTATCCAGGACACAGTCGTATTCATAGGCGAGCTGATGGCAGTCTCCGCCAGAACCGCGCCCAAGGCGGCCGGCCAGGACTATATTGAGATAAAGCTGGCGGAGGAATCCGAGAGGGTCGCGCTCGGAGCCGACATGATACAGATCGGCAATGAAAGGAAGATCCCTGGCTTCGAGAGGGACGGCAAGAACGTGATGGATTCTGATGCGGTTCTTCTTCTGGGGCTGCTTCCTCACAAGGGCATCGGACTTAACTGCGGCGCATGTGGACATGCGAACTGCGAGGAATTCAACAAGCAGTCGGGCAAAGGGGATTTCGAAGGCCCGAGCTGCGCCATACGCCTTCTGGATTTGGGCATCGCCCTGGGATCCGCGGCGAAGACGGCATCAGAACACAATGTAGACAATCGGATCATGTACAGAATCGGAGTCTCGGCGAAGCGATTGGGCATGATGGAGTCACGTCTTGTCCACGGCATCCCCATGTCCGCAAAAGGGAAGAACATCTTCTTCGACAGAGGGAAATAGTCGACTGTCAGCTCCTCACAGCCGTTCGGGCCGCCTTCGGTTTCCCTCTGGGTAACCTTCCAAGGTTCGTACCATCTAGCAGGTACGCGCTGATGGAGCGCTCGTTGACCAATTGGTTCCTGAGCAGCGGCCCCAACCTGCCACCGCTTGGAGCGTTGATCGGGCTGCCCGTAAGAAGTGGGTTAAAGGCGGGTGCGACCACGAGTTCCACGGGACACTTACGATACCTTTCGAGAACCTTCTTCTTTGACAGCCTGGCTCGCATCCAGCACTTCTCGTTCAGGCTGCCGCCCGTGGAATCCTCCAATCGAACGGACGGATGGACGTGCCCCATCACGATGCTGTCGCAGGCCATCACGTCTTCAGAGGGCCAGACGTGCCCATGAAACGCTCCGGCCCCATCGACCACGGTGCCGTGGTTTGCTGTGATGACGCAACCTTCAGGCATTACGTCCCTGAGGCCGCCGTCGTGATTTCCAGGCGTCACGACCACTGCTTGGAACGTTCTCATTATGCTCTGCATGATTGCACGCACTTCGCGGTCCTCTCCACGGCCAGCATGCGTGATCCTGTGCTTCACATCGCCGAGGATCAGTAGCCTGTCTGCAAGAGATCCGAGGGTCTCAACGGCCGACGACATCTTCGGGAGCTGGCTCGGTATGTTGAAGCCAGATCCCCTTAGCGCAGTCTCTATGCCTATGTGGAGGTCAGCGATGCAGGCCCAACGCCTTCGCCCTTCGATCATCAGCGCAGGCATGTCGGGAACAGGTACGAGGTTCACAGAATGCGTACGGTCCGCCCGACGATAAAAACCTGTCCCATCATCTGCCGATGGAGAGCCTGAACGCCAGGGTCGCTGGAAGGCCCGCTTTCAGGATGGATTGCGAAGCGCCTTCGATGTCGTACTCGACCCTCAGAATGTCGCAACTGAACGGCTTGGTGTCGACCACGGCGCAGCTCGCTCGCGCGTCGCCGTCCCGGGGCTGGCCGACAGAACCCGGGTTCACAACGAGGCCGGGCCCGAAGCGGACTGCGTACGGGATGTGCGTGTGGCCGAGTATCACCATGTCGCTTGATGTCCTGCTCAACAAGTCATCGTCGACCTCCTCTTGGTGGACATACTTGTTCGGGTCGCGGTCGGACCCGTGGAACACCGATGCCACCTTGCCCTCGAAATCCATCCTTAGAGTTATGGGCAAAGAAGACAGAAACTCGGAAGAACTCTCGTAGAGGCTGTCGTTGGTCCAGAGGGCGGCGGCAGCGGCGTACGGGTTGAGCGCGAAGATGCCCCTCGTCAACGCAGCGCAGTCGTGGTTGCCAGCTATCGTGTACTCGACCCTTCGCTTGATCTCGCGACAGCACTCGTTCGGGTTGGCTCCGTAGCCGACGATATCTCCGGCGCACACGGTGCTGTCCAGGCCGAGCGCGTCGAGTGTCTCAAGAACGACTTTGAGCGCATGGATGTTGGAGTGGGTGTCTGCCACGATGCCAATCCTCATCGAGGTGACCTCTAATCGAGGCTGTCCAGCTCGTATCTCTTTAGAACGATGGGTATCTTCTCGATCACGTCTGTGGCGACAAGGCCGTAGCTCTTCTCCTCGAACGCGAGGTCTCCTGCGAGACCCATGGCGAATGCCCCGATTCTCGCTGCGTGGTACGGTTGCGCCCCTTGGGCGACCATGCTCGCCACCAGTCCAGTGAGCACATCCCCAGTGCCACCGACCGCGAGGGCGTTGTTCCCAGTCCTGTTCAGCTTGACGGAAGATCCATTGCTGATGATATCGACAGGCCCTTTGAGGAGGATGCATACCTTCAACCTCGCCGCCTCCTCCTTGACGCGGTCGCTCCTCTTCTCGGGGCTGTCTGCTCCCAGGGCACGTCCTGTGAGCCTCTTGAACTCGGCGGCATGTGGCGTGATGACCGCAGACTTCTTCTTCAGTATCTGGGGCTGAGAGCCGCACGCCCCGATCGCGTCCGCGTCGATGACCATGGGTTTCTCGCATTTCTGTATGAACCGCTGCACCCCTCGGATCGTTCCAGGGGCTGAACCCAGGCCCGGTCCGATGGCAACGACGTCGACGTTCCTCGAGAATGACAGCAGTTCGGCGACGTGCGCCTCCGAGAGCCTCTCGCCTTCGAGCGCCCGGACTATCAGGCTGGGTGAGTGAACGGCTACTGGCAGCGCTGCCGGTTCAGGCGTCGAGACGAAGACGAGGTCCGCGCCGCCCCTCATGGCGGCCATTCCAGCGAATGCCGGGGCTCCAGTGTACGGCCCCCCACCTATGACTAGGACTCGACCAGCATCGCCCTTGCGGGCGTTTGGCTTCCTCTTCGGGAGCAGGGAGAAGTCCCCTGGGCCGCAATAGATCTCGGCGTCGTCCGGAATGCCTATGTCCGCGACGACGATTTTACCAGAGTTCTTCCTGTTCATCCCCTCCTTCGGGGCGTGGAAAGTAACGGTGGTGCTGGCGCGTACATGCAGGTCCGACGGCCATCCCGAGGGCACGTCGACACTGACTATGGGCCTCTTGCTCCTGTTGAGGTTCTTGATGGTCTTCGCGTAGGGCTCTCGGGGCCGTCCCCTGAGGCCCACGCCCAGCATCGCATCTACTATGATGTCATGGTCCTTGAAGCTGAACGCCTCGACGCTCTTCAGATGGTTCCCAACCTTTTGCAGGTTGACCGTGGCCAGGTCCGACATGTCCTCACTGGGCTTCTCGAGAAGATAGACAGCGACCTGCTTGCTGACGGACAGATGTCTCGCCGCCACCAAGCCATCTCCGCCGTTGTTCCCCTTGCCGCAGAGCACGCCGATGCTCGTCGCCGCGGGGTAGCTTTCAAGGACTTGCCTCGCAACGGCGATTCCCGCGTTCTCCATGAGCGTAATCGTCCGCACGCCGAGGTGGCGAGCGTTGATGTCGAGGACCTTCACTTCCTCAGGCCTTACGGCGCTTCTTACCACGCTGATTCGCATGGGCAGTAGGCGTATTAAACTTGCCGAGTCCAGCATGGGTTCTCTGAGCGTGGACGCCGGCTCGCCGGCGATGGGTTCAGAAAAGAACTAAATACGAAGACTTCGTAGTCCCAAGCAGCTCGGTAGGGATTGCGGAAGTGACAGAGATAAAAAGACTTGTGCTCGACGTGTTGAAACCTCACCAACCAACGATTATCGAGATGTCTCGCCGCATAAGTGTTCTGAAGGGCGTCTCAGGGGTCAACCTCACCCTCGAAGAGGTCGACCGCGAGACAGAGAGCGTCAAAATCACCATCGAGGGCAATTCGATCGATTTCGAGAGCATAGAAGAAACCATCTCGGACTGCGGCGCGGTGATCCACTCGGTAGACAGCGTTTCTGCGGGCAAGCAGCTGGTGGAAGAAGTCGAGACACCTCAGGACAGATGAATACCTGGCCGGTGTCCGAAGCAGCTATGAAATGGTCAGCATTAGCGCTGACCAGCCAGAAACTGCGGCAGCCACTATGTCCCCCCTCGCGGTTGGCATACATTCATGAATGAGAAAGGGATTTTCATAGCCGACCCGACGGACAACCCCCTTGAGGTCGATGGATTCGTGAGATCATGGAAGAAGAGGCTGCTTCGCCGCAGGACGCTGAGGAGATTCTCGGAAGGCTGAAAGGAGAGATCGGAGAGATCGTCGTTGGCTACGAGGAGCAGGTGGATGACTTCGTCACATGCTTGCTTATCGATGGCCATCTGCTCGTCCAGGGCGTTCCTGGAGTGGCGAAAACGACCCTCTCGAGAGCGCTGACGGACGCCTCGGGGCTCACCTTCAAGAGGATACAGTTCGCGCAGGATCTGTTGCCCTCGGATATCACGGGGCATTACTTCTACAACCAGAAGCTGGGCGACTTCGAAATCCGCAAGGGCCCAGTGTTCGCGAGCGTAGTCCTCGCAGACGAGATAAACCGCGCGCCTCCGAAGACGCAGTCCGCCCTATTGGAGGCGATGCAGGAGAAGCAGGTGACGATCGAGGGCACCACCTTCATGCTGCCTGAACCATTCATTGTGGTCGCGACCATCAACCCTGTCGAGACCGAGGGGGTGTATCCGCTACCAGAGGCTCAGCTGGACCGCTTCCTAATCAGAAGCACGATGGACTACCTGGATTCGGAATCGGAGCTTGAGATGCTCAAGCTCAAGGCTCGATTCCAAGGGAAGCCGAAGCAGGTGCTACAGCCGGAGGACATTTTCAGGATGCGAGCTGGTGTGTACGGAGTGCATATGCACGAGAGCGTGGTCGAGTACGTGCGGGATGTGATGCGGGCCATGAGATATGCAGAGCAGCTCGAGCTCGGGCTCAGCCCGAGGGGAGGTATGCACCTGATGCTGGCCGCGAAGGCGCACGCGTACCTGTCGGGACGGGCCTATGTGATTCCCGACGACGTCAAGAGTATGGCACACAAAGTGATGGACCATCGCCTCGTACTCACGCCAGAGACTGATTTGGAGGGGAAGACCCCGGGCAGCGTAACCGAATCCGTGATGTCAGAAGTGTCGATACCGAAGGGGGACTTCAGCGAAGACGGCCCCCAGAACATTGAGCAGAAGAGTGAGTAGCTTTGGAGACCTCATCGCTCGGCAAGGCACTGCTGATCTTCTGCGTCGTGTTCGTGCTGGCAGCATACCTATTCATGAACCTGTCGTGGATCATCGTGTGCTCGGGACTGCTCGTCGTGTTCGTGTATTCTCGGCGAAGGTTCCTAGCCGAGGTGGAGGACTCGCAGGTCAGGGTAGACCGCAAAGCCCTCGATGAGCTGACATTCGCGAAGGAGCCGTTGGCAATCAAAGTGGAGATAACGAATCTGAATCCAACGCCGCTCGAGGCCAGGTTCGAGGATCTGATTCCGGACGATTGCGCCGTCGTTTCTGGAAGCAATGTAGCGTACGCAAAGGTACCTGCCCGCTCGGTCTGGTCATTCGCCTACTCGATTGCCCCTGAGAGGAGAGGTAGCCATGTCATAGGAGGCCTGAGGATCGACCAGTCGGACGCGTTTGGCTTGCACGTCCACACGCGCGAGGACCGGTTGAAGACGACCCTTGTCGTTCATACGCGTCGCGAGAGCCTTAGCACGGCGAAGGAGATAGCCCGCAAAGAGCACTTCGAGTACGGCGGCGTTACGAGGATGCCCACCGTGATTCTGAGGGAGTTCGAGCACGCGGGCATCCGAGATTATGTTCCTGGCGACAAGGCCAGGGACATACACTGGAAGGCCTTCACCAAACTGGGCAAGCTTATGACGAAGACGTACAAGAAGGAGGGCACTCTCGAGACGATGGTAATGGTCGACTGCAGCAGGAGCATGCGCCTGGCAACCAACAAGGTAGCCAAGATCGACCACGCCACTGACCTCGGGATTCAGCTCTCCCGTGTCCTTCTCAGCAACTTTCACAGGACTGGCGCGGTCGCGTTCGACGAGACGTCGTTGATTACGAAGGTCGACTCGTCGCTTTCGAAACACCAGTTCGAGAGGATACTGATTGCCTTGAGAGACGTTCCTGGTTCGATAAAGACGCTTGAGGATCCGAAGCTCTCTGGAGCAGTCCGCAGGGATCCGCCTTTCAATACGGTTTCGGAAAGTGCCGGAAGAGACGGCGGCGAGGCGTTTCTCGATGCGATGAAGAGCATCGCGAGCCGCCGTTCCACCGGCATTCGCGAGATGGGCCTCGAGGGGACGATTGGGGACATCATTACCAAGAAGCATGGGGGCATACTGCTATTCGTGGTTATATCCGACCTCATATCCTCAAGGGAGTCGGTCATCTCCGGGGCGAAACTATGCAGGAGGACGGGGAACCGCATGCTCGTTATCCAGACCTACGATGACTGGTATTCGAAGCCGTCGCCGGCCTTGGACGCTAGCGAGGCGGAACAGCTGCTCGAGAACATGAGCGCGGCTGTCAAGATGGAGGCTGCCCTGAGGCGTTCAGGCGCTTCGTTCATACGGATTGGCCCCGCCGACACCACGGCTAGGATAGTCAGAAGCATCAGGAGGGGTGTCGCGTGATACGGGCATCCGTGGGTCTCAAGGTCGCGATGGCCATAGCTGCCGCGGCTCTATTCCTGACCTTCAGCAGGCTGTCGTTCTCACTTCTTGTGCCGGGGGCCATCGGCATAGCGCTGGTGCTGCTCGGGATAGCCCTCGAGTACAGACCAGCAGCGGTGGTTGGTTTGTTCATCGATTTGGCGGTCGCCGCATTGTCCATTGAGATAGTCACATTGGTGGAGGTGGACGTATGGCAGACTTCGATACTCGGTTTGTTGTTGCCGACATCGTTGCTGGCATGGAGTGCCCTGCTCTCGGAAGACACCGACAATTACGAGATACGCCTCCGCACGGGAGCGTTCGCAACCGCGCTCGCTGTGGGGGTGCTCTTCGCGGTGGCGATGCCTCTATCGTTCGCGCTGGCGAGCATCCTGCTTCCAGCTGTGGTCAATACCTTCTCGACGATGGCTGAGATATCGATCCTATTCATTATTGTGTCCGTGGCTGCTCTCGTCGCCACTTGGTCCAGAGAGAACGCGACCTCGGCGGAGATCTGAAAGGCAAGATGATTCTCGCGACCTGGAGCAGGAATGATCCATGAAGAGGACACAGGTATTGTGAGCTGAGGCCGTCTTCATACTAAACCGTTATATACGCTCAGAATAGTGCGTTTCAACTGCAAATGTTGCGAAGTGAATGGCTTCTGTTGTTGGGTTCGTTGCTTGTCGCAGCTGCACTGTACAGCCACTACATGGCCGGCCATTCGGCTCTGCTAATCGAGCTCTTGATGGTGGGTATCGGCACCGCGATTGCGATACATGCATCACTGTCTTTGCAGAAATCGAATTCCAGGGAATCAGAGGGCATTCTCGTGGACTTCCTGTCGAGGTACGTGAGGAGGGAATTCTGCGCGTACATCATCCCTGTCGCCGGGTTTGCGCTCATCCTGCTCTGGTCCATTTGGAAGATCGCTTTCATTGGAGAGACGAACCTCCGGATGGAAGATTTCATCATTACGCTCTTTGGCCTCTCCCTCGTGGTCTATCCATCGGGTAAGTCGAAGCTCGGCGAGGTGAAGGATTTCGTCGTGTTGTATCTGATGTTGCTGGCGATAGTCTTCGTGATCATCTGGAGGACTTATTCCCTCGTGACCGGCGAATCTCACTACAGGATCACCGCTTATGCAGAGCAATACATAATCACATTGCCTGTGACCTGGTTGTTGGAGGCCTTCGGCTTCAACGTTAACGCCGTCCTTAATCTGAGCGGAATCGGCTTTTCGAACATAATCGAGTACGAGCACGACGGTGTTATGCAGAGGGTTGGCATAGGCGTTGGATGCAGCGGACTCTATTCCGCAGGCCTGTTCTTCTCCGCCTTCCTCGCCTTCGTGATTGCTCGATACCGTCGCATGGACGCCTACACGTCCATCGGCCTGTTTGCCGGCTTCGTGACTACTTGGTTCTCCAACATCATCCGGATGGTCATCACCGTGATGGCAGGAATAGTGTGGGGGGGGCGAGCGCTGATCGTCGTTCATTCGTTCATCGGTATTCTCATCTTCGTCGGATTCCTTTCGGTGTTCTGGATAATCATTGTGAGATGGCTCGACTCGAAGGAGCAGAAACCAGAAGAGAATGGCGCTTCTGCGGCGGACAGTATTGCCAGTGAGGTGTGATGCTTACGAGGCATCTCCCTTCTTAGCGAGATCCCGCTTCATCTTGCGAGATAGCTCCAGCCCCGAAACGACCGTGGGCTTCCTGTACTGATCATCATCGTCGATGACTACATCGTTCGACAATTCCACATCGGTGTAGACGGATCCTCTCGATATGATAGAGAGCAATTGCCTCTCCACTTCATCGCACTCGTCTCTTTGGTCTTCGAGGCCGCACGCACTTCCTCGTACAGCGCCTTCATGATTGGAATCGCCGATTGCCACTCGGTACATGTCCAGTCTGTCTGCACCAGTAGTTGCCATGCTGATCTCTGACGTCGCAGCCGCCATATCTGAGCGCATCGCGGTCGGTTGAGTTCTGACTTTTCGAACGCGGCTGATTGAACTAGTC
>Ga0224507_10000238_pt1 | contig 21901 bp, 21 predicted proteins | sample SF_Jan12_sed_USG_3_FD_170159 | JGI IMG/M metagenome (GOLD analysis project Ga0224507, IMG submission 170159) | Sediment microbial communities from San Francisco Bay, California, United States - SF_Jan12_sed_USGS_13 | ecosystem: Environmental > Aquatic > Marine > Sediment | place: USA... | reverse complement strand
GACAGGTTTGCCATCAGATTTTTTCAGCATCAAAATACGTCCGTCTATGACACTCGTTGTGCATTCTATGTTATTTTTTAAAACCCCACCTGCAATCTGCTTTAGTGGTGGTTCTATGTGGGGTATTGTACCAAGACGTTCCATGTCCGTTTCAAATTTGGCCAAATCAATTAGATCATGAAAACTTTTTCCATCATCTGAACTGTAATGATACAAAATACAGTTAGAATGATAATCAGCATCAGTAACAATGTGAATAAATCCGTTGTCTACATCTACAATTACATGACCTGGACTAGTCTGATAGTCTTGTAGTATATCCACTATTTCCGAATAATTTCCGTTTCTGTCTTTGACGTTAAAATACATTGCAGAATTTTCATACGGATAGTTTTTGACTCCCGGTGCAAAATAATACTGTTTATCATTGTCAACTAGTGTCAACACTCTGCCGTACTGTCTAACAAAACTGCTAGAAGGGATTTCTTCCATCTGGAAATCCTCTCCCTTGTTGTTGCTTGTGCCAACAAAAGTTTTGATTGTCTGGTTTTTTCCATCCCAATAATCAGATTCCCACAGTACATTCACTGTTTCATCGATTACAAAAATTCCCAATCTCTCAGGATGATATGTGTCGATAGAATCAGGATCCGATGGCATGTACTTTGATTTCTCAAACGTTAATCCTCCATCATGGCTTGCTGCAAAACTTGAATACCGCCTAGCATCATTTGGCCTGTCTAGCCAAGTGACATAGACATCATCTCCGGAGACTGCAATCTTTTGATTAGTAACTGATGTCTCTGCATTATTTACACTAACTCTTTCAGTGACCGTGCCATCAGGCATAATCTTAAACAAATAGAGATGACCTTTTTCGTCAAAATCCTTTTCATCATCCATGAGTAGATAGATTATTCCATTGCTTACAGTAGTTACAATGTCTTGGCGTACTTTGCCTTGATTGAAAAGTTTTGATGGTTCTGAAAATGTATCTCCAAAATTATCACTTACTGAATAAAATGCATAGCTTGTATTTTCTCCTCTAGTCCACATGGTTCCAAAAACATATAATTTTTCATTTACGAATTCAACATTAGTTATATCATAATACACATCATCTACAGTTAGGATTAATTTTGGTTCTGAGAATGTTTTGCCATCATCTACACTAGTTAAAACATAGAATTGAGGTACAACATCTCCATTTCGTGTAGTTAGTTCGTAAAATACAAAGATGTATTGATCTTGTGAAAGAATTTTGGTATTGCCAATAAATGATCCAGCTGTAATATTTTTAGGGTCTAATGTTGTTTTACCGTCAACTAATTGTGTAAATATGATTGCTGAGCCATTATTTTGATTATAGGATTCCCAAATTATATTGGCTTTGTTGTTTTGAATTGAAATTAATGGGTTTGAAAAATTAATCTCTTGCTCACCTTCATGGTATCCAAATGCAAAATGACCTTCATTATAATGACCTGCAATGCCAATCCCAACTATGCCAATTAGAACTAAAAAAACGAAAAAATATTTCATTATATGACTAGTTGAATTATCGAAAGTTCATAAGGAATTCTATCCATTATGAAACCCAATTTATGGAATAAGTTTGATTATTGATATCTCCGGTGGGTTTAGCAGTCTTGGTGCTGGTGCAAGACCACATGTTGTGTATACATGTGTGCCATCATCCAAGATATAATGTCCCTTGTCATACTCTCCTGAAAAACCCAAAGCTTTTGGAATAGAGCCCAGAACAGGTAATCTCATCTGTCCGCAATGCGTGTGACCAAATAGATAGAGATCTGCAGTCTCCTTTTTGATGTCAAGTTCTTCCTGATTATGTGAAAGCAAAATTCTGTATCCTGCACTTTTATCTACATATGCCTTTGGTTCATCCCTCAGGTGAGCCCACAGATCATCCAAACCTATCAGTGTGATCTTGTCATCGATGATCACCTTTTCATTACGTAGAATTTTGATTCTGTCGTTTTGGTTGTAATTGACATGATTTGGAGACTCCAGAAATTTGATTATTTGCTGCGCCAAAACCGCATCACCACCCACATCCATTGCAAAGCTAAATGCCGAATAGTCATGATTTCCCATAACGCCATAGATGCCATATTTTTATTTGAGGTTCCTTAATGGCTCAATTGATGGAAGCTCATCTACGTCGTTTTCAACATAATCGCCTCCAAGCAATACCAGGTCAGGATTTCTGGCATTGACAATGTCTACTGCTCTTTGAACAAATGCAGGATCCGCATCTCTCCTCTGAAAGTCTGACAGAAATGCAATAGTCATGTTTACTCCCGTTCCTGATATTTCTATTGTGTCATTTTCTATTATGGAAGGTTCTACAAGAATTACATTCACAGACAAAATCACAAGTACTGCCAACATCCCGAGTGTCTTTCTCTTTTTTGTAAATTGCAATTATCAATCCATAAACTATCTATGATGAAAACATTTTCTGCAGTGTCATAATGTATAGTATCATGACAAATTTTGTTGTCTTGAGTATATACTTGAAAATAAATAGTTTTGAGAGATTGCCAATATCCTTGCGTCTTTTGTATTGCATGGACTGGTGCAAGTGATTCACATCAAGAATGTATTCGGTATCTGAATTAGAAAATATCTTTTCAATTTCTTTTATTTCAGACTCTGTGTTTGATAGTGGCTTTTCCAGTGCAAACAAAGAATTGTCACATGCCCAAAAGTTTGCCTTGACTGCGTGCTGGAATGCAAATCTGTAGTCAATTGGAAAAATTACAAAACTCATCATCAGCAAAAGCAATGCATTAAGTGACGCCTTGAATTTTTCAAGGTTTGGTATCTTTGTTGGAAACTCCTTTGTGATGTCCTTTCCATACAATATCTTCCCGGTGCTTTTGATCCTGTGAAAGAACAGATTGAGGGAAGCAAGAACATGCGTTCCCACATAGATCTTAAAGTCATCAATTGCAGTGATTCTGGCATTTGTAATGTCAATCCGGTCTTCAGACAAGACATAAAATGGCCTTCCAAACATGGAAAATTTCTCTGCCTGCAGAATCATGTTTAGCATGTGATTCTGGGTTTTTTTGTAACTGGTACAAGTATCAGAAAGTTTCAGATTGTATTTTTTATCCAGCTCAAGTAATGTGTCATACAGGAATTGCTCTATCTCTTTTGTGTGAGTTTTGTCTTTTACCAGAACAATGCAGTCGATGTCCGACTTGCCCCTGACCCATTCAGATGTAGTTGCAGAGCCAAATAAGACAATTGATGTAATCTGGTCTTTGTAATGTGCAGTTACCTTTCCTACCAGTTCATCAAGTAACTTGTATAACCTTTTGATGTCATTATTAGTATCATAACCTGCCATCTTTTGCAATATAATATCACTAGTGATATTATAATGATTATTGTAGTCATGAATAGTCATTATCAGAGTCAAGGATTTTCCAATATTGATTCATCAGTTGGATAATTCACTGTCAATTCTGATAGTTGTTCTATCAATTCGATAACTTTGATTATCAATTCGGCAACAACCCAGTTTCGGAATTTATCAATTCGGTATCAATTCGGAGATGTCATTTATCAATTCGGTAAGAGTTTTTATCAATTCGGTAAATGACTATCTTTCCGGTACTGTTTTCGATTTTTTCGGGGAAATGTTCCGACATTATCGGATTGATAACTATCTTTTCGGAAGAGTAAATTGATTTTTTCGGAACGATATTGTATTTTTCCGGATTGATAATTCCGAAACTTTCCGAAACTTTTGATCGCTAATCTATCTTTTCGGTTATCAGTTCGGGGATTTTCCCGAAACTGTCGATAGCAAGTCTGATCGAGATGTTTGCCAATTAAGTAATATCTAAAAATTTCTTGAAACTGCAAATCACTATGCAATAAAATACAAGATAAATAATTTATGAGAAATGTCTATAACCATGTGATCTTTCAGCTGATTCATGGACTATTCCAAGTACCTGCACTGTCTGGATTGCCAAAAGTCTGGATTGTATTGCAACAAGCACAGAAGAGAAGTAGAAACAGTACTACGTAGGAGGGAGTTACACAAGATATTGAAGATGAGAAACTGCAGGTCTCCACAATATGCACATGCAATCAAAGGATTATTGGAGTCTTACGATGTGTGGAAGACAGTTGAGCCTACAATAGGATAAGTCGACTAAAATCAGTTATTTTCCAAGTTTCTGCACTTGTCACACAATGCCTCAGAATCCTCTGAAAGGGCCACATTTACCCCAGACGAAAAACACATGTTACACAGTCCAATCATTGTGGTCATTCCCCATAATTATGACATGAACAAGAGCAGCTGACTCCAGATGCATGTTCTATCATGCAGTGGGTACATGGTGCACTTGATTCAGTCAAGGATTAACAAATTATCCAAACATTACATAATTGGTTTTATTGAAAAACAGTTATGGTTTTGTCAAAAATTATCCAATACCAACAATTGAGGCAGTTTGAATTATACAAATAACAAAATCATAAATTTGGATCTTAAGACCAACAACGGTTAGTTACTTGGTGAGAGATCCAACGTGTCTATCTGCACTTTTGCAAAATTAGTATTTAGATCATTCTGAGGAATGATACGTTTCTCTTTTATGCGAACTTTGTAAATTCCAATTTAGGATTCTGCGGTAGGAGTCATTATCTAACCGTTTAACCGACCATATACAGTCCAAGGGGTGGGCCAACTTTTGTCCATCCTTTCAAATTATCTTGTATCAATAACTGATTGATACCAATCCACCGAGGAATAAGATGAACAAATCATTCGTCTTGCTTTTATTCAAATTTTGCAAATACCATACATGAGCAATCAAGATAATAAAAACAAATCAAGTTGGGAAGAAGTACAAGGACTGTCCTGGGTTTTTTACGAGGACTAATCGCATTGCGGGTTTAACCCTCAGTTTTTCTCTTGTAAAAGATTAGAACGCTTTATGAATCCCAATTGAGATGGTAATCTGCATGGTTATCTTATATGCCATTATAGGTGCTGTGACGACTATTGGCGTCATCTTACTCCGTTACTATTTAGCAGAACGCAAAAAAACACCCAGAAATGACAAGTTTTGCTATAATTGCAACCTAAATTTTCCAAACAATTACACTGTATGCCCAAAATGCGGAATAAAATTTGGCAGTTGAGAAAATGAAAACCAGACTTTTGATATTGACACTGGGAATGATTTTATCATTTGGTTTTTCGTTATTGCCTGTTTATGCTGTTGAAACATTTGATGGAAAGGCTTCATTTGAAAGAGTACCCAAAATTATAATTCCAGATGTGCTAAACGAGTTTGAGATAAAATTTCGTTACATCGGCCAGCCTTACAGTTTACATGATATCACTCCAATCATTGGCATTAATCCAGAATCTGCAATCCCATTTGTTCACATTCAAACAGGAACAGTAGAAGTAAATCCATCAGTGGTTGGCAGAATCCCAGTTACCATTACTGTTGACAAAAATATTCCAAATCAGAAAATATTCCTAAGCGTCAGTTATGATGCCATAGGGTTTCGTGATGTCAAATACAAAAGATCATGGTCTGATTTTCTAACATTAAACATTGGAGATAGTCAAGAGCAGAATCTACCTACCATGAAAATAATTGAATTAGACAATGTTTTTGAACTTCAGTCCCAGCAGCATATAGAATTTCCTGATGAGAATCTTACCATGTCTTTTCTGAATGTACTTGAGGACTCTAGATGCCCATCTGATGTTACATGTATTTGGCAAGGCAAGGCGAGTATGAGTTTTAGTATGTCTGAAGATCTAAAGACTGAAATTATTCTAGACACATATGAGCAAAACACTGCAACCGTATTTGGGAAATATAAAGTTGAGTTGATTGACGTAAATCCATATCCGATTAGCACTGCTACAATAAAGAATGAGGATTACACTGCAGTATTGAGAATCTCAAAAATTCAATCAGATACTCTTTCTCCTTTGAAACAATTGCAGTCTGGAATAACCATCAACAACATTCAATGCAGAGAAAACTTTATTCTGATTCCAAAACATGATAATTCTCCAGCATGTGTGAAACCTGAAACCATTTCAAAACTGATTGAGCGGGGGTGGACAACTCAATTAATCGTGCAGGATATTGTCATGAAAACAATGAGTAAAAAACTTGGTCCCGAATGTTCACAAAACACAATGGATGAGATAATGAGTGGAAATGTTGATGAGAGATGTGCCAAATTTCTGGATGGACTTTTCATTAAACGTCAGTCAGAGATGATGCAGCAAGGATATGCCTTTGATCCTGAAAGCAAATCTTGGACAAAGAAAGGCTATCCGGACATGCTGATGAATATTGCAGACTATTACCAGCAAAATCTAAAAAGTTCAAAAACTACACATGAATCAAAACCATTGGATATTGCAATCATTGAGGACAGATACATTCACCTAAATCCTGCAGACATGTGTGCAATAATCTCACTTGAATTGATGTCTCCAGATGAACTGGAGCAGATCAAATCAGGAACAAAGGATGTCGTGTTTTTAGAATTGGATGATAAAGACATTGAGGAGATACCAATCCTTGATGAATTAATCAGGGCAACACATCATCTAGAGTTTTCTTCAAATGAATATTCCAATGCAGAGATGGGCTTGAGGGAACTTGTGGATTATGAGTTTTTCATAATGGATAAGGCAATTGAAAAGTATGGGGATGCACAAGAGGACTATTTCATGAAACTTGATGCTGACCTTGATGAGAGGCTTGCAGATCCCAGAAAGCAGGGATTCACAAATGAGTTTATCGCGCCACAAATAGTGTACAATGATAATGTATACGTCCTGGGTCATACCGTATTCTGGATTTCAGATGAACATGAAATGCAGTCAATGTCAGTGCACCTCAAGGAAAACCTAGACGAATCCAAAAAATTTGTCACTTTAAATGACATAGACATGAAATCAATCCCAAAGATAAGGGAAGCAATTGAAAAAATCAGAACCGAACTTGAAAGCGTTGTCGCATTCAAGGGAGTACCTGAAAATCCTGACTGGAACAACTACAGAGATTGGTTTGCCAACAAAAGTGTAGAGCAGTTTGGTACAAAAGATACGTATGTACGTGGATTTGTTTATGAGGGCGAACACTATGAACTGGGATTCATGATATGCTAGATGATGATTGAATTGAAAACTAGGCTTTTGATAATATTTACGGTTATTGGTTTTTTTTCACTAATTTTGGTTATTCCACCTAATGCATCTGCATGTTCTTGTGTTGGATATCCTGACTACTTGCGAATCTTGATGGAATCTAAATCTGCATTTCAGGGAACAGTCACCAAAATAATACAAGATGGTCACTATGAAGAAGTTTATTTTGATGTTACATTTCCACAAAAAGGAATCTCTAATACAGGTGAACATGTCATTGAGCAATCAAGGCTGAATAGTTGTGCAGTAAATTACAATATTGGTGAAACCTATCAAGTCTTTACGCATAATGCTGATGGAATAATTGGCACGACAGGCATGTGCGACACAAAACAAATCACTGGTTTTAGCGAATATTCACATGAAGACGAGAATGGACAAATAGAATACTTTAGAGAAGATTACAACATTTTAACCCAATACAATCTTGGAACAATAATTATTCCCCTATTCATCGCAATAATAATTCCATGTCTTGTTGTTTGGAGAAAAAGAAAATGAAAAGCAAGTTTGAAATTTTAATAATTATTACAATTGGATTGCTGATAGTATCAATACTGTATTTGGTTTTCAATGATGGAGAGCAAATTTCTGCATTCAAGTATGAATCCATAGAGTATGATGATCTGGTGTCAAGAAGTACAAAGATTGGGCTGTATGCAGTGCCTGAAAACTATGAAAAGCAGATATGTTTTTCAATACCCAATGACAACACAATAGACTCACAAATATTTCTATCAGAACACATAGATGAAATATCTGACATTCGAGAAGATGTAAAATTTTCAGATATCTCTCCAGAATTTCATACGCGTTTTGACACTCAAGTTAAGACCAGTCTTGCACTGGAGATGATCAAAATGTATGACTTTGACGCAACAGTGATTGAGACATACAACAACGTGGGAAAAATTCCAGACAGATTATACTATTTTGACTGCCCATTTGAATACAAAGATGAAGAGATGATGTTGCGCATCATGTTTGAATCACATTTCTGGGAAAACATGCCAGTATACGTAAACGTGACAAAAAATGATTTGGGAATTCCCATGTTAGTTAACAAGGATATTACTATTTTTGAAGGAGGAATAAACAGTACGGTTCTATTCCAAAATGATCTGGACAAAGAAATTACGATTCGGTCTACGGATCCAATCAATTTTCAGAGGGGTCAAAATGACAAATTCTACAACCCCGAAGAGCCTGAAAAAACACAGGAGAACATGTTTACAAAGACCACTCATGAGGATAAAATCACGATACCTCCCGGAAAGGCATTCTCTCATCATTTCTCAAGCTGGGGTACCCCTAATAGAACCATCTTAAACTATACCGTATCTCCATCAAATTTACAGGGAACAATAACTGTCATTCCATACTATGATTGTGCCCCGCAAAAGGAGATATTTTCTGCATACTCAAAGTACCACCAGATTCCAGAGGCTCCATCATACATTCCAGACGGGTATGCATACGAGTGTGGTTTTTACCATTATCCTGAAGCTGCAACATTTTACTATGCAAACAGCACGCAAAGTGAGGAATTTGGAGAAAAACTAGGACATGGAACAAATCCTGAATTTCTTGCAGCAGGCGGGTTGGCAGTCAGACTTGCCGATGTGAAATCCTATGGGGCACCATACGCCGAGACAGAATCAGACAAATTCACAAGACTTGTAGAACGACTCTCTTCTGATTCAATGGTAACCTATCTTCATGGACAACCAACGGTGTTGGAAAAAAGAAATTATGGTGAACCCCTAAACAGAATCACTGTATATCTGGATTATGATACATGGTATGTTGTAGAGGGTGGAATTCCATTTCCTGAATTGTACAAAATTGCAGAATCCATTCCATTTGAGAAAGGAGATGGTTCATCATCAATTACAAGTACCTTTGAGAATTCATTAAAGGGTAAATCCCTCGTCATAGAACTAATTGATGTCAAGGAGATTTATCAGCCAGTACAACCAATCTCTTTTGAGATTTTTACTCAAGGGCATATACCTGTAGCCAGCCAGCTTGATGTGTCAATACGTGATTATGATGGAAAGATAGTTTGGCAAAACACCCCATCTGTAGATATTGGAGATCCAGAAATAGGCTATGTTGATTATACATGGTCTACAGAATATGATCTAGGAGTGCCACAAATACAGAACATGGGAGATTATTTCATGATAGTATCTTGGAATGATGTAACAGTACAGCACGAATTTCAGATTAGGGAAGAAACGCAGTTTTCGTTATTGCGTGATTTGATTCCTGAATATGCTCACAAGGAAGATTTTTTGTCTATGTTTGACAATGATTGTTCTAGAAAAGAAATGAATCAAGAATTCATTATAGAAAATACCGATGTAGATATTCAAGAAATACGATATGAATTAGAAAAAAGTAATGATTTGTTAAACCTAATTTTCGAGAAACAGGAATTTATGACAAATGATGAAGAAAGAACCAGGGAGTACATAGTACCTAGCCAAACTATTGATTGTATAGAAAATATCCAAAGCGACAACATGCATCTTGTAGAAAAACTGGAACAGCACGGAGAAAAACCTGAATTTGATGTACAATTACTGTTACGTGAATCTGAGATATTTTATCATGGATATGAGTATCAACAGGCAATAAAGACTACCGATTTCATACTGGAAAATATAGATAATGAAAACACCAATGCATTAGTTGTAAAGGGAAATTCCCTAATAAGTCTGGGACAATTTGAAAAGGCAATCGAAACATATGGCAATGCAATTGAAATCAATCCTGATTTTGCTGAGGGATGGTTCCGTATGGGTCGTGTATTATCCAGTAATGATCAACATGACCTGGCAATAAAGCACTTCGATCAGGCAATCAAAATAGATCCCAATTATGCTGATGCATATATTGGCAAAGCATTCACCTTGATGTCTCTTGAAAGATATGATGATGCAGTAAAAAGTGCAGAAAAAGCTGTGCAGATGTATCCGGACAGACCCGTATACAGGCAGATTTACAAAACAGTACTTGATGTTTCAGAATCTCAATCAAGATAATTTTTTTGATTATTTTAAATTCCACGTGGGTATGTTTCTAAACACCTTAACTATATTCCCCAGCACAACGTGTATGGGGATATAGTTAGCGGTGCTACTTTAGGACCCACGTGTAATTCAGTTTGTTGTGATTAATGAAAAAATAAGAAATAAAATTAAAAACTCCATTTGCATGAGCTGTCGGTTTTGCGGTTATTTCATAAGTTGTCTTCTGTTTTTTCATCTTCCTTGAGAAGGCTTTCCATGATATGACTGTGTGATATCTTCTGAAATACAAAGACACTGTCTGCAATCAATATTATGGCTATTGTAAATCCTATGATTGAGATAATCAACGACAGGAACTCTATTTCAGATATCTCTGCAACGTATGGCTCAATCACTGCGATAACTATCAAAACAGAAGCCACAAAGAAGATATTTCTAACCAGCCGATGCAATGGCTTACGTTCTATCTCACTGGTATCTCCTGGTAAAAGCTTTGTAGATATGACATCTGAGATGTTTGTAACGACTTTCTCAATCTTTCCAAACAATGCGATGATTGGATAGGCAATCAAAATTATGCTGATAATCGTTAATATCAATTCAGGTTCGATTAAAAGAGGTACACCGGTACTTGACATGAGATTAATTATGTCATTGTGGAAATATTCTATGATGGCAAGAATTGCAATGACTATTATCACATTTATGAAAAGCTTTGGACCGTGACTTTTTAGCATTTTGTTTAGTCTTGCATCGTCATCTGATGACTGCATCATCTGGTTGAAGAATCTCCCAACTATGAATATAGGATTTATCAGTTTTAGTGGAATTGAACTGCTCTTATCTGCAAGGGTTGGAAGTATTTTTAGCAACAATGGCATGCAAAGCATGGTGGCCAACGTTACAAGCATAGTGACTGGATACAGAGAATCCCTTACTGCACCACTGTCTACTGCTTGCTTTGCTATGATAAACGAGAATTCTCCTCTTGGGACCATTACAGAACCAACAGTTGACGCTCCAGTCATATCATGACCACGCATGGCAGCACCAAAAAAATTCCCAACGAACTTTCCAACTATTGCCAAAATTATGATAGGAATTGAGATCAGGGCAACTTCAGGGATTGCCATGATATTTACCAACATCCCAATTGACACAAAAAATATCACTCCAAAAAAGTCACGCAACGGCAAAACCTTTTGAATTATCGCCTCTGAATGCTTTGATGATGCAATGATCATCCCCATGATGAATGCCCCGATTGCGGAGCTCTGTCCAAGAAAATGCGCAAGTACTGCCAGGCCAAATCCCAATGCCAGAGCAGTAATGAAAGGACCCTCTGGAATGTCAAGCCCCTGAATCTTTTCCAAAAGTTTTGGAATCAGTTTGATTCCAGCAGCTAATGCAACTACAAAGAAGGTAAGGCTTTGGAGTACCAGTATCCCCACATCTGCAATTTCAATTCCTTCTCCTGCTGAAGCATTGCCCAGTATTACAAGCAGCAAAACTGCTGCAAGATCCTCTACAATCAGAATGGTGATTATCGTGTTGAATTCCTTTGTCTTTACCAGTTTCAGATCACGCATGAGTCTGAGTGATATTGCAGTGCTGCTGATTGCCAAGATTCCTGCAAGATATAATGCCTCTATGTGGGACCATCCAAACGAGAAGGCACCCACATATGCCAGAAAAAACATTATTGACAGTTCTGACATTCCCACGAGGATTGCTTTGATTCCTGCTTTTCTTAGCTTTTGAAGACTGAATTCCAGACCTACCACAAAAAGCAGGATTATGATTCCAAGCTCTGCAAGAAGGTTGATAAGTTCAACATCTTCTACAATTCCAATTCCATAGGGGCCTGCAATCATTCCGATTATGATGAACCCGATGATGGTTGGAAATTTTATCTTCTTCATTATTCCAGCACCTATCATTCCCCCTCCAAGTAGGAGAGCCAATAACGCCAGAAATTCAGTTACTCCTGCACTACCTGCCAATTATTGTTCCCTCCAAATATTCACCAAATGTTTTTAGTAATACAAAATCACCATCTTCAATGAGATGAGACTGATCTGAAAACCAATCGGAGGGGATCAATCTGTTTCATCTTGTTTTGCTATTTTCTTTATTTTAGAGTCAACATGTTACAATGTACTTCATCATGGATTGCATTTACTACATCATTGTAGTGTGTTTCCTCTGAGTGAGACATGTGTGGATGATCAACTATCAAAAGATCGATTTTATTGGATTCCACATATTGTATGATACTATCTACCAACGATTCTGTGGATTTGAATGATGTTTTTAGAGGAATGTTTTCTTGTTTTGCCTTTTCTTCAAATTTCTTTAGTGCATTCTCTACTAGATGTTTTTGTTCGTTCTCTTTTTTCTTGTTATTCTTACTCTTAAAGAAGAAAAATTCTGGCTGTTCTTCTGGTATAAACTCCACAACAGACAATTTGGCATTGTTGGTTTTTGCCAGAGACAAGCCCATGTTAAACGCCGTTTCCTTTTTTGTCGGCTTTACATAAGTTACAAGAATATTGTTAAAGGCATTGGTGCTAGTCATGTGTTTCACCAATAACTGTTATGCTGGAATTGCTTAGTTCTTTGGTTGGAATTATCACACTTTCATTGTTTTCAGTAGCTACAATAACATGAAGTAGTTCTACTGCAGTAAGAGTTCCAGATATGTCTCCAATTCGTACCTTTTGACCAATCTTTAACACTGAACGTTGTTTTGAAGCAGTGTTGATTGCAGCAGGAAGTATATCCTTTAGTGCAAAGCCAAGACCTATTGCAATGGCAGCACCGACCCCAATTGCAATACTCCATGCAAATGCCGAAATCAGAATTGGAATTATTGTGTCGCCAATTCCCAACTGAGTAAGTGCTACTGCAAAGATGATTGCATAGATTACAGTCTTAACTCCTATTATGACATATTTTGAACCGCCAAACTCTTTTTTGATTAGTTCTTGGTCCAACCATTTTCCAATAAAGTTAGCAATAATTAATCCGACTACTACAATAAGTATGAATGCTAGAAGGTTTGGAACCCATAACCACAAATCAGTCAATGCTGTGGATAACTGTTCAAATTCCAGTGCGTTTATTGCAGCAATAATGAAGAATAGATAGACAAACCATCGTATACTTGCGGCAATTAGTTTTGAAGAGTCTCGCGAGGATGTGGTTTGGGTGACAACATCATCGTTATCATTATTTTTGGTTACCTTTTGAAGCAGTTTGGATGCAGATTTTTCAATTACCTTTCCAATCACTTTTCCTGCAATCAAACCAATTATCAATAAAATAATTGCAGCGATGATTTTTGGTGCAGATTCTGCAATACCGGTTGCAAACGCAGTAACTGCTTCAATTCCTGGTTCATACAAAAATCCCACTGAATCACTTTGAGCATATGCGGATTGACCTAAAAGAACAGTAACAGAAAGAAGCACAGCGAATAGTGGGAATATGGCTAATGAGGGGACTCCTGTGATGAAACTATTAGATCTGGTGTTTGCCATATTTTCTATTCTTATAATTCTGGTATTTGTTCGGCAATATAAACTTTGTATGACTTTGTAAGACAAAATAAGACATAGTAATTAAACAATTACAAAAGAATCATTTGGCAATAAAATTAATCCAGATCGATCAAATTAATTCACTATTTTCCCTAAGACAAAATTTCAGAAGGCTGTAGAAATGGCAAATTTTGAACAAAATTGGGCACCAAAACCAACTGTAAGCATTACAGAAAAGATTGGCAGTTCAATAAAAAAAGAAGGACCATTAAAGCCAAGAGTTGAAGGCGCTACAAGAACACTCAACCAACCAATCTCAAAACTTGATTCCATGGCACATAAACTTGCTGAAAAAGATGCAAGACTATTCCAAAGGATAGTAGAAGCACAGCAAAGCCATGACATAACAAAGGCAAAGGTACTTGCAAACGAGCTATCAGAATTGAGAAAAAATGAGAAAGTAATTGGAAATATGAGGTTATCCATTGAACAAGTCCAGATGAGACTATCCACAGTAGGACATCTTGGCGACACTATGGCAGCATTAGGGCCAGCAATGGCGACTATGAAGACAATGGGACCAGCACTTGCAAAGTTCATGCCAGAAGCAGATGCTGAATTTGCAGCAATGGGCGATGTATTAGGCGGACTAACATCAAACACGTTTGAAGGAAGCTTTGAGAACAGTGTAGGATCTAATGAGGAAACAGACTTGATCTTGCAGGAAGCCTCAGCAGTTGCTCGAAGTCAGATTGGAGAGAAATTCCCATCAGTACCTACAGGAATATCTTCGGACATATCATCTTCTACAGAACAATACTAGAGTAGCACTCTATTTCTTTTTCTTTTTTGGTTTTAGAGCAAAGGTGATCTCTACGGTATGATCTTTGATATCTTCTTCTATGGAAGAAAGTTTTAGCTCGGAGAACAATTCTTTGAGAAGTGTTGCAAAGTATATGGACCATTTTTTGCCAAGGTTGTGCTGTACAATAAATTCGATGGTTTCATCATTTCTGATTATTCGGATTGGTATTTCCGAGGATGTAAGCCACAGTTTTACAACGTTCACTATTGCCTTTATGTTGATCTTGTCGCCAATGAATAATACTGCATCGCGGGTTCTGGCATAACCAATTGTCTTTGATACCTGTACAATATCTTTGTCTGAAATTTTGTCAAACAAGGCGCGAAGCAACGGCTTTTGCATGTACATGAATCCAACATCACTTACAAATCTGTCCCATGTGGCATACTTTCTCAAAATACTGTTGATTACTGTGGATACGTGGGAATTATGTGATGATGCCTCAAAATCTATTTTTTCGTAAACATCATTAGGAATCCGAATTGTGGTGCTGGTACTTTTAACATTTCCACTTGATTTGGACATGACGTGGTGACATATGACTTATCTTATGAGGATTGCTATTCAGTGTAATACATTGTAATCAAATGCAAGATGCTGAAAGCAGAATTATGGTTTGTCTTGTGTGGGGACGGGATCGACGGTTTCATTTACAAACCCTCCCTCCTGACTTTCAGGTGGTGGAATTTTCTTTGCTTTGCCCATGCCAAGAGTTGTAATTATTACAGATACCATGATTATGACAAACACGATTTGTGGATATGCCTCGGCATTGGGGAGTCCCATGGTAAGTGGAAATGTTGCAAGCACTGCAGCTGCCAGTCCTCTTGGGATCATAACTGATGTTACCTTTCTGTCTAGTTTTGAGAATCTTTTGGTCAGGGTTGTTTTGGTTAGAATGACTCGCCCGACATAAATTATTACAGTTGCAACTATACCAAATATGATGTATTCAATATTTCCAAAACTTGCCAGTAATCCTACAAACACAAAGAAGAATGTTCTCACCAGAAATGTTAGCTGGTTGTGCATGGAATCATCTGAATCCACCTTGGGCGATTTGAATTTCAGATATCTTGATAGATGTGCCTTGTTTCCAAGCATCAAGCCAAACACCAAAGCTGTAAGCGCACCTGACTCGCCAAACGCGTTTGCCATAAAGTAAAGCACAAACAAGATTCCAAGAGTCAACATGTATGCATGCTGACTGTTTGCTAGCTTTGTTGAAACATACATCCATGGTATACCTACACTAAATCCAAGAATCAAACCAACTGCGATTGCTCTGCCAATTGTGTCTCCCAATGTGTTAATATCCAGACTGCCTGTCAATACAGCCTCAAATAGAACGAATGCGACAATAGTTGCAAGAATGTCAGTCAAAGCAGATTCAAAGCTTAGCATCGACTTTGCCTCACCAGAAATGCGAAGATTTCTGACCAATCCAAATACTATTGCAGAACTGCTTCCGCCCACTATAGAGCCAAGCAGTATGCTTTCAATCCAATTCCATTCCAGCCAATAATGAGTAAGTCCTGTCACTATTCCAACAGATATTACAAATCCAATTATGGAAAGAACCAATGCAAAATGAGCAGTCTTTACCATACTCTTGATCTCAAGGTTCAGACCGCCATCAAACATGATGATTATCAATGCCAATGCTGCAAAATATGGTACTACCTCCAGTACAACTTCAGGCTGGATTATACCTAGAACGGGACCAATTAAGACGCCAAGTACCATTATGAATGCGACATCTGGAATTCCAGTCTTTTTGAAGAAGGACTCTCCAATTACTCCAAAGAAGATCACGACACCTGCTGCTAGCAACAATACTGGTGCAGATACCAATGAGGATTCTGAAGTAGACAAAGATGCCATGGTATCCTGCATATTTGCAAGACCGTTGATCAGAAAATTCGATGATGTTGAATCAGACGATACTTCAAATGAGGGCATCATTTCTGCAATTTTTGGCTGGAATTCTTGAAAATTAAATGAGCCAAAAGCATTATTGAAGTAATTTTTTAGAGCATCCACAATGCTGAAGAAAAAGAATATTTCCATTTAGATTAGAATTGAATTTAGAATATTCTTAATAGAATAACAAGTCAATGAATATTGATTAAGGCAGATATGAAAAATCTATTATTTAAAGAATTTTTGATTTGTTTCATAGGACGAATTATTTAGACGTCATCCTTTTAAGGAAATTTTGTAAAAGAGTGCATGGAACAAGATAACGACTGCATATACAATGCATGCATGAAAGCAATCAACGTCATTGTGCACAAATAATGCAACATTGATCTGGTTTCTCATTTGAGAAATCAACATCACAACAAATGTTTTAGATCTATTTTTGAGTCAAGAAAATTTTTGAATTGATCCCGAAAAGAAAATTGTCATAAAAAAATCCCATGATTTATTTAATCCTGAAATTTCAAGTTCATAAGTACTGATGTTTTGTAATGTAAAAAATTAGGGTTAGAAGAACCCACAATGTAACTAGTCTTCGTAAAAAATCCAGGACAGTCCTTGTACTTCTTCCCAACTTGATTTGTTTTGTTTATCTTGATTGCTCATGGTATGGTATTTGTACAATTTGAATAAAAGCAACACCAATGATTTGTTCATCTCATTCATCAGGTGATTTGTATGAATTGATAAAAGATAATTTGAAAAGGATGGGCAAAAGTTGGCCCACCCCTTTGGACGGTTATGGTCGGTTAAATGGTTAGATGACTCTTATCCGCAGAATCCTAAATCACAATTTGCAGAATTTGCTTAAAAGAAAATCGTATCATTCCTCAGAATGATCTAAATACTATTTCTGATTGATTACTACTAATTGGAACTGTCACCAAGTAACTGATCGTTGTTGGTCTTAAGATCCAAATTTATGATTTTGTTATTTGTATAATTCAGACCGTCGTAATTGTTGGTATTTGATAATTTTTGACAAAACCATAATTGTTTTTCAATAAAACCAATTATGTAATGTTTGGATAATTTGTTAATCCTTGACTGAATCAAGTGCACCATGTACCCATTGTATGATAGAACATGCATCTGGAGTCAGCTGCACCTGTTCATGTCATAATCATGTACAATGACTACATGAAATATGTTCGGATGTGAAATAAGACAGCCCACAGTTTTTACAGACAATAAAATCGGCCATACTATCCACTCTTCTTATTGTATTTGTATCTTCTATTCCATCACAATATCACTCACGAATTATCTTTCATATGTCTATAATTGTAATGACATCTCTTATTACAAAACCACTCTAGTCCACCCAAGTATTCTATATGATCAGACTTGCCACAAAATGTGCATTTTATAAAATGCTTCATACTTTTTTCTTTTTTCATATTTATTCCTCCTGTTGTATTTCTCTCGTGATACTAGTTAACATGTGCCACATATTCACTGCATTAATTTCATTAAAGACCTCAAATTTGATTTAAACCCTAATCTAAATGCTATCTCTGATGTTTTTTGGCAAGTTTATACTTTGTCAGACTCTGCACCTAATGGTTTTTTATCTGAGTGAATGAATTTTTTTCTGAGGCCTGAAATGATATCCTCAAAAATTTCTTCCCTTTCTTCTTTTGTCATGATGTAATAGGCAGTTCATCATACATAAAGAGAATCTAAATCTTGGATTCCCCATATTCTAGAAAAACAACAATAGACCAATAAAGCATTCATCTTTAAGTGTCATTATGCAGAAATATATCATGACAAGAAGAATCGAAGAAGAATTGGCAGAAATGAATAGATTGAAGAGATTAGAATTAGAGTTTCTATTTTTCAAAGCTGGGATGGATAATTCAATGTTACAAAAGTATCGTGATGCATTAACAAACAAAAATATCACACATGAAAATATAACATCTAAACTTCAATATGTCTAAGTTTACATAAAATTTGACTAACCAATAGATGAGATGTAAAAGATTTGAATGTGTTGTGACATAGAAACCAATACTGTTCTAAATTTTCAAGATAATCTGAAAATGACGCATCAAGTGTTTGACTAGTAATCATTACTTCTTTTTGTTTTGTATCTAATATTTTGGATAATTTTTCCAAAATTATTCTTGCAGTGTTATCAGGTGAAATTGCAGTATATTCAAATATTTTAAGATCCTCTGTTTGCACCATTTGTAAAATGGTGCGGTGAATTCCTTAAACCCGTACTATACGCTTAATCCCTGTGGTTCATGAGAGGTTAGAATGATTTTCTTTAGTAATTAAAAAGTAATTTCTAGACATAATCAAGTGCAAGGTTAGAAGTTCTAAACAGGATAATGTATCAGAGTGAAACGTAGTTGTTCATCAGATAGTCAACATTGGACATTTCAGATGTGAATAAATGTAATTTACAGTGCTATCATGGTATATTTTTTCAGGGTTAATTTTAGATGATTTGCCCATTACAATAAGATCGACTTTGTGGGAGTTCACAAAAGATACTATGCATTCTGAGGCCACAGTACATGTAGAGATCTTGGCATTGCATGGAATATCATTTTTTGACGCAATTTCATCTAGTTTTGCAGTTTTTTCATCCATTACACTACGGCGTTTTTTGACATCTTTCTTGTCTGATTTTGTTTCAAAAAAACCCCATGTTGATTCACGTTCAATGCATGCCAAAATTGTAATCTTTGAAGCAAATTTTTTTGCCAGCTGTATTGCTCCGTTAAATGCCCTATCTCCAGTTTTGGTTCCATCGTATGGCACTAGTATATCATGAAAAGATAACGGCATTGTGTTTAATATTAAATATATTGCATATTAAAATCAAGAACATGGCAAGACAGCACTAGTTTCTTGACGGTCCCAGAATCACATTCCCACCTATGTCTGGATACACATATGCTACAATTTTCATCCACGGGTAATCTGGATCATACAGTCTGTAAAACCCTGCATCGCTCAACGTAATATCTGCTGATTGGCCAGGCAAAATTTTACCAGTTGAGATTTTGCCATCAGCGACAATTAATTCATGACGATCAGCATTTTGTATTCCACTAAGAATACTGTGTGCTACAACATCATTATTTTTAATGGTAATTGTAGTTCCAGGCTCTACAGATATTTTATCTTGTGAGAAATGTCTAAAGTACAATGAATCTACAGATCCCGTAGTTACACCAATGCCTTGAGTGGAGGAGCCTTTTGTAATGTCAATTTGGAGTTTTTGATTTGGATTGACTTCTGAAATCTTGAATTTTACAACCCCCTCTAGTTTTGCAGTATAGATGATTTTGTAAGTCTCATCAGAGGTTACTCTTCCAGTAAATCCATAAATTGAACCATTTTGGCTTTCTTCAATTTGTCTTCCAAAAAAATTGACAGTGGCTTCATCGTCACCTTGCACAACCCCGTTGATTCGGATGTACTTGCCTTCTCGAAGCATCGTTGCCTTTAATTCCGTGATTAAGAAGTTTTCATCACCCAATGTAACGAATCCTGTTTCAATTGTAGATATAATGCTGCTTCCACTTTGTCCATGAGTATACAATGAAAGATTGATTTCTGAATTTTTAATCACATCCTTTGTTGCTGCGTAACCTGTTCCTTCCAATACAAAGGAATGATTCAAAGGAATTGTTGCAAATGAATCTGCAAAACTAAATCCCAAAAAAACAATTAACAGGGATAACAATGTAACAGTTACAGCATTATAATTTCTCAGAGTTTTACCCTCTTGTTTGCGAGGTTTTGCTTTTTCTTATCTAGGATTTTGGATTTTTTAGCAAGTTTTTCATTTTTTAGATTTATGTGTTTAATTCCATCGGAGATATTTGATGTCTTTTGTTTTCTTTGTGACGTTTCCAAACGTTTTTCTCTAGTCGATTCTTCCATCAGCTCTGTTTGTTTATTTATTTTATTTGCTTTTTTTTCTAACTCTTTTACATGCTTATTCAATTTTTGAGTTTTTTTATTTTCAAATTCTAAAAGAATACCCATGTCTAGTGCATCATTAACCTAGATTTTGCAGAAATTCCAATGATGCTAATTATGGAAACAACTAGAATCATCATTGCAATTGTTCCAAATTCTGGAACCACATTAACCTGAATAGTTTCCCCCTGAGGTCCTGTAAACGGAGCTACTGTTCCAATACCCTGCAATGTAATCTTGATGATTACGTTGTCGTTACTTGGCAATTCTTTTGTAAGATGATCTCTTATACCTATTTGATGATTAACCATCGTTTCATCTAAAATAACTTGATCATTTTGAGAAACCATAATGTCATAGTTCACATTGGTTATTTCTTGCCCATTTTTGTCTGTGAATCTCACATTGACTGTCATATGCTCTCGTTCTACTGGGTTTGTGTATGCGACAAATATCCATACAGAGCCATCACTAGAAACTGTCTGTGTTTTAATCATTGAACCTAGATGGTTAGAGCCTAGACTCAATTCGGGGCTCTGAATTGTTAATTTTTCTGCAAATGCATCGATGTCAAAACTTGTAATGGTAAATAATGTAACAAGTAAGACGGACATACATACAAAATTTTTACTCTTGTTTAAGTTGAAGATGCATGTATCATTCAAAATTAAAGTCCTGATGGACTCGGATACTACTGCCGTTAATTTGATTATAATTCAAAAAAATCATTCATCTTCTATACGCTTAACTTGCTATTAAGAAGTCCCTTTAGGTCTGGATTCATCAAATATATTTTCACATACTTTCAAGATTTTTTTTTCAAAATATTCTTTTATTCGATTACTTTGGTGAATTTGGCACAGCCAAAATGTAACCACAATTCACCTGAATTCTACTGAATCCTCCTATTATGGAACCAAGATGACTAATCTTTCCAAAATTCAGAAAACGCTCTGTGTGTCCTCGTATGCACGAGTACCAGTGGCATCCACACTATCTAGTGAAAGTATACTATACAAAGATACGTAATTGGACAAACTTTCTAGTAGTGAAATCTTTCCATCTAAAAAAATCTTACCATAAATAACTAGTCGTTTTATCGTACATTAGTAAAGGATATTTTTAAAATTGTCTACCCATAATTTATCATCTTTATTCTTACGTTACTGCCTTTAGTTTCTAGATAATGTCCAATAAAATTAGTCATTTGTTCTCCAATTTTACGTCCTAATGCACCTTTCATCATGCCTGACTTTTCAATAATCTCTGTCAACACTTCATTAAT
>Ga0224507_10000237_pt1 | contig 21911 bp, 20 predicted proteins | sample SF_Jan12_sed_USG_3_FD_170159 | JGI IMG/M metagenome (GOLD analysis project Ga0224507, IMG submission 170159) | Sediment microbial communities from San Francisco Bay, California, United States - SF_Jan12_sed_USGS_13 | ecosystem: Environmental > Aquatic > Marine > Sediment | place: USA... | reverse complement strand
TCATGCTTTCTCCCTGGTTCACGATGATCTGCCTGCCATGGACGACGACGATTTGCGCCGGGGCAAGCCCACTGCGCATATAGCTTTTGGTGAGGCGGTGGCCATATTGGCCGGTGACGCCTTGCAGATGCAGGCCTTTCGTGTGATTACCCGTAGTCCGGCGCTGCTTGGCAAGCCCGGCTTGCAGGTCGCATTGATTGACCTGATCGCCGAGGCGGCAGGCTCCCAGGGCATGACAGGCGGTCAGGCGATCGACCTGGCGGCAGAGGGAAACATCCTGAGCCAGTCGGAACTGGAAACCATGTTCGCCAAGAAGACCGGGTGTCTGATCAGGGCAAGTATTATCAGCGCTTGTTTGTGTGCCGGGGTTGATGAACAGACAATGGAAGACTACGACCGTTACGCCCGGGCCATAGGCCTGGCGTTCCAGATCAAGGACGATGTGCTGGACGAAGAGGGGGACACCGCGGTGATCGGAAAGCCCCAGGGCTCAGATCGCGCCCACGGCAAGGCGACCTATCCCTCCTTGTTCGGGCTGGACAAGGCCAAGGATCGTTGCGAGGAGCTGTACCAGCAGGCGATGAGCGTCCTGGATCGCCAGGCAGAGTCTGCAGAGGGTCTGCGCTGGCTTTCTCAATACGTGGTCAAGCGCGACTTCTAGCTCTTGTGCGCTGACGGTAAAGACGCCAGCCCAGTAGCAAGGCCAGCGCTGCAATGTAATACAGGGGTTCGCGCACGTCCTGCTTTACCTGCCAGTAGAAATGCCAGGTTACCAGTATGCTGGCCGGATATATCAACCGGTGAAGCTGGGTCCAGCGTTGTCCCAATCGCCTGATCATTCCCTTTGTTGAGGTTAAGGCCAGCGGCAGCAGCATTAACCAGGCGCTGAATCCCAGGGTGATGTAGGGCCGTTCCAGCACGTCTTCAATAATCGCTGACCACAGCATTGACTGGTCCAGTACCAGGTAGATTGTCAGATGCATGCAGGCATAGAAGAATGCAAACAGCCCCAGCATTCTCCGGTAGGCAAACAAGGCCCTCCAGCCACTGATATGCGCCAGGGGGGTGACGCACAAGGTGATCAGGAGCAGGTTCAGCGCCCACTTTCCGCAACTGTGCAGCAACATCTCCACCGGGTTGGCGCCCAGGCTGAAGCCCTGGACACCGAAGGCGCCCAGTGCGAGTTGGATGAACGGCATGCCGCACAGTGCAAATACCAGGGGCTTGATCAATCTGCGCCTGAGCAGCAGGGTGTTGACAGGTTTAAGCCACATCCTCAGAAGTTACGCTTAAGATCCATGCCCGCATACAGTGAGGCGACCTGGTCGGCATAACCGTTGAACATCAGGGTTTCTTGCTTGGGGGCAAAAATCCCGGCGCCTATCCGCCGTTCCCTGGCCTGGCTCCAGCGCGGGTGGTCTACCTCTGGATTCACATTGGCGTAAAAGCCGTACTCGCCCGGTTGTGATTGCCTCCAGCTGTTGTTCGGCGCGGTTTCTCTGAAGCGGATTTCGGTTATGGCCTTGATGCTTTTGAAACCGTATTTCCACGGGATGACAAGTCGTAGTGGCGCGCCGTTTTGATTGGGCAGTTCTTCACCGTACAGTCCGGTGGCCAGGATGGTAAGCGGATGCATGGCCTCGTCGATGCGCAGGCCTTCACGATACGGCCATTGCAGGACCCGGGTCTTCTGGCCGGGCATGCGCGAGGGATCGTTCAGGGTTACGAATTCCACGAACTTTGCCCTTGAGGTAGGCAGGAATTCTTTCAGCAGTTCACCCAGGGGAAAGCCCACCCAGGGAATGACCATGGACCAGGCCTCAACACAGCGCAGTCGATAGATGCGTTCTTCCATGGCGCGTCCCGCCAGGATGTCTTCCAGGTTGTAGGTGCCGGTTTTCTCGGCCTCGCCGGAAATTTTCAGCTGCCAGGGCCAGGGATTAAAGTTCCTGGCCTGGTGCTGTGGCTGGTCCTTGCCCGTGCCGAATTCGTAATAGTTGTTGTATGTAGTGATGTCCGAGTAGCTGTTGGGTTGTTCACTGGTGCTGAAGTCGCTTGGGCTGATGTTGTTCAGCCATGTTGGCTTGTCCGCCAGCAAGCGGGTTGGAAGACTGGCGGCGAGTGCCAATGTTGCGGCCTCGCGCATAAAACGCCGGCGTCCGAAATACAGTCGGCTATCGGTAATCTCAGAGGAAAGTATGTCCGGCGTTTTCTTGATCAGCATGCTGCCATCCCGTTGGAATACTCTGTCTTAGAGCTGTAACTGGTGAATCAGTTCATTACTTGTCAGTGTTTTCGCCGCGCATCGCCAGCTGGATGCAGGCCCGTCGATTGCCGTGGGGGTTCCCAGGGGCGACAATAGCGCAGCTATGCCAACCCCGGGAAACGAGTTTTGAACGCGCTATTACAAGAATTGATTGATCACCTGGACCTGGATCGGCTCGAGGCCAACTTGTTCAGGGGCGAGAGCCGAGACATAGGCAGTGCCCGGGTTTTCGGCGGCCAGGTGCTTGGCCAGGCGCTGATTGCCGCCTGCACCACGGTGGAGGAGCGAATCCCGCATTCACTGCATGCGTATTTTCTGCGCTCCGGTGATTTCAATGCACCCATCGTCTACGAGGTCGAGCGTAACCGGGACGGTCGCAGCTTTTCTTCCCGCCGGGTGGTAGCGATTCAGCACGGCCGCCCGATATTCACCATGGCTGCATCTTTCCAGGTGCCCGAAGCCGGCGTTGAGCATCAAAGTACGATGCCTGATGTGCCGGGCCCCGAGGGCCTGCAGGATATCGAGACCTATGCTGCAGGCGAAAAAGAACACCTGCCGGAAAAGCTCAGGCGCTACCTTTGGAGTCGCAAGCCGTTCAGCTTCCGGCCGGTGCAGCCGATTGATTACCTGGCGCCGCAGAAGCGAGAGCCGCGCAAACAAATCTGGTTCAAGGCGGTAGACAAACTGCCGGATGATCCAAATCTGCACCTGGGCCTGATGGCATACGTGTCGGATTACGATCTACTCACCACCTCAACATTGCCTCACGGCCTGGCGTTCATGCAGGGTAATGTGCAAATGGCCAGCCTGGACCACGCCATGTGGTTGCACCGGCCTTTCCGCCTGGATCAATGGTTACTGTATGACTGTGACAGTCCTGTGGCGGTAGGTGCCAGGGGGCTTTCCCGCGGGAGTGTCTATACCCAGGACGGAGTCCTGGTTGCCTCAGTAGCCCAGGAAGGTTTGATCAGGGTGTGGAATGAACCAAGGCCAAGCTGATTCAGTGAGCGGGGACCGAAGACAATGAGCAATAACGATATGCCGCTGGATTTGGCGTGGAATCGATTCCACAAGCAGGAGGAGGCCGTTGAGGGAGCCCTGGCGCTGTCACATTGGCTGCTTGAGAACGCGAGGCCCGAGCCGGTCATGGAATGCCTGGGCAGTGACTCCCGGGTGATTGAGCTGGATTTTTCTGCGAGGGCCACCCGGCTCGGCGCCCTGGACCTGACCGAGGCCGGGGCAAGTGAAGGCGTCAATCGTTTGATTGCCGAATACGGTGCAGGCGCCGCACTCGGGCGTTATGCGGAAGACAGGGGCTGCTATTCCAGTCCCCAGTTCCTTGGAGAAGGCCAGCCCCGGTCCACTCATCTTGGTGTGGACGTGTTTGTCCCGGCGGGCACGCCGGTTCACGCGCCGTTTGATGCTGTGGTGGTAGTGGTCGCTTTGAATGACGGGCACCTGGACTATGGGCCTACGGTGATACTGCGCCATGACTTGCCCGGTGCCCCGAGAAGTTTTTTCACCCTCTATGGACACTTGAGTATGGATTCCCTGGACTCCCTGAGCCCAGGCCAGAAGATCAAGGCGGGCGAAGTGTTCGCCCAAATAGGAGACGAGCAGGAAAACGGTCATTGGCCGCCCCACCTGCATGTGCAGCTTATCCTGGATTTACTGGGGGAGACCAAGAATTTCGTTGGCGTGTGTGCACCGGCTGAACTGCCGTTCTGGCGGCAAATTTGCCCTGATCCGGTGCGTATCCTGCACCTGCCTGAACCGGCGGCTAGTGGGGTGGTGCTGACTTCCTAGGCACTGAGTCAGTCAGGTTTTTCTCGGCGGTAGCGGCGCAGGTAATGCACGTTTCGGCAAAAGGCAGGGCCTCCAGTCGCTGCTCGGCAATCAGTTCCCCGCATTCTGCACATTCACCGAATTCATCCGCTTCTATGCGACGAAGCGCGCCGGAAATAAGCTGAAGTTCTTGTCGGGCCTGGGAGCCAAGGGCATCCATGACTTCCTCGTTTTCTCGCTCAGTTGCCTGCTCTGCAAAGTCCGCGCTTAAGGGCTCTTCCTCGTGACGAACGTCCGAGGTAATACGCTCCAGTCGGCTCATTAATTCGGCGCGCCGTGCCAGCAAATTCTCTCGAATGTGTTGATATTTGGTCACGGCGTACTCCTCTATATTTTGCGTAGCTGCGTCATTTCCCGCTGGTCTGGCGGGCGACTGCATCCTGGGCTGCCTTGACCGCGTCGGGGTCGCCAAGAAATCGGCTACTGATTGGTTTTAGTGAGTTATCAAGTTCGTAGAGCAAGGGTACGCCAGTGGGGATGTTCAGGCCGGTGATGTCTTCGTCTGAAATGCCATCCAGCTTTTTCACCAGCGCTCGCAGACTGTTGCCATGAGCCACGATGAGAACGTTTTTGCCAGCCTTGAGTTGCGGGGCAATGCGTTCTTCCCAGTAGGGGAGAACCCGGTCAAGGGTGGTTTTGAGCGATTCGGTCGCAGGTAGAATTTTCGGATCCAGCGCTGCGTAACGTTCGTCAAATCGTGGGTGTTCCGGGTCGTCCCATCCCAATGCAGGCGGGGGAACGTCGTAGCTGCGGCGCCAGATTTGTACTTGGTCGGCGCCATGCTTGGCTACCGTTTCAGCCTTGTCCAGGCCCTGCAGGGCGCCGTAGTGGCGCTCGTTTAGCAGCCAGCTGCGTTCTACCGGCACCCACATGCGATTGGTGTTGTCCATCACGATCCACAAGGTTCGAATGGCGCGCTTGAGCACGGATGTGAACGCGAGGTCGAAATGGAAGTCCTCGTCCAGGAGTTGCCGGGCTGCACGAGCTGCCTCAGCCTTGCCCTGGTCGGTCAGTTCCACGTCGTGCCAGCCTGTAAACAGGTTTTCCAGGTTCCAGACGCTCTGTCCGTGTCTCAAAAGTACGAGTTTGCCAGCCATTTTTTACCCTTAGTTATCCGTTGGGCTTCGTCAGTAGCACCAAGTTAGAGCATACCCGGCCTGAGCCGGGCTGCCATTGTGGTTTCCCGCATTAACCCAGTTGGGTCAGTTTCCTGATCTCCTGCAGGGCGACTGACAGGGTGGGGAAGTCCATGCTGCCGCTTGAACGCATTTCCGCGACCAGTTTTTGCAGGTGGGATACCTGTTCCGAGACGCTGCCCAGCCAGCGGTCCACCAACTCCTGGGGAGAGGCAGTGCTGCGGCGGGTCAGCAATTTCGCAGTGAGTTGTCGCTGCAGGCTATACAGATTCTCTCGCAGGGAACCGCGGGCGATTGCCTGCCAGCGGCCCTCGACCTCCAGTGTCTCAATTTGCTCGAGAATCCAGTCCAGGGACAAAGCGCGTCCCAGTTCAAAGTAGGTCTTGGCAACCCGACTTTCATCAAGATTGGATTCCAGGGCTATTTCAACGATATCCAGGGTTGAGAATGCTGCGGGCAACAAGGACATGCTTTGGGCAACCTTCTCGGTGACACCGATTTCCCGATACAACCCGGCCGCCTCGGAGACTCTGTGACTCATTGGCCCAATCAACGCCTTGGGCAGCGCCTTGAATGCGCGGACCAAGCCAGGCTGCAGTCGGGACACGATAGACCTCACATTCAGCGGTGCATCGTGATGCTGCATGATCCAGGCGCTGGCGTGACGCAGCAATCGTGTGATCTCGAACATCATGGCGTACTGGACGCTGGCCGGAACCTGGTTATCCAGCGCTTCAATATCGTGCCAGTTTTCGCGGACACCGAATATTTCCCTGGCGATGGTGTAGGCCCGGGCAATCTTCGCCGCGTCCGCCCCGGTCTCTTCCATCATACGCAGAAGGAACACCGGCCCCATCCTGTTAACCACGCTATTGCATATCACTGTGGCGACGATTTCCCGTGCCAACTGGTGATTACGCAGCACATCCCGGAACCTCTTGCGCATGGGTGCGGGGAAGTAAATTTCCAGTTCGTCGGACAGATAGGCGTCCTCCGGTACGTTGGACTCGATCAGGTCCTGGTACAGGGCTATCTTGGAATAACTCACCAGCAGTGAAAGTTCCGGACGGGTGAAGCCTGCACCCACTGCCTTGCGAGCCTTGATCTCGGCATCACTGGGAAGGAATTCTAGTTCCCGGTTCAGTACACCAGCCTTTTCGAGGGCCCGCATGACGAATGCGTGTTCGTTCACACGCTCCACCGAGTGGGCTTCCATCAAGCTGATGGCCTGGGTCTGCAGGTAGTTATTGCGCAGGACAAGTTTGCCTACTTCATCAGTCATCGAGGCAAGCAGTTTGTTGCGAGTTTTTTCATCGAGGCCGGTGCTGTCAGCAACCTGGCGCAGCATGATCTTGATATTCACCTCGCGGTCCGAGGTGTCCACACCGGCTGAATTGTCGATGAAGTCGGTGTTGATGCGGCCACCCTTCTTGGCGTATTCGATGCGGCCGAGCTGGGTAAGGCCCAGGTTGCCACCCTCGCCAACAACCTTGCAGCCCAGTTCGTTACCATTTACCCGCAGGGCGTCATTGGCCCTGTCTCCAGCATCGGCATTACTCTCTGTGGAAGCTTTCACATAGGTGCCAATACCGCCGTTCCACAACAGGTCAACATCCATCTTCAGAATTGCCCGCATGAGTTCTTGCGGCGTCATGCTGGTCTCGGTCGTGCCGAGCATGGCCTGTACCTGGGGACTGAGGTCCAGGTGCTTTTCAGTGCGCAAGAATACGCCGCCACCGGCAGATATCAGGTTGGTGTCGTAGTCGGCCCAGGATGAGCGCGGCAGGTTAAACAGGCGCTCGCGCTCCACATAGCTGGTTTCCGGATCGGGATCGGGATCCAGGAAAATATGCATGTGGTTAAACGCTGCCTGCAAGCGAATGTGTCGGGACTGCAGCAGTCCGTTTCCGAATACGTCGCCGGCCATGTCACCAATGCCTACCACGGTGAAATCAGTGGTCTGGGTATCGATGCCACGTTCGCGGAAGTGGCGCTTGACCGCTTCCCATCCGCCCTTGGCGGTGATGCCCATGCCCTTGTGGTCGTAACCGGCGGAGCCGCCTGAAGCGAAGGCATCCCCCAGCCAGAAGTTGTACTCGGCAGAAACGGAGTTAGCGATGTCGGAGAATGTGGCGGTTCCCTTGTCGGCTGCCACCACCAGGTAGTAGTCGTCTTCATCCTGTCGGACTACCAGCTCCGGGGGTACGACTTTGCCGTCTACCAGGTTGTCGGTGATGTCCAGCAGGCCTCGGATGAAGCTCTTGTAGCAATCGATAACTTCAGCCATGATCGCATCGCGATCGCTCTTTGGCAGACGCTTGCACACGAAGCCACCCTTGGCGCCAACCGGCACAATCAGGGTGTTTTTGACGTTCTGTGCTTTCATCAGGCCCAGTACTTCGGTGCGGAAGTCTTCCATGCGATCTGACCAGCGCAGACCACCCCGGGCGACCTTGCCGCCACGCAGGTGCACGCCTTCCATCCTGGGTGAGTAAACGAATACCTCGTACTTGGGGCGCGGAAGGGGAAGGTCCGGAATCTTGGTCGGATCCAGCTTGAACGAGACGTAGGTCTTGGGATCACCCAGGTCTGAGATCTGGTAGAAGTTGGTACGCAGGGTTGCCTTGATCACGGTCAGGAAGGCACGCAGGATGCGGTCCTCGTCCTGGCTGGCAACCTTGTCCAGCGCAGTCCTGATCTCATCAAGACAATTCTCGGCGACAGTCTTGCGCTTTCGTGAGCCCAGGTGTGGGTCAAAACGCGCCTCGAACAACTGCACCATCAGCCGTGCAATACCAGCGTTACGGTCGACGACCTGTTCCATGTACGGCTGGCTGAACGGCAGACCGGTCTGCAGCAGGTAGCGACAGTAGGCCCTCATCAGATATGCCTGCCGCCAGCTCAGGCCGGCGCTTAGCACCAGCTTGTTAAAGCCATCGTTATCGGTGACGTCCGCCCACATCCGGCTGAATGTTTCCTGGAAGTTGGCGTTGATTTCACCCAGGTAAAAGGTTCCCTCGCCATCCATGACCATGTCGAAGTCCTGGATCCAGATTTCCCTGCCATCTTCCAGCACGCAATGGTAGGGGCGTTCGCTGATGACTCGCAGTCCCAGGTTTTCCAGCATGGGAAGCGCATCGGACAAGGGAATAGGATTGTTCAGGCGACACAGTTTGAATCGCAGCTTGTTGACGTGGAACGACTCGGGACGGTACACGCTCATTCGCAGTTCTTCGGGCTCGTCGATCAGCAGACCCATACGCTCCACATCGAATGTGCCCTCATAGGGTGATGAATCCTCCATATAAGCAGCAGGGAAGCTCTTGCCGAATCGCTTGAACAGTTTTGAGCCGGCGTCTTCACCAAGGCGTGTGATCAGGGCGGCTTTCAGTTTGTCGCCCCAGGTTCGAACACCCTCTGCCAGGTCATCTTCCAGCTTGCCGACATCAACCCGTGGCATGCGGCCTTCGCCCAGGCGGACAATGAACTGCACCCGAGCGAGACTGGCGTCGGACAGCTGTACCCGGTGCTCCGAGCCTGTGCCCTTGTAGCGATCTATCAGGATTGCCTCGAGGCGCTGACGCACCTCGGTGTTGTACTTGTCCCGGGGGACGAATACCAGGCATGAGACAAAGCGGTGAAACGCATCGCGCCTCACGAACAGTTTCACTCTCTGGCGTTCCTGGAGGCTCATTATCCCGGTGGTAATTCGGGTCAGGTCTTCCACGCTGGTCTGGAACAGTTCTTCCCTGGGGTAGGTGTCCAGCACATGCTGCAGGGCCTTGCCGGCATGGCTGCGGGGGTCAATGCCGGACTCGGCCATGACCCGGGCTACCTTGTGTCTGAGCAAAGGAATGTCGCGGGGATTCCGGCTGTAGGCCACCGAAGTGAAAAGTCCAAGGAATCGCTTTTCTCCAACCACTCGACCGGCACTGTCGAAAATCTTGATACCGACGTAATCCAGGTATGCACTTCTATGTACCGTGGACTTGGAATTGGCCTTGGTGATGAACAGAAGTTCTCTGGCGCGCGCCTGGGAACGAATGTCCCGGGAGGTGATTTCCACTGGTTTTGGTTTGCGAGAGCTGGTTGAACGCAGGATGCCCAGGCCAGTCTTGGGCAGTGGTTTGAGAATGTCTTTGTCCTCGCCCCGATCCAGTTCGTACTCCCGGTATCCGAGCAAGGTGAAGTGGTTGTCTTCCATCCAGCGAATCAGGGCCACGCTTTCAGCAACGGTGGCTTCATCAATGGGCGGCGGATTTTTCTCGATATCTTCGCAAATCTCCCTGGCCTTGTTACGCATTGCGTCCCAGTCTTCCACGGCACTGCGCACATCGGCGAGAATGACTTTCAGGCGCTTGATTAATTTCTTGAGCGCATCTTCATCCGGTTCACGGTCTATCTCCAGGCGCATCATGGATTCTTTTGCGCCCTTGGTCTGATTTTTCTTTCTCGGCAGGATGTCCAGCAGGTTGCCTTCTTCGTCACGCACCACACTGAGAATAGGGTGAATGGTCAGCTGCACTGTCAAGCCGGTTTCATTAATTGCCGCGCGAACCGAATCCACCAGGAAGGGCATATCGTCATTAACGATTTCCACGATGGTGTAGGCGTGGCTCCAACCGTATCCGTCGAGTGTCGGGTTAAAGGCGCGAATCTTCGGCTTTCCAGGCTTGCGCTTCTGGGCAAATTGCAGACCCGAGATTGCGGCGGTAACCAGGTCATCCGGATCGTGATTGGCCAGGTCGTCAAGCGAGACATTGCGGTAGGCTTGCTTGACGAATTCCGTCAGCAGAGGCTGGTCCTTGGCTGCAGGATGGTTGCTGGCAATGGCTACGATGGACTCCAGTAGCTTGATCTGGGCATTAGATGATCGGCGTTGCATGACTTATATGGCTCCGCTGCCGCAGATTGCTACGGCGCTGGTAAAGAAGAATTCCTAGATTGTTTGCCTTGATTCCGGCTAACCGTGGCTTGAAACCTGCCACCAGACTCCTCGCTGAAATCGCGCTATTTGCGAATTGTAACCCTGCTTTTGACAGGGTGAAACAAGAGTTATCCGAAGTCGGACTTCGGAAACTAAAAACGGTGATTGGCGGGCGCAAATCTTGCCTGTGAAATGCCTGTGCTGATATCGCGGAAACCCGCAATCCAGCTGCGCTTTCAGCATAATTACACCTCTTTTGAGCTGTTCATACTGGCCTGCTGCATGAGTTTTTCCAGCAGCGTTTCAAGTTGCAGTCGTTCCTGCCGGGTGAGGGTTTCCAGCAGCCTGGATTCATAGGCGTGGGCCAGGGGAACGATCCGCGCCAGCAGCGCTTCTCCATCGGGGCTCAGGCGCAGCAAAGTTCGGCGGCGGTCGAGGGTGTCAATTGAGCTGACCACGCGGCCCCTTTCCATCAAGCTGGAAACTGCTCTGCTGACGGCTACCTTGTCCATGGCTGTTCGCTGGGCGACCTCCCGGGCGGATGAGTCGGGGTAGCCGCCAAGGGTGGCCAGTACCCGCCATTCGGGAATGCGCAGATCAAACCGCTGGGAGTATGCGCCGGCCAGGGTGGTGGAGATGGTGTTGGCCAGGACGCTGATTCGGTACGGCAGGAAACTGTCCAGTTTCAGTGGGGTTTGTTTTGCCACGCCTCGGGTTCTCTTGAATTAGTTTCAAATGAAACTATAATTCCTTCTACGATGCAACGCCAGCCGGAATAATCTCGAAACCTGTCTACCGGCTCACCGAGGAGTATGTAATGGCCGACCTTTTTGATAACCCCATGGGCACGGATGGATTCGAGTTTGTGGAATACGCAGCTCCTGATCCTGAATTGTTGCGAAGGCTGTTTGCCAGCCTGGGCTTTCCGGTCACCGCGCGCCATCGCAGCAAGGACGTCACCTTGCACCGCCAGGGTGACATCAACTTCCTGATCAATGCCGAACCCGACAGTTTTGCACAGGGATTCGCACGTCAACATGGTCCCTGCGTTTGCGCCATGGCCTTCCGTGTTAAGGATGCCTCACGGGCACAGAAACGCGCGGTGGAACTTGGCGCAACCGCTGTTGAAGGACCGGTAGGCCCCATGGAGCTGAATATCCCGGCCATCGAGGGCATTGGCGGAAGCCTGATTTACCTGGTGGATCGCTACGGCGATCAGACTATTTACGATGTGGACTTCGTGCCTGAGGCGCCTACCGGCGAATTCGTGGATGCGGGCCTGACCTATATAGATCACCTGACTCACAATGTGTTCCGGGGCAATATGGACAAGTGGAGCAGCTTCTACGAGAAGTTGTTCAATTTCCGCGAAATTCGCTACTTCGATATCGAAGGCAAGCTGACTGGGCTGCTCAGTCGCGCCATGACCAGTCCCTGCGGCAAGATCCGTATCCCGATCAATGAGTCACAAGACGACAAGAGCCAGATCGAGGAATATCTGCGCCAGTACCAGGGAGAGGGTATTCAGCATATAGCCCTGGGCACGGACGATATCTACAGTTCTGTGGACAAGCTACGCAGCAACGGGGTGGAGTTCCAGGATTCGCCCGACACCTATTACGAGCAGGTTGACGAAAGAGTGGTCGGTCACAAAGAACCCCTGGATGAGTTGCGCAAGCGACGCATCCTGATTGACGGTGCGCCGACTGAAGACCAGGGCATTTTGCTGCAGATTTTCACCAAGAATGTTATCGGACCGATTTTCTTCGAGATTATCCAGCGCAAGGGCAATGAGGGTTTCGGCGAAGGCAATTTCCGCGCCCTGTTTGAGTCCATCGAGCTGGATCAAATGCGCCGCGGCGTGCTGTAGGGAGAAAGGGATGAAACACTGGATCGCCTTTCCACGCAGCGAGGGCCAGGCTTCGCGCCAGGCCCACGCGGCGCTACCGGAAAATACTTACGAGCGTGAACTGGGCAAAGAGGGATTTTTCGGTCCTGCCACCCACATGTATCACCGCCGCCCGCCGACTGGCTGGGAGAGTTTTGAGGGGCCAATTCGCCCCCGGGCATTTGATGCGGGAAAACTGGATAGTTCAGGGGCCAGTCCCTGGGACGCCACCTTGTTGATGAGCAACGCGTCGGTGGGTATCCGGATCTGGAACTGTGGCGAAACCATGGACCACCTGGTGCGAAACAGTGACGGAGACGAATTGCTGTTCGTACACAAGGGCCGTGGAGACCTGTTTTGCGACTACGGTCACCTTGCAGTGGGAGAGGGCGATTATGTGGTGCTGCCTCGCGGGACCATGTGGCGCCTGGAGGTTATTGAGCCCCTGTCGGTGTTGCTCGTCGAGGCCACCAATGACAGCTATAGGCTTCCTGACAAGGGAATCCTGGGTCCCCATGCAATCTTCGACCCGGCAGCGCTTGAGACGCCGCATATTGATGAGGCGTTTAAGGCCCAGCAGGGCGATATGCCCTGGCAGGTCAGGGTGAAACGCGGCAATGAGCTAAGCAAGATCGGCTATCCGTTCAATCCCCTGGACGCGGTGGGCTGGAAGGGCGACCTTGCGCCGGTACGCATAAACTGGCGAGACATACGCCCTTTGATGAGCCATCGATACCACCTGCCACCTTCTGCGCACACAACGTTTCTTGCGGGTCGGTTTGTTATTTGCACCTTCGTCCCCCGACCCTTCGAAACGGACCCGGATGCGTTGAAAGTGCCTTTCTTTCACAACAATGATGACTACGACGAATTGATTTTCTACCACCAGGGAAAGTTCTTCTCGCGTGATAATATTCATCCCGGAATGATGACCCTGCACCCTTGCGGATTTACCCACGGACCCCATCCCAAGGCCCTGGCCAACATGTTGAATCAGTCAGCCGAGGCTACTGAAGAGGTAGCGGTGATGATCGACACCCGGGACGCCCTGGAGGTCCACGATGTCGCTGAGACCGTGGAGTGGACCGGCTACGTGGATTCCTGGAAGGGCTGATTCGCCCCTGACCGTCGGGACCGGTTTCTCAGCCGCTCCCGCTTCACCAGGCCCGAACTGATCGTTGCCAAGGCAGTGAAGAAAACCAATACTGTAATCAGTCGGATACCGACTTGATTCGATAGATCCCTGCAGCGGTCCAGGATGGGCCCCGCCGCAGGGTTCGGGCGCCGTTCGATTCGGACTGCGCTCGCTGTCATGTTGCGCTCATCCTCCATGTCCGGAGAGAACATGCTTGCCCTGGTGATCGCCGTCAGTGTCGTACTGGTCGTTTCCTTCCTCTGCTCCATTTTCGAGTCAGTGCTGTTGTCGCTGACACGACCGCAGATCGAAGTCATGGTGCAGCAGAAAAAGCGGGCGGGCCGCCTGCTGGCAAAATTCAAGGAGAACATGGACGTGCCCATCGCGGCCATTCTGATTCTCAATACCGCGGCCCACACCATCGGCGCCGCGGCGGCGGGCGCCAGCTACACCAGCGCATTCGACGCCGGCACGCTCTGGATATTCTCCATCGTGTTTACCCTGGCCGTGTTGCTGCTCACGGAAATTATCCCCAAGACCCTGGGTGTCAACTACACGTCCATGCTGGCATCTCCCGTGGCCTACGGAATCAATTTCCTGACCCTGGTGCTCAAGCCCATGGTGCTGGTCAGCGAAAGGATTTCCCGGTCGCTGCGCAGCAACTCGGACATCCCGGTGACGTCTGCCGAGGAAATTCGCCTGCTGGCTTCCCTGGGTCGAAGTGCCGGCGTGGTCGGGGTGAAGACCGCCGGTATCATCGTCAGCGCCACCCACCTGCGACACATGCATGCCCACGATCTGATCCTGCCCCGGGAGGCCGTGCGTTTTCTCTCGGCCGACATGGACAGGCAGCAGGTCATGGACTACGTGCGAAGCTCCGGTCACAGCCGCTTTCCCTTTTCTTCCACCGGCAACCTGGATGATGTCACCGGCGTAGTGCTGGTGAAGGACTTGATGTACTGGTTGCTGCAGAACGAGGGCGAGGAAATTGCCTGGGACGAGATCACCCGTGAAGCACTGATCGTTCCCGATAGTCAGCCCGTGTTCCAGTTGCTGCGCACCTACCAGGACACGCGTCGGCACCTGGCTGTCGTGGTGGACGAGTATGGCAGCGTGGAGGGCATCGTCACCCTGGAAGACGTGCTGGAGGAGATCGTCGGCGACATCCGTGACGAGAGTGACCTGCCCCTGAACGAAGTGCAGCAGGAACCCGGCGGATCCCTGGTGGTGAATGCCCAGGTGGACCTGCGCATGCTGTCCTCTATGCTGGGTGTGCCCTGGGACCCGGAAATCGAGCCCACCACCGTGGGCGGACTGGTCATCGAGGAACTCGAGCGCATACCGGTGGTGGGGGACGCCATCGACTGGAACGACTTTCGTATAGAGGTGCTTCGAGCAGACCGGCGCCGGGTAATCTCCCTACGGGTCATCAGGAATGCCTGACCCGTTAGGCAGGCTTGTTGTGTCGGCTACTCGTCGGGCTGGCTGACCACAAGCAACACCAGGCCGTTAAGCATGGAGTACTGGAACGCACCGGCCAGGGCCGCGCTGCCCAGTGGTGTCTGCCACATCTGGAAATACGCACCGCCAATGGTTGAAAACAAACCGAACCAGATTAGCAAGGCGACGCCACAGCCCATCAGTCCGTAGTGCTTGGCGGCATTGAATTCCACCGCGGACTCGTGTCGCGCATTCCACATGTCCATGGCGCCCTTGCCGGCCAGCAGCCCAGCCAGAATTTCCAGCCCGATGATGATGGCCAGTATTAACCAGGTGAGGAAACTGCCGCCCAGTGCCGGACCGAAAGACGTGGGATAGGCGGAGTGATCCGCCATGCTGATGACCGAGAGTACGAAGTTGTAGGCCGGCCCCAGGTTGACCAGGTTTTGCGCTGCGTACATCAGGCAGAACAGGGATACAAACGCGATTAGTGAGAACTTCAGTAGACGAGTCATAGTGGACTTCTCCGAGGAATATTTTTTCGCGAAGGGTCGTTTAGAATAAGGTACTCCAGCAAACCCCGGGTTTCCACAGCCATTAGTCTGGCCGGCGGGCTATTTCCCGGGCGTCAGACTGGGTGAGATGACTGTTTTTATGGGCCCAGCACCGGATGTTTATTGGGAAATTACCGTTTGTGGTAACCTTGTTCGCAGATTCCCGGGGCCGATGAAACGCCTTGTCCGGGTGGCAGACAAAAGCCGCGGTTCTGGGCGTGTAGATGATCTGAACCCGGGATCCGGAATAATGTCGGATCCCGCATCAGACCTCAACGAAGACGCCAGCAGATCGAGATGCGAGGACTTTTCCAGGCAGATTTACCTGCCACTCATTGTTGTATTAGATCCGTGTCGCGGCAATTGGTAGCGGCCTGCGCTGTTGTTGGGCATCGCCGGCAAACGCAAGGACTAACGGTAATTACAGGTAGGTGACCATGCAGAGCGAAGCAGCAGTCAATCGATACAGTGTTGCAGAAGAGATTGCCCATACGGTAACTCATGGCATCGGCGCATTACTGAGTATTGGCGGACTGGTTGTGCTGGTGGCTTTTTCGACTCTCAATGGCGATGCCTGGCATATCACGAGCACCAGTATTTATGGTGTCACACTGATTATGCTTTACACCGCTTCCAGTCTTTATCACGGCATTCCCCATGCCCGGGCGAAGCAGTTGTTACAGCGACTGGATCATGCTGCAATTTTTCTGCTCATAGCTGGAACCTACACGCCGTTTACCCTGGTCAGTCTAAGGGGTGACTGGGGTTGGGTGCTGTTTGGGCTGGTATGGACGATCGCCATTGCAGGCGTTTTTCTGGAACTGGCTTGCGAGAAGCGTTACGAACGGCTGTCCCTGAGTCTGTACCTGGGACTGGGCTGGATCGTGGTTCTGGCCATCAAGCCCATGCTCAGGTCGGTGGAAATGGGTGGTTTGCTGCTGCTGCTGGCTGGCGGCCTGTGCTACTCCCTGGGTGTAATCTTCTACGTCTGGAAGAAGCTGGCCTATCACCATGCGATTTGGCACTTGTTTGTCCTGGCGGGCAGTGTGCTGCACTTTTTCTCCATCCTGCTTTACGTCGTGCCGCCCGGCCGGTAAGTGATGCCGCGACCCTGACGCGGGCTTGAATCCGATCCCTGCCTTTGGGAGAGGGATAATCGCTTATCTCGATGGCCGCGCTTCGAGGCTATTCACTAATTTCATATTTGTCAGATAGTTAGCCATTACACGCCTGGATGTAAGAATTCATTGACGCGCATTTTAAAGTAAAGTAATTTATACACAAAGACTACTAAATTGTACTTCCTCTTGGGCGGTGGCGCTCGGGAGTCAGGGGATGGAGATGGATCTGAGTTTTCGTGAAAAATTTGAATATGTGGTCATCGTGGGACTGCTGGCGGTGTACGGCTATTACTTCTTCCGGGTGTTGCCGCCAATGGGTTCGGATATCTTGCCTGAGCAGATCACCCTTTTTGTCGGATTGCTGGTGTTGTTAATTCTCATATTCATTGTCGGGGCCATCGCGCTGGCGGTGCAAGCTCGCTCTGATGCAGTGCCCGATGACGAGCGAGACAAGCTTATTACCTTGAAAAGTATGCGAAATGCCTATTTTCTGTTGGCGGGAGGCGCGGTCACGGCCATAGTCAGCGCGCTGGTCACCGAGGGGAACTTCTGGTTTGTTCATGTGCTGTTGGTCACCCTGGTGCTGGCCCAGTTGCTGGAATCCCTGTCGCGGCTGTATTACTACCGCCAGGGGGTTTGATGTGGGCAAGGCGGGATCGTTCATCACCAACCGGGTACGCGCACTGCGCTTTGAGCGGGACGAAATGACCCAGGCTGAACTGGCCAAGCTGGTAGGGGTCACCCGCCAGACGGTGCACGCCATAGAAAGGAACAAGTATTCCCCATCACTGGAGGTAGCCTTTCGCATTGCCCTGGTGTTCAAGGTGCCTCTGGAAGAGGTGTTCCAGTACCGGGAAGGGGCCGAAATAGTCGCGGCGGAGAGGACTTGGAATGAGTCTTGTGCGGAATGAGCCTACTGGCGAGCGCAGGGGGACTGCCTTACATGGTTTGATCAACCTGATTCTTTGCCCCAAAAGCCAGAATTAAAGTACGAATAACAATCAATTAAGCGTACAATGCGTGGTCAACCCGCTCCATTGAGTCTTCGGCCGTTTCTTGACCAGGTCCTCTGATATGCGGAATTTAACCATTTGGGGGTATCGTGGATAAGAAATTGTATGTGGGCAATCTGCCCTATTCGGCTACTGAAGAAACTCTTTCTGAGAAGTTTTCTGAGTTTGGAACCGTTGAGTCAGCCAAGGTCATCACTGATCGTGATACCGGCCGCAGCAAGGGCTTTGGGTTCGTTGAAATGGCTAACCAGGCCGAGGCCCAGGCGGCAATCGACGCACTTGATGGCACCGATTACGACGGTCGTCCGATGAAAGTTAACATCGCCAAGCCCATGGAAAAACGCTCGGGCGGCGGCGGCGGTCGCGGCGGCTTCGGTGGCGGCAATCGCTGGTAGTCCTCGTTGGCCAGTAACACTGGCCTTCCTTGTTTCTTTTTCGACGAGCATCCCAATAGATAGCTTGAGCAGGAGTATGTGACTTTAATGGCAGATCCAACTCCGTTGTATTCCCAGCATTACGAGATCGTCTCGGTACAACCGGTCGATGCTCCGAAAGGCACCGAGGGGAATGATTGGCATCGCTACGAAATTGCCCAGGGTACAAATTCAATTGAGGGTCATCGCCAGGGGAAACTCAAGGCTGTGACCAAGGCGGTAGAGGAAATCGTCGTCTTGTTGAATGAACGACGCTCGGGCAAACGAGGTCGGGTAAACCTGGTGCCAACACCAAAAAAGAGCAAGTAGAGTTAAAAACGCCCCTCACGGGGCGTTTTTTTTGCCTTGATAAATCAATGCCAGTGCTAGTCTTCTCTTAACATCCCGGTGTCCGCTGGCCTGGTTTCTCCGGGTGAAACGGGATAACCCAGTGAAATCCATCCGTAGGCTCCTTCCCACAGGACCGCTGTCTTTTCAAAACCCAGGGCGACCAGTTTCTGGTTCACATGCTCGGCGGCAGCGCGAGGGCATTCGCAATAGGTCACGATCCAGGTGCCATCTCTGGGCAGGTCCTTGGCGAGTTGGGGAACATCCTCGTAGTAATAGGGCATGGGAACCGAACCCTCGATATTGGCCATTTGCCACAGGGACATCGCCCGGGTATCCAGCAACACCATGCGCTTCTTGGCTTGCATGGCTTCGTGCAGGTCACTGGACATGACGTAGCGGCCATCCTTGAGCTGGAAGTCCGGTGAGTCACCATCGGGATTGAGAATGTAGTCCTCTACTGCGGGCGGCCTTCGCAAGACGGGTTTGCGTACTTCCCACCCGGTTGCCCGGCTGCGTATGAAAGCAGTCAGGGCATCCAGTTGCTCAGGGCTGAACCTTTCCCCGAAAGCCGGCATGGGGGTGCCCTGGCGTCCGTTTTCGATAGCATGCCGTATGAACTTGTCCCGGGTCATCGACAGCATGGCCTGGTTTCCAAGGGCTGTACCGGTAATTCCCTCTCCCCTGGCGCCGTGGCACTCAACACATTCCTTGCCGTAAAGCGCTTCACCCAATGCGACATCTCCTTCAATCATTCCCGAGGAGATATTCTTTTCGGTTACCCCGGTCTGTTCCTGCAACCACAGGGCCATGTAGTAGATTTCTGGCTTGCTCAAGGGGCCGCCCAATTCGTCGAAGAATCCCGGCATCGGGGTTCCCGGCCGGCCGTAGCCGATTACCATTCTGCGTTCCTGTACGCCCGTTTCGAGCAGTGACTTCGAGCGCAACGACGGGGCATTGTCATTCACATGTCCTTGCCGATCTTCGCCATGACACAGGGCGCAATACTGCTGGTAGTTTTTCGCCGAAGCCGCTGCCTGAGCGTCGGTCAGCTTGGGATAGGTTCTTGCACCGGCGCTTTGTGCAACCACAAGCAACAGACTTGAAAGCAGAAAGAGTTTTACTGTTTTGTTCATGGCGCTTCCTTTCAGAGGCTGTGCCTGTTATCCGCTAATTTCCCGAGGTGGGGCCTCGGAACAGCGGATTAATGGTCCTGGTTTGCCAAGTGTAATAGTGGATCTGAATTCTTTGAAGCGTGTAAGTCCGGCTTCCGGGTTCTCGGGAACGCTAGGTCGACTGCCATTGCTTGAGGCTGTCCTCGACCGAGGAGATTTGCAGCTTGTTTTTCTCGGCAAGCAAGGCCAGCCACTCGAACCATTCAGCCCAGGACGGTTGCCCAAGGTCCTTGCGTTTCGCATAGATGGAGTCGCTCAACTTTCTAAACATTGATATGCACATGCCGCCCGCCATGTCCATTACCAGGTCTTGCTCGGCGATCTTGCGGTAGACAAACAGTCCCATTGTTTCAAATGAAGTGGTGACAATCACCGCGGCATCTTCAAAATTTCGCCCCAGTGCAGATAGTTCCTGGGCGCTGGCCCCGTCCGGGAGTTGTTGAAGCAGGTTTACCGCCCTGGCAAATTCTGAGTTGTTAAAGGTCTGGGCTACACTCAGAGCTATCGCATTACGCTGCTCAATTCGATGCGCTCGAATCTGAAAGTATCCGAATGCCAGACCCGTGATGATTGTACATGCCCCGATAATTTCGGCGAATGCCGCCAGTTCGTTTAAAGATAATCCCGTCATTGTCTTATCCTTTTTTTAATGTCGGGCTCATACCCGATCTTTTGGTCTAACGAGTTCCTGGATGCTGCTATTTATATGGGCGATCAAGACTCCGGCCCGCTAATGGCAACAAACATCATAAAGACTCCGAATGCCATTGGGATAGCCCCGGCTGGCTGAAACAGGGTTTCGAATTGATCCGTGGAGCATACCGCGAGCTGTCTGTGTCGAGAAGGCACCCTGGGTAATAGTCCCTGGCTCACTGAATTCTATATATAGCCACTGCACAGCATCAGGGGCGGGAAAGCCGTTCGCGGTGCACAGGTAATAAAGCTAGTCCCAAATGCCAGTCGGCTGATAATTTCAAATAGGTGGAAATAGGCTGTATCGCTAAAACGCAGGATGCCTCTCGCTTAACAGGCAGGGCAACTTACCATCACCGCGCTCAGGATGAGCAGTACAAGTCCAAAGAATGCGATCGAATACAAGCTGCTTACCAGGAGCCGGCCACGAGGGCAGTGCTGCGCTAGTTGGTGCCCAGTACTCTTAGCCTCAGCCCCGGCATGGTCGTGAGTCCGTAGTCCCGGCTTGCCACATGCCCCTCGCTATCCAGCACGTAATAGGTGGGGAAGCCGAAAACATTCCAGCGGGTAGCTACCGCCTGGTCGCCCAGAATAATTGGTATTTCCAGGTCGTGCCGATCCCGAAACCCCCGAACTGATTCAAGACTGTCATAGGACAGGGCTACCATGACGATACCAAGTTCATCAGGGTCATAAGCCTCTCTGAGGCCTTGCAAGCTGGACGCGCTGAAGGCGCAGACCTTGCACCATGGGGCAAAGAAATAGACCAGGGTCGGACGCCCGCGTAGCGATTCAATATCCAGTTCACCACCGTCAAGTAGCGAACCCTTGAGGGCGGGGGCCGGTTGTTGTTCATTAACCGGAAGCAGTTCGCTGGTCTGCCATTGTTGTATCAGGAAAAACACCAGGACAAATGCTCCTGCTTCCAGGGTCCACCGCATCCAGCGGGGCCAACTGGAATATCCTCCAGGCTGATTGCCGGATTCATTCACGGCAGGTGTGCCCGGGCGAGGAAGTCGTGGCTTTGCATTTCCTGCATGCGACTGCGGGTGCGCTGAAATTCGAACTCGAGCTTTTTGCCCTGGTAAAGCTCGTTCAGAGCACTGGCGGCAGAGACGATGAGCTTCACGTTGCGGTCGTAAAACTCATCTACCAGTGCGATGAACCGGCGGGCCTCATCCTCATTGTCACGGTTGAACCGGGGAATTCCCGAGATCATTACCGTTTGGAAGCAACGGGCCAATGCGATGTAATCGTCCTGGCTTCGAGGCCCTCCGCAAATAGCGTGGAAGTCGAACCACACGACACCATCGGCAAGGGCCCGGGCGGTCACCTCGCGATCGTTCAGCGCCAGGGGAGCGTCCTGCCTGGCCTCGTCCGGGGCGATTGCCCGGAAATACATGCCCAGGTTTGTGTCCGCCTCAGCATCCAGCGGGTAGTGGTAGATTTCAGCCTGCTCCAGAACCCGAAGCCGGTAATCCATGCCAGCGCCGAGCTCCAGCACCCGGGTGTGGGTTTGCAGCTGTTCAATGGCGGGCAGGAATCGCTGGCGTTGCAGACCGTCACGGTAGAGTTTCTCCGGCGGTACGTTGGAGGTGGTGACCAGGGTGACGCCGCGACGGAACAAGGCCTCAAACAAGGTGCCCAGGATCATGGCGTCGGCGATATCGTTGACGAAAAATTCATCGAAACAAATAACCCGCGCTTTCAGTGCCAGCCGTTCGGCGACTTCTTCCAGGGGGTTCTCAAGATTTTTTAATTGCTTAAGCTCGCCGTGGACCTCGTACATAAAGCGGTGGAAGTGGCTGCGCATCTTGTACGGCACATTGAGCTGTTCGTAAAAGCGGTCCATGAGCATGGTCTTGCCACGACCCACCGAGCCCCAGATATACAGTCCGCGAATCGGCGTGATGGAGGGGCGTCTGCCAAGCAGGCTGCCCACGAATCCAGCTTGGCG
>Ga0224507_10000236_pt1 | contig 21979 bp, 20 predicted proteins | sample SF_Jan12_sed_USG_3_FD_170159 | JGI IMG/M metagenome (GOLD analysis project Ga0224507, IMG submission 170159) | Sediment microbial communities from San Francisco Bay, California, United States - SF_Jan12_sed_USGS_13 | ecosystem: Environmental > Aquatic > Marine > Sediment | place: USA... | reverse complement strand
GAATGCCCCAGCCACACCAAAGCGGGCCCCGTGTGGGACCCGCTTTGGTGTGGCTGGGGGACCAGGATTCGAACCTGGGTTGGCGGAGTCAGAGTCCGCAGTCCTACCGCTAGACGATCCCCCAAGACGGGCGGAATCGCAGCTCGAGCCTAGCGCTTCGAGTACTGCGTTGCGCGGCGTGCTTTGCGAAGACCAACCTTCTTACGCTCAACCTCGCGAGCATCGCGCGTCACGAATCCGGCTTTACGCAGCGTGGGGCGCAGTGATTCATCATACTGCATCAGCGCGCGTGTCAATCCGTGGCGGATCGCACCGGCCTGGCCGGTCGTGCCGCCGCCCTTGACCGTCACTTTGACGTCAAAGGTATCGGTCATCTGCATGAGTTCCAGCGGCTGCCTGACGATCATCTGCGCCGTCTTGCGGCCAAAGAATACGTCGAGGGGCCGGTTGTTGACCGTTATCCCACCATTGCCGGGCCTAAGATAAACACGGGCTGTCGACGTTTTGCGACGGCCGGTTCCGTAATACTGTGTGTCACTCATTATGCATTCACTTCAAGTGGGATCGGCTGCTGTGCAGCGTGATCGTGTTCGGGACCTTTGAATACTCTCAGCTTGGAGAACATCTGGCGGCCCAGGGGTCCGCGCGGCAGCATACCTTTGACGGCGCTCTGCAATGCCCGCTCCGGCGCCTCATCGAGCAGCTTTTCGAGCGATATCGATTTCAGGTTGCCAATATAGCCCGTATAGCGGTGATACATCTTGTTTTTCAGCTTGTTGCCGGTCACGCGGATTTTCTCGGCGTTGACAACGACGATGTAGTCACCCGTATCCACGTGCGGCGTGTACTCGGGTTTGTGCTTGCCACGCAGGCGGTGTGCGATCTCGGTCGACAGACGACCCAGGGTCTTGCCCGTAGCATCGACCACGAACCAGTCGCGGCGAACCTCTGCAGGCTTTGCAGAAAACGTCTTCATTATCTTATTTCCGTCAGGAATTCAGTTGCTTCGGCCCTGCGAGTTGGCGGAGGGCGGAAAGGCGCGAAATTCTACTTGACAGGCCCGCCCAATGCAAACTGTGACAGCGTTTTCGGGCAAAAGAAAGCGCCCGGGAACGGGCGCTTCTTTAATAATTAATTCAATTACTTAGGAATACATCGGCGCCGCTCAGAAGGTATATTCGAGCGACAAGGCCGTGAACGTATCGGTCTTTTCGGTCAATGGCGGCACATCCGAGTTGTTTTTGACCGTGTACGAGGCCGCGAGTGCCAGATTGCCGACCAGCTTGGCAGACAGCCGGGTGATCGACTCGAGGTAGGTGTTTTCCTGACCAGCCTCCACGAGGACGCGCTGCTGAAAACTCGACGTCTCGCTCAGCTGCCACGTGTAATCCACCGCGCCACGAGCAATCGTCTCACTCTCTTCGGTGCCGTCGGCAAGATCTGATTGCCGGGCACCGCCACCGATTTCGGCGTTGAGCTTGTGCCTGTCCGTGTCGATCAGCCGGCGTCCGTAGCCGACGGTCTGCGAAAACTGGGTGTCATAACCGCTGAAGCGGTCCTTGCGCCAGTTCAGCTGCCCGAAAAGGTAGTTGCTTTCGGAGAAGCTGCGTTCACTCTTCCACGCTGCCTCGTAGGCCTCAGCGGTCGTAGCGTCGTCCTGAGTCGCAAAGATCGCCGCCGCTCCGAACAGGTGTTTCCACTCGCTGGCCGAATAGCTGATTTCAAAACCCGAATTGAGATTCGAATTCTCGGTATTGCCGGAGGTTGCCAGGTACCCCAGCGTTGCCTTGCCGGCCCACGGGCTCTCCTCCGCTTCCTCGTCCTCGGCTGCAAACAAAGGTGTTGCAAGCACCAGCAGGCCGATGACGTATAGGTTGCGCATTTTCATTTTCAAGCTCCATCTTTTGCGGGCCGCGGAGTATACCGTCGGTACGCCGCTGATTGCTATTGTTATAATCCCGTTCATGCAAAGCCGGAATCTGACACCACTCGATCGTCTGCTCGCCGGTGCCAATCATGCGCTTCGCACCATCGCAACCCCTGCCGGCCGACCCTCACGTAAGAACCCTGCGGCGGAAATCTCCGAGAGCGAGCTCAGCGACGAGCAGAAGTCTCATGCTGCCGGTCTCATGCGAGTGAATCATGCTGGCGAGATCGCGGCGCAGGGTCTTTATCAGGGCCACGCTGCGGTTGCGCGGGACGCTGCCACAGAGCAGCAGATGCAACTTGCCGCCGATGAGGAGTTCGACCACCTTGCCTGGTGCGAGCAACGACTGGCAGAGCTTGATGCCGAACCAAGTCGGCTCAGTCCGCTCTGGTACGTGGGCGCGTTTGCCATCGGCGCCGCTAGCGGCATACTCGGCGACCGCTGGAGCCTTGGTTTTATTGCGGAGACTGAGCGACAGGTGTGTGCGCATCTCGACAGTCATCTCGATCGACTGCCTGCTCACGACTCGAAAAGCCGCGCAATCGTCCAACAGATGCGAGACGAAGAGCAGGAACACGGCGAAAATGCGATCGCTGCCGGCGCGGCACAATTGCCAGACCCCATACAGCGACTCATGCAACTTACTGCCAAAGTGATGACGAAAACGGCCTATCGGCTATGAAATCAATAGAAACACGCACTTAGCTTGCCCTTCCGCGCGAACTGTATTAAAAGAGGGGCGCACCAGCGTTGAGGACCAACCTATGCAGACTACAGCGAAGACCCTGAGTGATGTACCGGCGATTAATCGATTCCTGAGTTACTGCCGCGTGCGGACTGTCCCTTCCAAGACTGTAATGATCCACGCGGGTGATTTACCGGACGTTCTGTATTACATCGTCGACGGTTCGGTGGAAGTCATGATCGAAGACGAAGACGGCAACGAAATGGTGCTGGCATACCTGAATAAAGGCCAGTTCTTCGGCGAAATGGGGCTCTTCTACGAGCAACCGACCCGCAGTGCCTGGGTCCGGACGCGCACCGAGTGTGAAATCGCCGAGATGACCTATCCTCGCTTTCGGCAGATTGCAAGCGAGAGTCCGGGTCTGGTCTTCGAACTGGCGACTCAACTGGCGACTCGACTTGATCGCACGAACCGCAAGCTCGGCGACCTTGCCTTCGTCGACGTAACCGGCCGCGTTGCGCACGCAATCATGGATCTCTGTAACGAGCCCGATGCGATGACACATCCGGATGGGATGCAGATCAAGGTCAGTCGGCAGGAACTCAGTCGCCTTGTTGGCTGCTCGCGCGAAATGGCCGGCAGGGTCCTCAAGGTGCTCGAGGAGCAGGGGCTCGTCACCGCAAGCGGCAAGACGATCGTTGTCTACGGCGCAAGACCCAACCGCAAACTTTGAATTATCGCCCGCAGGGCGGGCCCTTACAGGCCGGCTCTCACGAAGCTTTGTCTATTGCCGCTTTCATCGCGGCAATTGTCGCGACGTAATCATCGCTGCCAAAAATCGCAGATCCTGCAACAAACGTGTCGGCCCCGGCCGCAGCGATCTCGCCAATATTACTGACCTTGACACCGCCATCGATCTCCAGACGGATCGCGCGCCCGCTGTCATCGATGATGCCCCTCACCTCACGCAGTTTATCGAGTGCCGACGGGATGAACTCCTGCCCACCGAAGCCCGGGTTGACCGACATGATCAACACCATGTCGACTTTGTCGATTACGTGATTCAGGCACGCAAGCGGTGTTGCGGGGTTGAAAACGAGCCCTGCCTTGCAGCCCTGTTCGCGAATCAGGGCGAGTGAACGATCAATGTGCCGGCTCGCCTCAGGGTGGAACGTAATGTAATTGGCGCCGGCCTTCGCAAAATCCGGGATGATCCGATCGACGGGTTCGACCATCAGGTGCACGTCGATCGGCGCCTCAATGCCATGCGTGCGCAATGCCTCGCAGATCAGCGGGCCGATGGTCAGGTTTGGCACGAAGTGATTATCCATAACATCGAAATGAACGATATCTGCACCAGCTTCCAGCACCGCGTCGACGTCGTCGCCCAGGCGCGCAAAATCGGCCGAGAGAATTGAAGGTGCAATAAGTGGTGTCACGATGTCCTTCCTCTTGGGTCTGGATGACCTTGTGTCGCGGCGCAAATGCATCTGCTGGAGTGGCGGTTTGATGTCAAATGTACCTGAGGCCGTCGCATAGCGACAGGGGTCATCGAATCGACCGTCGTGCTTTGAGCATTTCGTAAGCGCTGCGTATCTCACGCGTGCGCTTCTCGGCTTGGGCAATGACCTCAGCTTCCGGATTGCTGGACGCTATTTTGTCAGGATGACTCTTGTTCATCGCCCGCCGGTACGCCTTCTTGATCTGGTCATTGCTGGCTGACTCATCGACACCGAGCGCCCGGTACGCCTGCTTGATACGCCGCGTATCCGCATCGCCGGCAGGCGAGCGCCGGAATCCTTTTTGTGCCCGGATCATCGCTTCGAGTTGGGCCAGATCGACACGACCGACATCCAGCTCGGTACAGACGGTCCAGATTACTGCGCGCTCTTTCTGGTGCAGACGATCCTTCGCCATCGCCACTTCGAGCAGCAGGCGAACAAATAAAATGCGCAGATCGGCGCGGCGTGCGGCCGCGCGTCGCAACTGGCGAACGGTTTGCACGAGCGGGAATGCTGCGCGTTTGCCGTCATCGAACCAGTTGATGGCGTTGCGCACTTTCCCCGGACCGAGTCCGAGGCGATGCATCACCGTGCGCGCCGCGCGAATTTCCTCCTCGTCGACGCGGCCGTCCAGCTTCGCAATATGGCCCATCGTCTGGAACAGAGGTCTCAGGTATTCATCGGGCAGACGGCCGCTTGGGGTGCCCTGCTTCTCGAAACTGCGGTATCGCTGCGCGAAGCCGCGATCAAACTGATGCCCGAGAATCAGGCCGAGGACTACGAACCAGGGCTTAAGGGTCAGCAGGCCCGCCAATGTGCCGATTATTTTACCCCAGTACAATCCGGAATCTCATCATGAGTCGTGGGCCAATCCTAACGTCTGTGCGCCACGTTTCCTATGGCAGCGCTTGCCTCGCCCATGCTGAACAGCGATCATCCCGTGGTCCCGCAACCGGAGAGCACCGCCAAGATGAATTCCGCCGACGCACTGTTTGAGTCGCAGCTGCCCGGCCTGCCGCTGATTGGACGCGGCAAAGTCCGGGACATCTACGGTGTAGACGATGATCATCTGTTGATCGTGACGACAGATCGTCTTTCGGCCTACGACGTCGTGCTGCCTGATCCGATGCCGATGAAAGGCTACGTGCTGACACAGATTTCGCTGTTCTGGTTTCGGATGATGGCTGATCTGGTCGACAATCAGCTGACTGGATTGACCATAGACGATGTCGTGACCGATCCCGGCGCCGCCAAAGAGCTGCGAGACCGCGCCCTTGTCGTCAAACGGCTCAAACCTCTGCCGATTGAGGCGGTCGTGCGCGGCTACCTGATCGGCTCAGGCTGGCGCGACTACCGCGAGACCGGGAAGGTCTGCGGCATCGATCTGCCACGTGGCCTCAAACAAGCCGAGAGGCTGCCGCAAACCCTTTTTACACCAGCCAGCAAAGCAGCGGCTGGCGGTCACGACGAGAACATCAGCTTCGATGCCGTTGTCGATTTGATAGGCGACAAGCTCGCGTACCGGGTTCGCGACCTGTCGATCGCCATATACGAACGCGCCGCAGAATACGCGCTTGGGCGAGGCATTATCATCGCGGATACGAAATTCGAATTTGGTGTCGACGGCGAGGGTCGTCTTTATCTGATCGATGAGGTATTGACTCCCGACTCATCGCGTTTCTGGCCGGTCGACGGCTATCGCACCGGTATCAGCCCGCCAAGCTTCGACAAGCAATTCGTGCGAGACTACCTGGATACGCTCGATTGGGACAAGACGGCGCCCGGTCCGGCACTTCCAGCAGATGTGCTGCATCAGACCAGCGAAAAGTATCAGGAGGCCTACGCCCGTCTGACGGGCGCTGCCTAGACACGCACCCATGATCCCGACGCTTCGCACCAAGGTCAACGACATTGTCTGGGGATTCAAGCTGGAACAGCGCGGCATGCCCGGTCGTGTACTCGCCGTCATTCTGCGCTATCTGTACGGACTGATTCGTGACATGTTCTCGGGGCAGTTGTCGTTGCGCGCCATGAGCCTCGTTTACACGACCCTGCTGGCGATCGTACCGCTGATAGCCTTCAGCTTCTCGGTACTGCAGGGCTTCGGTGTGCATAACCGGCTCGAACCGCTGCTGTTTGAATTGCTCTCGCCATTAGGCGATCAGGGTGCCGAAATCACCAGGCAAATCATCGATCTTGTCGACGGCGTGCGCGGCGGTGTGCTCGGCGGCATCAGTCTGGCGTTCTTTATCTACACCGCCATATCCATGGTTCAAAAGGTCGAGGAGAGCTTTAACTACGTCTGGTATGTCGCGAAGTCTCGCAGTCTGGCGCGACGCCTGACTGAATACATGATTGTGCTGTTGATTGGTCCGGTCGTGATCGTCATCGCTCTCGGTATGATTGCCTCATTACGCAGCAACACGCTCGTGCAGCTGTTCCTGACAAGCAAAGCTATTGGCCCGTTACTCGTCGTGACCAACAAGCTGACGCCGTACGTGCTCGTGACTGCGGTCTTTACGTTCCTTTACATGTACATGCCTAATACGCGGGTACGCTTCAAATCGGCACTCGTCGGTGGTATTGCCGGCGGTTTCATCTGGGCAAGTATCAGCGTTATCTTCGCCACGTTTGTTTTGTACTCAACGCGTACGCAATTGATCTACTCTGGTTTTGCCGTCGCAATCATCACGTTGATCTGGCTGTATCTGAACTGGCTGGTTCTGTTGATTGGTGCCCAGCTCGCTTATTACTTCCAGAATCCTGCGTTCTTGCGCATTGGACGCCGCGAGCCACGCTTGTCGAATGCCATGCGCGAGCGGCTTGCGCTCAACGTCATGCTCCTTGTCGGCCGTGCGTTTCGTGACCCAGACAGCTCCATCACGGTTGACGAGATCAGCGACAAGCTGCGCATGCCCTCTATTGCACTGGCGCCGGTCGTTGCTGCGCTGGAAGACGGTGGCCTTCTCGCTACAACGGAAAAAGAAGATCTCTTACCGGGCAAAGACATGGCAACCATTCGGCTGGACGATATTCTGTCTGTCGTCCGCGTACACGGCGAAACCGGTTCCTATAGAGACCCGAAATGGTCGAGCACGATCGATGCGCTCGGCAAAGACCTGGATGATGCAGTGCTCGCAACCGTAGGCACCCGAACGCTGGTAGATTTGTTAGAGCCGGCAGCAGTGGAATAACAGTGGATAACGGCACGATGGATCTTTGGCCGATGCTCATTGGCCTGCTCGGCGGTCTGGCGATGTTTTTGTTCGGCCTCGACCAACTCACGGACATGCTCAAGGCTACCGCCGGCGCGCGCATGCGCGACGGGCTTGCCCGCATCACGAACAATCGATTCAAAGGCGTGCTGGCGGGCGCATTTGCGACAGCCGTCATACAGTCGTCATCGGTGACCACGGTGCTTGTCGTCGGCTTCGTCTCGGCCGGGCTGATGACGCTGCATCAGTCCATTGGTGTCATTATGGGCGCCAGCATCGGCACGACAGTGACGGCGCAGATCATCGCGTTCAAAGTCACGCAGTATGCGCTCGTGGCGGTCATCATCGGCTTCACGATGCAGTTCTTTTTTCAGAGCCGCCGGGTGAAGCGTTACGGCATGATGGTGCTGGGCCTTGGGCTCGTGTTTTACGGTATGAACATGATGGGCGATGCGACGCGGCCGTTGCGCAGCTATCAACCATTCATCGAATTGCTCGCGCAACTGGATAATCCTGCGTTGACGATACTGTTGAGCGCCGGCTTTACAGCCTTGATTCAAAGCTCGTCTGCGACTACGGGCGTAATTATCGTCCTGGGCAGCCAGGGCCTGATTTCGCTGGAGCAGGGTGTCGCGCTGGTTCTCGGCGCCAACATCGGCACCTGCGTGACGGCGCTGCTGGCCGCGATCGGCAAGCAACAGCAAGGTGCGCGACCGGCGCTTGTACACGTGCTGTTCAATGTCGCAGGTGTTCTCATTTGGTTCAGCTTCATCGAAGAACTGGCGCAATTCTCGCGCTGGCTGTCGCCAACAGCGGCAGGACTCTCGGGAGCGGAGCGACTCGCTGCCGAAATGCCGCGGCAAATCGCTAACGCGCACACGATCTTCAACGTCAGCAACACGCTGATATTCATCTGGTTTACCGGCTCACTAGCCTGGCTTGTGACCAGGCTCCTCCCCGAAAAACGGCCAACGGTAGCAGGCGAAATCGAGCCACGATTCCTGAACCTCGCATTGCTCGAGACTCCATCACTGGCATTGGACGCCGCGCGCATGGAGATCGTCAGAATGGCGGGGCACGTCTTGCCGATGGTCCGTCAGGCGGGTCCCGCGGTGATTAACGGATCGCTGGAGGATCTCCGCCACATTCACAAACTCGACCACGAGATCGATGTTTTGCACCGAGCCATCGTGAAGTTCCTTGGCAAGGTATCGCGCGAGGGGCTGATTCTCGGAGAGTCGGAAGCAATGCAGAATTATCTGAGTATCGCCACGCTATACGAGAGCATTGGCGACGTCGTCGAGACCGGCCTGGTCCATGTCGGCAAGCAACGCATCAAGCGCGATGTTCTGATCAGCACGGATACGCAGAAGATCATCAACGAACTGGCCGACAGAGTAGTTTGGGCTTTGGAAACCGCAACTGAGGCGGTTGATCGCGGTGACGAATCGTTGGCGCAAAAAGTTGTCGACGCCAAGGATGAGGTTAATCAAATCGCGGATCAGATCAGCAGTCGGCTTGTCGAGCGGCTGATTGCTGAAGACCCGCACCGGACATCAACCTATCGCGTGGAGAGTCAGCTGATCGAGCACTATCAACGAATATTCTACTTCACTAAGCGAATCGCCAAGCTGGTTGCCGCAGAGGATGTGCTTGAAGCAAAGCAGCTGCCCGCGGCTGCCACCAGCTAGCTGCCGGCTATCGTCATTTCCTCGACGAGCAGGGAACCGCAGCGTATGCCGCCGCGCACGTCCTGATCGCTGCCGATGGCCGCGATACGCGGGTACAGATCGCGAAGGTTACCGGCGATCGTTATCTCGTGCACCGGATATCGAATCTCGCCGTTTTCCACCCACTGCCCGACGACACCGCGCGAATAGTCCCCGGTCACTGGATTTACGCCCTGCCCGATCAGTTCTTCCACGATGAGGCCTGTGCCCATCATGGCAATCAGTGAGGCGAGATCGCCAGCATTGCCAGGCACGATCAGATTCTGCGCGCCACCCGCATTAGCCGTTGTTTGCATGCCCAACCTGCGCGCCGAATAACTACTAAGCACGTAGCCTTGCAGGACGCCGTCGGACACGATGTCACGATCATAAGTCGCCACGCCTTCATTATCGTACGCAGCGCTCGACATCGCCTTGGGCAGGTGTGGTCGTTCCTGTATGCAAACAAACCCGGGAAAAATCTGTTCGCCGGCCGCGTCGAGCAGAAATGAGGCCCGACGATACTGCGCACCGCCCGAAATTGCCCCGATCGCATGCCCGATGAAGCCGCGCGCCAACTCGGGGATGAACAAAACGGGCGCCCTTGTTGTCTTTAATTTTCTGGCGCCGAGACGGCCGATTACGCGTTTTGCCGCCGTCTCACCGATCACCGGTACGCTTTCCAGGTCGGCCGGATCGCGCGCTGCGCTGTAATAATAGTCGCGCTGCATGTCACCGTCTTTGCTGCCCAGCACGACGCAACTCAAGCTGTGGCTGGTTTTCGTGAAGCTGCCGACGAATCCGTGCGTATTGCCGTAGGCGCGGGACCCGCGATTGCTTGCGACCGTGGCGCCTTCGGAATTATTGATGCGCGGATCGTATTTCAGCGCCGTGTCTTCGCACTCGATTGCCATCGCGATGGCAGCCTGTGCATCGATCGACCACGGATGGTCGAGGTCCAGATCCTTGACTTCGGTGCACATGAGCTCCGCATCGGCAAGACCCGCATGAGGATCCTGTTCCGTATACGTTGCAAACGTGCACGCCTTTCTGACGGCCTCGCGAATAGCCTCGTGACCGATGTCCGAGGTGCTCGCACTGCCCTTGCGCGAGTCCTTGTATACCGTGATACCGACACCGCGATCGTTCGTGTACTCCAGGTTCTCGACATCGCCGAGGCGCGCCGTTGCCGACAGACCCCTGTCATGACTCGCCGCGACCTCAGCCTGATCGACACCTTGCTGCCGCGCTTCATCAAGCGCCATGCGCACGAGAGCGTCAAGTTCCTTCGGTTCCATGAGGTAAGCTTAGCCGGTGACCGATTCAAAGCCCAGCAAAAGTGCGAGGAAGCGAGCTCACCTCGCGTTGCAGGAACTTGGCGAAGAGCTCATTGCTCTGAATGATTCAGAACGTGCGGCATTGTCGCTCGACGACAAGCTGGACAAGGCTGTGCGGGATGCCGGCAAAATCAACTCGCGCGGCGCATTGCGGCGACAGAAACAGTTGATTGGCAAACTGATGCGCGACGTCGACCCGGAACCGATTCGTGCCAAGCTCGCAGAGCTGCGCGCCGATGACGCGCGCATGAAGCGAGTATTCGCCAATGCCGAACGATGGCGCGATCGTATTGTCCGCGATGGCATGGATGCGCTCCGCGAGTTTGAGGCCGATACGGGCGCAGCCGATGCCGAACTTCGCAACTTGCTGGGAGACCTCGACGTCGCGTTCAGTGAAAAAGCAGAAAAAGCCGTGCACCGTCAGATTTTCCGCCGCATCCATCAAATTCTGGTTAGAATTCTCTGATGAGTATCGAAGTCGGCATCATTATGGGGTCCCGATCGGATTGGGACACAATGCAGCATGCGAGCGAAACGCTCAACGCTCTTGGTGCGCACCATGAGGTCCGCATCGTGTCTGCACACCGCACGCCGGATCTATTGTTCGAGTACGCGGAATCGGCCATACGTCGCGGGCTGAAAGTTATCATTGCAGGCGCAGGCGGAGCAGCGCATCTGCCTGGCATGACCGCGGCGAAAACGCGTCTCCCGGTACTCGGCGTTCCGGTGCAGTCCAAATCGCTGCAGGGAATGGATTCGCTATTATCGATCGCGCAGATGCCCGCCGGTATACCGGTCGGCTGCATGGCGATCGGCAAAGCAGGTGCCATTAACGCGGCGCTGCTCGCTGCCGCAATCCTGTCGATCGACAACGATAAGATCGCGGCTGCCCTGGACAAGTATCGGCAGCATCAAACGGACAAGGTTCTCGCCAACAACGACCCAAGCAAGTAACGATCAGAGATGCGAATTGGCATTATCGGCGCCGGACAGCTCGGCCAGATGCTCGGGTTTGCTGCGCGGGCGCATGGCTACACCTGCTTGTTTCTCGACCCGTCTGCTAAGCCGCCTGCCGCCAGAATTGGTCCTGTCATACAGGCACGATTCGATGATCGCGTTGCACTTGCCGTATTGGCGGACAAGTGCGACGTCCTTACCTATGAATTTGAAAATGTGCCTGTCGACGCGCTCGCCGACGTTGCGGATCTCGTGCCGATCTACCCGCCACTCGATGCGCTTCGACAGGCCCAGGACCGGCTGTCGGAGAAACAGCTGTTTACGGCGCTGCACATTCCGATACCGGAGTATCGGGCGATCGACTCGTCTGACGATCTGCATGATGCCGCGGCGGCAATCGGCCTGCCGCTGGTCCTCAAAACACGCCGTCTGGGCTACGACGGTAAAGGCCAGTTCGTGCTGCGAAGCACCGGGCAGGTGGACGAGGCCTGGCAGGACCTGGGTGCCAAAGATCTGATTGCCGAGCAATGGGTCGAATTCGACTACGAGGCTTCGGTAATCGGGGTGCGCAGTATCAGCGGTGACATCGTGACCTATTGTCTGACGCGCAATGAGCACGCAGATGGCATACTACGCATCTCCCGGGCGCCCGTTGAAGACGCCGGGCTGACCGAGCAGGCGAATGCGCACATACGGCGGCTGCTTCGGCATCTGGACTATGTCGGTGTCCTGGCCCTCGAGCTCTTTGTCACGGGTGATCGGCTACTTGCCAACGAATTCGCCCCGCGAGTCCACAATTCGGGACACTGGACCATCGAGGGCGCCGAAACCAGCCAGTTTTCGAATCACGTGATGGCAGTTGCGGGCGCGCAGCCTGGTCCAACCGGCAACCGTGGCCATGCGGGCATGGTGAATCTGATAAGTCATCTGCCCAACGCTGCGCGGCAGCTTACGGCCGGCTCACTGCACGATTATGGCAAGACGCCCCGCCCGGGGCGAAAACTCGGCCATATCACCGTCGTCGCAGATTCCGCCGCAGCTCGGGACCGGCTGATCGACGAAATCTGCGATTCTGTGACGAAATCGAGCAGTCAAGCGGGTACTGCGACATAGCGTGACGCACAAAAAAGCGGGTAAACTGATTGGAAATCGCCGCATTACAGGCTTTTAGCACATAACCATGACGCCGAACTCATTAAAATAACGATATGTCCTATCTGGAGCATTTCAAACTCGAAGAGCAACCGTTTCTGCTCACGCCGGATCCGGACTTCCTGTACTGGAGCAAGCAGCATGCCCGGGCCAAGGCGTACATGGAGTCAACAATCTGGCTCGCTGACGGCTTTGTCATCATCACCGGCGACATTGGCTCCGGCAAGACGACGCTTTTGCAGTCATTCCTGGCCGAACTCGAGGACGACGTCGTCTACGCCGTCGTATCACAGACACAGCTGACGCCGACCGAGTTTCTGCAGGCCGTGCTGACCGAGTTCGGCTTCAAACCATTCAACATGCGCAAAGTCGAACTCCTCGACATGCTCAATATGTTTCTTATCGAGCAGTACTCCAACGGTAAGAAAGTTGTTTTGATCGTCGACGAGGCACAGAACCTGACCAGGAAAGTGCTCGAGGAAATCCGCATGTTGTCGGGCATCGAGACCCAAAAGGAAAAGGTACTGCGCATCATCCTCGCGGGGCAGCCCGAGCTTAAGGAAACGCTCGAGTCGCCGAACCTCAAGCAGCTCGTACAGCGGGTCCGGCTCCGCTTTCATATCGGTCCGCTCGACGGTCGCGAGATGCGCGAGTACATCAGGCATCGGCTCAACGTCGCAGGCCGAGAAGGCGATGACCTGTTCAGCGAAGATACGTACGACATTATTCACCGCTATTCGGGCGGCGTGCCGCGGCTCATCAATACGCTATGCGATACGGCGCTGCTGTGCGCATTTGCCGACGAAAAACGGGTCGTTGGCAGCGAAGAGATCATGTCGGCCGTTGCCGAGCTCAACTGGAAGGAACACGAGAGCGATACGGGACTGTATGACAAGCTGCAGCAGGTTTCTGATCGGCTGAGCATGAAGACCAATATAACCCAGATCGAAGTACGTTCCGACGGCGACAGACTGTCCGTACAGTCGTTCCCCGCGGGCCGCATCATCGTAGGCCGGTCGCCGGACAATGAGATCTACATCAAGAGCAAATTCGTCAGCCGTCACCACGCTCAGCTCATCAGCGACGAGAGTGGTTGTGTGTTGGAAGACCTGAACAGCACCAATGGCGTATTCATCGGCGAAAGACAAATCAAGAAGCATCGCCTCAGAAGTGGCGACGTCGTGACCCTGGGCGTACACGAGCTCGTCTACACCGACCTGCGCGAGATCGATACAACCAACGAACAGGGTTTTGCCGAGAACGACGACGAAGCATCGGTCGTCGGCGAGTAAGTCGATCAGTTTTCGGGTCGCTGCCCGGCGCGGCGATCAGTGACGCGATAGTCGCGGCGTTTCAGAAGCACGACCAGGCCCGCAACGAGGCATAGCACTCCCGTCACGAAACAGATTTCTGGCCAATACCAGTAGTTGTTGTACATCGACGCGCCCAGTGACAACGCGCCGACGAGTAAATACAGGTATGGCAGGCTTTCGTATATTGGTCTAGAGACCCACATAGCGTCCACTTCTTCACCAGCTACGAGGCCCATTGTCCATAGCCATTGCGGTGGAGTCCAGTCACAACAAAGCCTATCCCGCCTTTTGCTAGACAGGAAACTCGAAAACCGCGTCGGAGGGGGATGTTTTTCGGGGTAATCTAGTGTTTCGAGCGGCCGATCCCGAAGAGGCCAAGCAGGCGCGACAAGATCGAGTCAGACAAGCCGTCTACCGCAAGATCGGGTTCAGCGTCATGGCCGTCAGCGCGAAATCCCTGCACGAAGCGCTGGGAATTGGCGTCCAGATCCTTCTCTGTGATTGTATTTTCGAATGCCATGTCGGTGTTCCTTTGATAGACAAAGGAACGTTACCGGAACCATATGTCGAATTCCGTGAACGGCCTCGCAATGCAAAGCGTGAAGCATCATGTCGTAGGCTTATGTAAAGACGAACAAAGCTGCGGTCCGGACATTTGTCTTGGTCATGGCTCGCTGCGCTGCGCTCTACTTCCCTCGATAAACATCCCGGCCACAGCCCCCTCCGAACTATGCGGTGCCGCCGACGGTTAGTTCGTCTATTTTCAAGGTTGGTTGGCCGACGCCGACAGGGACGGACTGACCTTCTTTGCCGCAGGTACCGACGCCCGAGTCGAGTTCGAGATCGTTACCGACCATCGAGATCTTTGTCAGCGCTTCAGGACCGTCGCCGATCAGCATTGCACCCTTGACGGGCGTGGTGACCTTGCCGTTCTCTATCAGATACGCCTCACTTGCCGAGAAGACGAACTTGCCCGACGTAATGTCGACCTGGCCACCGCCGAAATTGGGCGCATACAGGCCTTTTTCCACGGATGCCAGAATCTCGCCAGGATCGTGCGGACCGGCCAGCATGTAGGTGTTTGTCATGCGTGGCATTGGCATGTGTGCGAAAGACTCACGTCGGCCATTGCCTGTCGGCAGAACCCCCATCAGGCGCGCATTCAGCTTATCCTGCATGTAAGCCTTCAACACGCCGTTCTCGATCAGCACGTTGTACTTGCCGGGTGTGCCTTCATCGTCGACAGCCAGTGATCCGCGTCGATTCGGCAAGGTTCCGTCATCGACTATCGTGCAGAGTTTCGAGGCGACCTGCTGACCCACCTTGCCCGAGAATGCCGAGGTGCCTTTGCGATTGAAGTCGCCCTCCAGGCCGTGTCCGACAGCCTCGTGCAGCAAGATGCCGGGCCAGCCCGGTCCCAGCACCACGGGCATCATACCGGCCGGCGCCGCGATCGCCTCGAGTTGCACGGCAGCCTGACGCACGGCTTCGCGTGCGTACTGCATCGGCGTATCACCCGACAGGAAGTAACTGAGATCCGCGCGAGCGCCGCCGCCCGCATAACCCTGCTCGCGGCGACCGTCCTGAAGCAGAATGACGCTGACATTCAGGCGCACGAGCGGCCGCACGTCAGCGGCAAAGGTGCCGTCCGAGCCCGCAACCAGCACGAGATCCTGACTGCTGGCGAGGCTGATGATCACTTGCTCGACACGTTGATCCAGTTCGCGGGTCGCAGCTTCGATTTCTCCGAGCAATGCCGTCTTCTGTGCATCGGTGATACTCGTCGTTGGGTCGGTAGCCGGATAAAGCCGCGTTGCATCTGCGCGATTCCAGGCTTGCAGCGCCTGCGTGTCTCCCTGCCGCGCAATCGCCCGTGCCGCGGTCGCCGCTTCTTCGAGCGCCGGCAGGATCAGCTCGTCGGAGTACGCGAAACCGGTCTTCTCGCCACTGACCGCTCGAACACCGACGCCCTGATCGAGGCTGAAGCTGCCCTCGCGAATGATCCGATCCTCGACGGTCCAGCTTTCCTGGCGGCTAACCTGAAAATACAGGTCTGCATAGTCGACGCCACCCTGCATCATCGAACTGAGGGTTTTGTTCAGGTGGCCTTCATCGAGTCCCACGGGCTCGAGCATTCGCGACATGACCGCGTTAACCGGATGTTCCCCAACTTTGCTCATTCAGTTTCCAATTGCTGTCATTCAAATACGCCGATTCGCGAGTGCCGGAAATTCACTGCGCAGTCTGGCTGGCTTGTCCGGATCTATGTCGGCTGCGACGTGACAATTGCCCTCCGCCTGTTCCGCGAGCACCGCGCCCCAAGGATCTATGATCATCGAATGCCCGAATGTCGATCGATTGTCCGGATGCTCTCCATATTGCCCGGGCGCGATGACGTACGCCAGATTTTCGATCGCGCGTGCCGAGAGCAGCGTCTTCCAGTGGGCGGCGCCAGTCACTTTTGTGAAGGCAGCCGGAACGGTAAAGACCGTTGCCCCATCGTCGACAAGACGCCGATAAAGCTCCGGGAATCTGACGTCGTAACATATCGTGAGGCCGACTGTGCCAATGGGCGTATCGACCGTTACGGCGTCGTTACCCGGATACATCGACCACGATTCCTGATAGGACTCTTCCCGATCCGGCAGCCTGACATCAAACAGATGAATTTTTCGATACAGCGCCTGCTGCCTGCCGGCAGCGTCGTAGACCGGGCAGCCACCGTAGACACGCTCGGATTCGGGTGACCGCAGCGGCATACTGCCGGCTACGATCCAGAGGCCGTGGCGTCGTGCTGCGTCGGCAAGAAATCTCTGTATCGGCCCGTCGCCCGGTTCCTCGGCATGCTTCGCTTTGTCGCGGCTCCTGATGGGCATCAAAGCGAAATTCTCGGGCAGCACTGCGAACAAACATCCGTCCGCCGCCGCTTCCCCAAGCAAACGGTCCGCCAACTGCAGGTTGCTATCTACCTCCGCCTGGCTGTTCATTTGAATTGCAGCGACCCGCATACCTGTAATTTGTGCCCTTTCCTAATGCGCTTGTTCGATACATCCCGCCAACGCGCCGTTGAGTGCAAAGACCTCGGCTGTCGACGTCTCGATTTCCGGCTCATCCCAGGTTCCACCGACACCATAATAGACCTGGCTGACCTCCTGTAGTGGCTTCTTGAAGATCTGCGAGAAGATCAGCAATGCAGCCGCGACCTGCGGGCCGGCAACGAGCGCACCGGCGACCGGCAGCGCATTGCCAAAGTTCGCGCTAACCACGGCCGTCTGATCGTAATCCCGGCTAACGAGGCCAGCACGCCCGATGATGCCGATGTCAGCAGCCGGACTTTCGAGCGCCAGGTCGCATGTATAGGAATCGCCGTCGACAATTACGAAGGTGCCCTTGATTCTGTCGAAACCGAAACCCTTGCCGAATACATCACGGAAGTCGAGAGACAGTCGGCGTGGCAGAGCCGCGACGCTCATCAAGCCAAATACCCGGCCTGCTCCGGGTTTGACCTCGGCGAGCTGGCCGCTGCCGATTCGAACCTTCACCTCGCCATCCAGCGATTCCAGCATGTCGTCGCGCGGCCCACCCGACCAGCTCAGGTCCAGCAGCATCCCCAGATCGTCACTGATGATGCCGGGGTTATAATCAAGACGCTGCATTGTGCGTTCGACATTGGTGCTTGTCAGCGACGCCGTAACAGAACTGCGATGTCCTTGCGGGTCGGATTCGTCGAGGACCCATTTGCCGGTACCGACAATCTCGAAGGTTTCGTCTCTGGCGATGATTTCCTGCGACTCGAGCCCGTCCGCCGTGCGTAAGAACCTGGCGTCCACGGCCCCGAAAAAGCGGCTGCCAAACGCGGTTTCCTGGGACTTGATCGATATCGGCGGCAGCGATCTTGGATCGATATTGCTGCTCTGTTCCCTGAAATCCAGATCGTCACCGGGCAGCACGAGCCGCGATGCCTCGATGACAATCTCCCGTCCCGAGTTGAAATCATAGGGGACAAATGCGGAAGCGACGATATCCTCGCCTTGTAATTGCACGAGCCAGTCTTCCGCGCTGCGGTCGACGCGAACGCGATGATCAACAAGGTGCTGGCCGAGCATGTGCAGATTGCCGACCGTCATATCGATCGAGCGAATACGCTCCGCCATACCGGTCTTGGTCTGGGACTGGCGAGCGAGATCAAACCACTCCTGAACGTGCACATATGCCGCATTGCCGCGCAAATGCAGGCCCCGGGTATCCGGAACGCTCTCGATGACAGGCTCGATGCCAAATGCAAGGACACCGCGATCGAGATCCCAGCGATCTTCGGCTTTGCCAAACGTTACCTGCCACGAGAGGAGATCGCCGGCCGTGCCGGTACTCTCGACGAGTTCTCCGCCTTTGGGCATAAAAACAGTGGCATTGAAGTCGACCGTGTCGTACAACGGCTTGCCAAGTGGCTGCGGCAGATCAATCGAAAATCCAGCAAGATCGCTCGCGATTTCGATCGCAAACGGAGCCGGTTCTTCGACCTTGCCACGTGGAAATAATAGCCTCGCCGAAAAATCGGACTCGCCGGTTACGCGATTGGACAGTGGCAGACCGAGTTCCCCGCTCATCGCCTCGGCCGTAGCAGCTCCCGCAGCGTTCGCGATGACGCGATACTTGGGCATCGTCTCCGGCGCCTGAGAGAGCTCGATAGAAATAGGCTTGCCCAGAAACGTTCCGCGCAGTGATTCACTGCTGATATCCTCGCGCTCAATCGTGATGGTCCCGCTCATTTCCTGCAGCGGTGCGTTAAAGCCTTCGAATTGCAGGCTCGCATCGCTTGTTTGCAGCCGTGCGGTGAACGCGAAGCTCTGCCAGTCGCGAACCGGCACATTGAGGTCGAGATTGACCGAGGCCTCACCCGAAACGCTGACCCGATCCAACTGACCGCCGAACATCTCACCGATCGGACTTTGAATTGATAACTGCCGCAACGATTCGAGAGTTCCGGTCGCAAGCGCATTCAGCGTCAAATACGGATTCCGAAAGTCCGCGATTTCGATCTTCGCATTCGTAATTTCATTGCCCGCATTGATGATGTGGCTGCGGCGGGAGTAAAGACTCATATTCTCAATCGCGATGTCAGCATCGATGACGCGTGCTGCGGGCCACTTCGGTTGATAAACGACCACAGCGTCACGGATAGTGCCTTCGATCAATAGCTTGCCCTCGCCCTCATCGAAGGGCCATTTGTCCATTGGTCCGTAAAGCGTCGCCTTGCCGTTTTCGACCCGACCGGATACGAGCCCCTCCCGAAACCACTGACTCATCCTGGGCCGTTTGGGCATGAAAGGAACAAATCGTCTCGCCGCAGCAACGTCGCTGACGCTAAATGTGCTCTCGAGATCGATAAAAGGCTTGCCATCGCCGTCGACAAGCGACAATTCAATGCTCGTTTCATTGTCGAAGAAATCGTTGCGCAGGATGATGCTGTCGGAAAGTACCGTTGTGCCATTGTTGCTGCGACGCCAGATTACGGTTCCCAATGCCGTGTCGAAAGCCATCGGTTGTCCGAGAATTCCGGGTACATCGACGACGAGACTGTCTGAATCGATCTCGAGCAGCCCACTTGAGCTATCCGCGCGAATGCTTCCCGAGAAACCCCTGACGCCAGGCCGTTTGTCGTGGGCAGCCACGCCAATGCCAGCCATTTCGGCTGCTACGCTGAAGCGGGGCGTTTCGGTTTCCAGATCGCTCAGCGTTAGCGCGAGATCACGCACGACACCGCTGGGATCGTACTGCGTCAACAGGCTCCTTTGATTCTCATTGAGCCACGGCCTGACGACGGCGAGATGCGCAAAGTCCAGATACGATGCGCGCGCATCGAGCATTACGACTTTACCTTCCGTGTCCGTGCCCGTTTCAAGACGCAACGTGGTCAGCGGCCACTCACCCGCCGGCGTCGTCGCTCGAAGCTCATTGGCGGCGACGAGCCAGCCATCAGCGTCATTCAGGAATTCGATCCTGCCGCTCACAGCGAGGCCCGACAGACCGGCAATCGAGACGTTCCTGGCATCGATATCCGCGGTGGCACTCTGCACTGTTTTGTTCGCATAAACCAGCGACATTTCTAAATCGCTTCTGCCCGATTCGAACTGAACTGCGTCAGAGAGCTCAAGCGCCGTAACGCCGGCCAGCCTGAGGTCGTCGATCTCGACGCTAATGTCCCAGCTTTGTTCTGCCGTTTCCGCCGACAGGAGTTGCGTTGCAGATACCACCAAGCTTCCGCCCAGGTCGTCGGGCAGCTCCAGATCCGCGTCGACGGTCATGCGTGCGGCGTCACGGTGCACGAGAAAACGTGAGATCTGGAAAAGCCTGGGTTTTTCATCTCCGGGCTGCAGGAACTGCACCTCGATATTTTCGCCGACGATCTCAATCGGGCCCATGCCGGATCCCGCTGCTCCATCGCCTCTGTCAGGGCGCGCAGGAATCAACTGATCGGGCCGACTGCCCTGCACCCACCACTCACCATTGGGCAGCCGGCGGACCTCGATGCTCGTATTTCGGACGGCCACGCGATCGACGACGGCCTTGCGATCGAACAGCAATCGCGTCAGTGCGAGACCGATACTGACCTCATCGGCTGCGACAATTCGCGTCAGGCTTTCCGGCGCAATGAGTTCGGCATCGTAGAACTCGATTTCGGGGCCACTGAGTCCCCAACGCGCATCCATACCGGAGAATTCGACGTGCAACCCGATGGCGGTGCTCGCCCAGCTTTTGATGTCTTCCTGGTATTCAGGAAGCCGCGGCAAAAACAGTCGGAACAACCCAACAGCAATGGCCAGCAATATCAGTATGCCGCCCGCCGTATAAGCGAGATACTTAATTAGTCGTCTGAGTAGCTTGGTCATCGCTTCGGCGTCATCGTATCGGGTTACATCAAGACGACATCAAACTGGTCCTGTAAATACAGCGACTCAGGCTGCAGGCGTATGGACTTGCCTGTCTGCTCTTCGAGGGTCGCTAGGCTCCGTGCCTGCTCGTCCAGCAGTAACTCAATCACGCCCTGATGCGCCAAAACCATTGCCTCATCAAATTCGAACTGCCGTGACTGACGAATAATCTCGCGAAATATCTCGAAACAAACGGTCTCGGCCGTCATGACAAATCCACGACCCGCACAGCTTGGACAATCTTCACAAAGAATATGCTGCAAACTTTCGCGGGTGCGCTTGCGCGTCATCTCGACAAGGCCCAGCGGGGATACGGCTGATATCTGGTGCCGTGCGTGATCGCTAGCGAGCGCCTGTTCGAGCAGTTGCAGAACGTTGTCGCGATGAGCCGGCTCTTCCATGTCGATAAAATCGATAATGATGATGCCGCCGAGGTTCCTGAGCCGCAGTTGCCTCGCGATCGTCACGGCCGCCTCGAGATTCGTGCGATATATGGTCTCCTCGAGATTGCGATGGCCGACATAGCCGCCCGTGTTGACATCGACGGTCGTCATCGCCTCGGTCTGATCAAAAATTATGTATCCTCCGGATTTCAATGGGATACTTCGATCCAACGCTTTGCGAATCTCGTCCTCGATCGAATGCAGGTCAAAGATGGGCCGGCGGCGCCGGTACAGTTCCAGCATCGGCGCCACGGGTGGCAAAAATGTCTCCGCAAAATCGTGCATAGCCGCAAAATCTTGTCCCGAATCGACGAGGATGTGTTCCACATTCTCCGTAACGAGGTCCCGAAGAACCCGCAATGGTAGCGACAAGTCTTCGTGAACCAGTGTTTTTACCTGAGCTTTCCTGCACCGTTCCTGAACGACGGCCCACAACTTCGCTAGAAACTTCAGGTCGGCCCGCAGTTCCTCGATTTCGGCACCTTCGGCAACTGTCCTGACAATCGCGCCACAATCGAGTTCTGCCTCCTCGAGCAATGTCACGACGAGGCTGCGCAGGCGCTCTCGCTCATCTTCATCCTCGATGCGCGCAGAGACTCCGACGCTGTCGCCTTCGGGCAGCAGCACAAGATAGCGCGATGGCAAGGTAATAAACGATGTCAGTCGCGCACCCTTGTTGCCGAGCGGATCCTTGACGACCTGCACAAGGACGTCTTCGCCCTCTTTGACGAGTTCGCGGATATTCGGCAAGCTTTCGTTCGAGACGTCGCCGTTCTGCGGCCGCACGATGTCGGACGCATGCAGGAA
>Ga0224507_10000234_pt1 | contig 22066 bp, 18 predicted proteins | sample SF_Jan12_sed_USG_3_FD_170159 | JGI IMG/M metagenome (GOLD analysis project Ga0224507, IMG submission 170159) | Sediment microbial communities from San Francisco Bay, California, United States - SF_Jan12_sed_USGS_13 | ecosystem: Environmental > Aquatic > Marine > Sediment | place: USA... | reverse complement strand
GGAAAACTCGTACTTCCAGTCGAACTGTTGAGGCCTGACGTTGTAGAACGTCACCCTCACCTGGTGATCCGGACCCTGGCCCCACATGATGATGTCACCGTCTTCATCACTGGCCTCATAGAGATCGAACCTCGCCTGGTCCACCGTGGTCCAGGCAATACGCCACAAGTCGGCCTTGGCATCGAACACCCGCATATTCATACCGATGCTGCCCGGATATTCCTCGTCAGGCTCGGGCTCCCAGATGTCGGTAATCGCATGGCCACCCAGGGCGTAGCTGAATGTCCAGCGTGCGCCGCCAGCACGAGGCTGCCAGCTGCCGTCCTGCTGCAAGTAATAGATGGAGCAATCCCAGGGACCACCAAGCCTCCCGAACTGTTCCAGTTCCAGCGGTGCGTCCGGGTGCCGCGTGCCTGCGTCGTATAACGGCTCTGCCGCCAGGTCAGGTTTGACCGCAACCTGGTTGCAGGCGGCCAAACCGGCGCATAACAAAAACAGAAAAATACTCTGACAGACTCTTGGGCTGGTCGTCACGGTCACTCCATGTCCTGCTAAAAGTTGATCTTCGCCAGGTGAACGCAAGTTCAAAACGATCAAGCGCTGCGCCTGGGTTGAAGAGGCAAGTCTACACCGGCCTTGCAACCCAGTGGCAACACTAATGTCCAGCCTAGCTGGAGAGTTCCAGCAACAGCCGGTTCAAGCGCTTCACAAAACCGGCAGGATCTTCCAGGCGCCCGCCCTCAGCCAGGTTGGCCTGGTCCAGCAAGACACCCGCAAGGTCATCAAATCGTGTCGGTTCCGACTCGGACTCCAGGCGCTGCACCAGGGGGTGCTCCAGGTTCACCTCGAGAATGGGCAGTGCCTCGGGGGCTTCCTGGCCCGCCATCTGCATCAGGCGACGCATCTGGGCACCCATATCGTCCTCATCCACCACCAGGCAGGCAGGAGATTCCGTCAATCGGGAGCTGGCCCGCACAGACTGGACTTTTCCTTCCAGCGACTTGGCCAGGCCGTCAAGAACCCCGCGATGCTCTTGGGCTGATTTTTCCCGGGCATCTTTCTCGGTATCCTCTTCCATGGCTTCCAGGCCGAGATCACCCCGGGTGACGTCCTTGAACTTCTTGCCTTCAAACTCTCCCAGGTGGGTTACCAGCCAGTCGTCGATGCGGTCGCTAAGCAGCAGCACCTCCACACCCCGCTTGATCAGGCCTTCCAGCTGGGGGCTATTGCGAGCCACGTGATGACTGTCCGCCACCACATAGTAAATATGCTCCTGCCCTTCCTTCATTCGCGAGACATAGTCTGCCAGGGACTGGTCCTGCACATCGTCGGTGCCGTGGGTGGTTGCAAACCTGAGCAGCCCGGCAATGGCCTCCGAGTTGGCGGCATCCTCCACCGTCCCTTCCTTAAGCACCTGGCCGAACTGATTCCAGAATTTCTGGTATCCCTCCTGGTCGTCCCGGGCAAGCTTGGCCAGCATATCCAGCGCTCGCTTGGTAACCGCGCCGCGCATGGCCTCCACCGCCGGATTACCCTGCAGCAACTCCCTGGAGACATTTAGCGGCAGGTCGCTGCTGTCGAGTACGCCACGGATGAAACGCAGGTACAGGGGAAGAAACTGCTCGGCGTTATCCATGATGAACACGCGCTGCACATACAGTTTCAGGCCGCGGGGTGACTCCCGGTTCCACAGGTCAAACGGTGCATGGGAAGGCACGTACAACAGGCTGGTGTACTCCCGCTTTCCTTCAACCCGGTGGTGGCTCCATGTCAGGGGCGCTTCCACATCGTGAGAGATGTGCTTGTAAAACTCGGTGTACTCTTCATCCTTGATATCGCTTCGACTTCGAGTCCACAGGGCGGTGGCTGAGTTAACGCTTTCGTATTGAATTTCTCCCTCGGTCTGCTCAACGCTTTCCTTGATCATCAACACCGGGAAGGCGATGTGGTCGGAATACTTGCGAACCAGCGACCGCAGGCGGAAACCGTTGGCGAATTCTTTCTCATCGGCCTTGAGATGCAGAATTACTTCGGTTCCACGCTGTTCACGCTGAAGGGGAGCGATGGAAAACTCACCCTCTCCATCGGACACCCAGCTGACACCCTCGTCGACGCCGGCATGGACGCTGCGAGTGTTTACCTGGACACGGTCTGCAACGATAAACGCCGAATAAAAGCCTACTCCGAACTGGCCGATTAACTGGGCGTCTTTTTTGCCGTCGCCGGTCAGTCCCTGGAGAAATTCACTGGTGCCTGATTTGGCGATAGTCCCGAGATTGGCAATGGCCTCGTCCCGGGTCATTCCAATACCGCTGTCACGGACCGTGAGGGTGCCGGCCTCGGCATCATATTCAACCTTGATATCAAGATTGGTCTGCTGCCCGAGCAGCGAGGGCTCCTCAATGGATTCGAAACGCAGCTTGTCCAGGGCGTCCGAGGCATTGGAGATGAGTTCCCTGAGAAAAATTTCCTTGTTGCTGTACAAGGAATGGATCATCAGGTGGAGCAGTTGCTTAACTTCGGCCTGGAAGCCAAGGGTCTGGGTCTTGTCAGTCATAGTCATCCGTTCGGTTAAGTGATTAACATCGGAACGCCAGAGATGGGGCCATCATTGGCAAATTCAAGACCATCCGTGCACGCCCGATGCTCCGCCAGCTGATCGGCTGACAAAGGAACACGAGAATTTTTTTGGGGAGGGGTCAGAGTAGCGCCGGCGGGATTCCGGGCCAAGGACATGGGGAGTTGAATCCCCTTCCAGCCAATCCACCAGAGGTGAAGGGCCGGATACTACCGAACTAGTTTTCCTGGGAGTACCAGTCCATGGAAGGGCGCAGCCTGGCCAGGCGTTCGGCCTCAAGCCGGTCCAGTTCCGAATGACGATCAAAAACCGTTCGAGCCGCTTCAACTGCGTGGGTTATCCACTCCAGCGGGAAGAGCTTATTGCCGTAGTACTCGAAGCATTCAACTGTATTTGTTTTGTAGTTCACTCTTGGATTTCCATAGATTGGACAACCGAGCTGTCACTATAGTCCCTGGACTGATTTAGAAATGTGAGCGCGTTCACGGCTTCGAAATCTTATTCCGATTTTGCCGAATTTGACATATTGCAAGCAACTGAATTTCCGCATGAAAGGCAGGCCGAAAGGGTGCCTGGGATGAGACAAAAAAAGAGCTTTCCAAGGACCGGGAACGTGCCGACGAATATGCCTTGCTAGGGTGGATAATTACTCGTCCCACTCCTTGCGAACCTTGGCCACCCAATCACGGTATCCGGACCAGGTATACAAAGACACAGCCTCTGTTCGCGCACGGGCGCCGGGTGTAGACATCTGTGCCAGCCAGCGCCGATAGGCTTCCCAGCCTTCTTTGTCGCCGCCATTGGAGGCGGAGACGGGACTGTTGCTGGAATTGATCAGGGTCTTGCTAAATTTGCCTTCCATCAGATTTTTCTCCGAATACCTGAAGAATAGTCTGACAAAGACCGGGCAGCGCTCACAGGAACTGGTTCACACCTGAGAATCTCCGGAAATGGAGCACAAAATCAGCCTTTCGGAAGGGAAATGGCCCGGATCAGGCCAGTATCTCTATCGGTGTCAGGTAATCCGTCAACATCCAGACTTCCACAATATCGGCGTTGCTTACAGCGATACAGCCGTTAGTCCAGTCACGACTTGTGTAGTAGGACGGGGGCTTGTCCATCTGGTTGGGCAACCCATGAATCATGATGTAATTACCAGGACTGAAGCCGTTCTGCTGCGCCCAGTACTGGTCTTCCTCATTCGGATAGGAAATACGAATCGACAGGAAATAATCGCTATCGAAGTTACGGGTATCCAGGTAGTAATTACCCTCTGGAGTGCGGAAGTCCCCCTCCCGTTTCTTTGGACCGCTGGGCGACAATCCCAGGGAACACTCGAAGCTGCGGATAATCCTGTCGCCCCGGTAAAGCTCAACCTTGCGTTGCGCCTTGCGTACCACCACCCGGTCGGCACGTTCTGCCGCCGATGCCTTGACCGGCATGAGACCAGCGGTCAGCAAACCCGCTGCCATGCCCCGAAGCAGGGTACGCCGCTGCTGATTAGCAGCCCTGGCTGGCTTGACTGGATTCTTCTCAGCCACGGCCTTCACTTTCGGCACAGGCAACAAAACTTCGGCTCATTTACTCAGGTTCCGTTTTTGGCAACTTGGCAGAATATACCGGCGAGCCCTCCGTCCCCGCAAGGACGGAGGGCACATTTTCTTAAAGACCCAGGGCCTCTACACCCTGTTCAAAAACGATATCCACGGGGATATTGGCATCAGTAAGCCGGTCCAGGTCGGACTGAAGTGATGGCCTGATCATTTCCAATTCCTCCATCATCGCCGTCACGCCCTCGTAATCACCGTCACCCTGCAGGGTCAGGATGAGACCTGACAGTCCGGCAATGGCCTGGTCCATGGCGTCCTTGTCGACACTGTAACGACCGGTCTGCTCATCACGCTTGAAGGCGCCACGGTCCTGGAAATAATTAAACCTGACCATGTTGGCGCGGCCGTGTGCACTGGAGGCACCAAAACGCACCGAGCGGAAGATGCCGGCTACGAAGGTCACGTAGTAGTCCATCAACTCGCCTTCTTTAATCTCGCCCTTTTCATACAGGCTCTTGATCATGTACAGGCCGAGCACATCCGCCTTGCCCTCTTCCATGGCGCTGGCGAGGTCACGCAAGGCAGTGCGCACCAGACCCTTGCCGGTCAGGGTGTTTTTGATACCCAAGCCGTGGGCCACCTCGTGGAACATGGTGTTGGCAAAAAATGCATCGAAGACAACATGGTGGCGCTGGTCGGCAGCAATGAGTTCATCGGCAATCGGCGCCAGGATGCTGTCGAACTTTGCCCGCATCGCATTTTTCAGCTGAACACGACGGGTGCCCTTGGCCAGTTGCACGGTTTCATCGTTGGGCAGGTTAATCGCGATGGTCTTGGACCCGGCATTGCAATCACCGGCGTAATACACGACGTCATAGGCGTTGAGGTCAGAATCCGTACCCGGCTCCTCGGCCTTGTAGGCGTCAGGCACGGGCAGACCGGCCTGCAGTTCCGGCAGGAACGATGCGTAGCGGGCCAGGCGCTCACTCCAGGCCACGTCCTTGATCAACACATAGGCTTCGAAGCTGGCCTTGTAGCCGAAAAGCTTATCCTCATAGGACTCAATGGGACCGTACACCAGGTCAACAGTATTGGACTTCATGTCCATCCAGGCCATGTCGCTGGCCAGGTAGTCATCGCTGAGCAGTGCCTGTGATCGCAAACGCAGGTAATTGGCGAAACCCGGATCTTCGGCTAACCCGGCAGCCTGGTTCAACAGTTCCGCGGCACGGGCCAGCTCGGGGGCAAAGGCCTGGGAATACGGCACCACCTTCAGCGCGCCGTTCTCGTCACGCTTGATAATGGTGTAAAGACTATCCTTGCCTTCCAGGTCAGCGGCCTCGAATTCTTCCTTGGTCATGTCTTCCGGATAGAAGGTGACGCCCAAGGGCTTTTCACCCACACCGTCAATAAAGGGGCGGTCGCCGGCCAGCCGGTCCCAGGGTCCGTAGTTCATTTCGGCCATGCGTCGGCTGGGTTCGTGATCCAGGCTATCCAGCAGGGCAGCCTTGTCACCCCAGGCCTGGCGCCAGAACAGATCATCCATGATGGTGGCTGCCTCAATCAGCAACTTGACCATTTCCCGCTTGGCTGGACTAAACCCGCTTATGTCGGTGGTCAGTTTGAAGGGAGCGTAAATACCCACCCGCTGCTCGGCGTATCGCTGACTCTCGGTCAGGGTGGTCGAGGCGGGGGCCTCTGCGCTGACTGGCACATCGGCTGGCTGCTTACCGCAGGCGCCCAGCACCAGCAGGGCGGACACCGACAGTACGGATAATCTGGTTTTCATGAAAATCTCCCGTGTCATGACGCCCCGGATAATGGGACGCGAATGCACGAGATTGTAACGGATACCGCAGGTCTTGAGGCCTACTCCGCGTCGATCCGTGGACGAAGCAGTTCGGACCACATGCGGGTGGCGCCAATAACTGCCGCGGGCATCACAACGAAATTCACGATTGGCACCAAAGTCATCAGCAGCACGGCAGACCCAAAACCCAGCACTACGGGCCTGTGCCGGGCCAGCAACGTCCGCTGTCGACTCAAACTTATACCGTGGTTGGACAGGGGGTAGTCCATGTATTGAAGCGCCAATATCCAGGCGCCAAATGCCCACCAGCACAGGGGAGCAAAGGCATTAACCCCGGGTATCAAAAACAGCAGCAGCAGGGGAATGGCCCACAACACCACGTACAGCAGCTTACGGATTTCAATCCAGGGCGCGCGCAGCACTTCTTTCCAAAGGGGCCCGGTGTGAGGCAGTTCAGCGCCCCTGAACACTTCCCGTTCCGCTTTCTCAGAAAGCAGCCCATTGAATGGAGACCCCAATAGATTGGCCACCACGGTAAACGTGTAGAACACCATCAGCAGTGCCGTGACGATGAAAATTGGCCACAGCAGCCAGTCCAGAAAGCCAAGCCAGTCGGGTAGCCAGGAAAGCATGCTGTCCAGCCAGGCCGCAAATAATTCCTTGGCGCCCCAAATCACCACCGCGAACAGCAGGAAGTTGATTAGCAGGGGAATAATGACAAACGGCCGCAGCAGCGGATTGGTCAACTGCCCCAGGCCACCCAGGGCATAGGAGGCGCCCCGGGAAAATTCATTGACCATCAGCCGGCCCCTCCAGCCAGCACAGAGCGCTTACCCAGGGGAGCAAGCGATACCCTGGCCAGTTTGAAATGCGCCAGGCCAAAAGGAATGCCAATGATGGTCAGACAATGGAATACGCCCCAGATCACATGCAGGATCGCCAGCCAGAGCCCAGCCAACAGGAACCAGAGTAGGTTGGCGAAGCCAGTGCCGGTAATGCGCTCCTGGCCCAACTCCTCGGCATCGGCCAGGGTATTGCCGAAGGGCAGCAAAGAGAACATGGCGATACGAAAGGCAGCAATGCCAAAGGGAATGCCAATAACGGTTGCGCACAGCAGAATTCCCGCCAGACCCCAAAACAGGAAACAGGCCACGCCACTGCCCCAAACCAGCCAGATGACATTACCCAGAATTGACCAAAAACCCATGCTGTTTCTCCTCGTCTTTATTCCTTGACCAGGCGCACCGTGTCACAGGCCTGGTTAGCGCCTACCAGTTGTGGCTCCAGCCGATAGCGCTCACCAGCCTCGACCAGGACCTGGAGCCTGATACGCTGCCGGTCACCACTTGTTGTGACCACACAATCCACCACCAGTTCATGTTCACCAGGCAATACCTGTACCGAGGACTGGGTATCCCCCAGGATTCTGTCATCAACACTGCGAAGGTAAGCGGCCACCGGTGCAAGGCGGAATTTGGGATCGCCCTTGATCAGCGCCACCTCCTCGGCGGACCTTGCCGCCCCCGAATAGGCCTGTTGGGTGGAACAGGCCAGCAACATGGCGCAGGCCAGGGCGATTGCCGCCAATCTAATATGGGTCATGAACTAATCTCCCGCAGCCCGAGGCTGCCTTGCGCTACTATAACGGCCCAGGCATCAAGACAGGAACCTCCCGCATGAAACATGTACTGGTTACCGGCGCCAACCGGGGAATTGGTCTGGAACTGTGCCGCCAGCTATCCGAACGTGGTGATGAGGTCATTGCCGTGGTTCGCAGATCCTCGCCGGAGCTTGAGCAACTGGGCTGTCGGGTCGAATCGGGTATTGATGTTACCCATCCCGAGGACCTGGCCCGACTCCAGGCACGGCTGGGCGATCTGACGCTGGACCTGGTTATTAGCAACGCCGGCATTCTCAGCAATCAGAGCCTTGGCAAGATTGACGCTGCCGCCATTGAGCAGATCATGGATCAGTTCAGGGTCAATGCGCTGGGACCGGTACTGCTGGCCCAGGCCTTGCGGTCGCGCCTCGCAAAGGGCTCCACCCTGGCAATTATTACCAGCCGTATGGGATCCATAGCGGACAACACCTCCGGCGGCAGCTACGGCTATCGCATGTCCAAGTCCGCAGTCAATTCAGCGGGGGTGTCACTGGCCAGGGACCTTGCCGGCGACGATGTCTGCGTACTGCTATTGCACCCCGGTTATGTTCGCACGGACATGACCGGTCATAGCGGCTTGATTGATAGCGACGAATCCGCCCGTGGACTGATAGAGAGAATAGATCAACTCGGCATGGAAGCCAGCGGCGGGTTCTATCACGCCAACGGCGAAAAACTGCCCTGGTAGCGAGACACTCGCTGGCGGGAGCCTAGTGCCGTAACTGGCGCTGGATTGAGCGCCGCAAATACGCCGCCACAGGAGGCGGAATACGACAACCGTTGTCTCGATTGGGATTCACCACTGCACCCTGCTCTTCGGTCACCGCAAGTATCGCCAGGGCGGCGGGGACCTTGGCCAGGTGCTTATAAGCGGATGCCCCCAGCATGAATTCCTGGGCCAGATTGCGAGTCGAAAACAGCGCCAACATGCGGTGCTCTGACTCGTCCCCCTCGTTAGCCAGCAACATCCGTGCATCTCTGGGCAGGGACGAGCAGCCATCCCAGGGGCAGTCCAGTATCACCCAGACATCCCGATCCATCAGCTGCCCCAGAAACGGTAATTGATCCAGTTCCCCGGCATGAAAAGCCTGCAACAGCTCGTCCGTTGTCGTCGGAGCGGATTGCTTGTCTGTCATCGGAGTTTCTCCGGGCAGCTACCAGGCGGGCAAAAAAAACGCGACCCTGGGGCCGCGTCTTTTCAGGTTGTCAGCCAGCCGGCTAGCCGCACTTGCTATCACCACAACTCAGGCAGGTCATGCATCCATCCAGCATGATTACCGCCGCAGTGGAGCACTTACCACACAACTGGGCACCTTCCGGGTACTGGGTGTCGGCAAAGGCGTCGGTCTGCTGCTTGGACGCCTCGTATTCAGCACGCTTCTCGTTCACCAGTTTCATCTGATACTCATCAAGGACCGCATCCTTGATCAGGCCAATGCTGATCATATGCTTCTCAATGATGTGTCCCAGCTCAGCAATTATGGAGGGCATAAACTTGCCGCCCGGCTGCCAGTATCCACCACGGGGATCAAACACAGCCTTGAGCTCTTCCACCAGGAAGGTCGAATCCCCGCCCTTGCGGAAAACCGCGGAGATAATCCGGGTCAGCGCCACTATCCACTGGTAGTGGTCCAGGTTTTTCGAGTTAATAAAAATCTCGAAGGGACGACGATTCTCGTGGGGCGTGCCCTCATTGAGCAATATGTCGTTGATGGTCACGTACATGGCGTGATCAGCTACCGGCGGCTTTACCTTGTAGGTTGAACCGATAAGCATCTCGGGACGCTCGAGCTTTTCGTGCATCCGGATGACTTTGCCTTCCGCGGAAGTCGCCTTGGTTTCAACCTTGGGAGCCGCTTCCTCTGGCTTCTCCACCTGGTAGCCGACGATCTTGTGATCGATCTTGATTGTCATAGTTCTGTTTTCTCTCTCTCGTTGCTCTGTGTCAGCAAGCATCCGTGATGGCGCTTACCGTGTGTGTTTCAGACTGCCAGACTGGATTTTCTTCGGCCTGGCTGCCTTGGGTTGTGACACCTCACCAGGCGGCTTGCTCACCGCTCCTGCCCAGCGGGTGGTGGATTCATCGACCGCATAGGTGACCTCGGCGGCGCGTCTTCTCCATGTCTTTTCCAGCGGCGACATATTTGTTCCTGACTACCTCTTTTCGGGGGCTACCCGGGATTCCTTATCTAGAACTTCCCGTAGTAACCCTCTTTAATCGCGTCGAATAAATTGGCCGCGGTATGAATCTCGCCATCGTATTCGACTTCCTCGTCACCCTTGAGCTTAAGCTCGGTGCCATCATCCAGGGTGAACACATAGGTCGTGTTTTTCAGGTCGTCGGCCTTGACCAGCACGCCCTGGAATGCCTCGGGATTAAAGCGGAATGTGGTGCAACCCTTCAGCCCCTGTTCGTAGGCATACATGTAGATGTTCTTGAATTCCTCGTACGGGAACGCCGTGGGTACATTGGCGGTCTTGGAAATCGACGAATCCACCCACTTCTGGGCCGCAGCCTGAATATCCACGTGCTGTGTCGGATTGACGTCATCAGCAGTAATGAAATACTCAGGCAGGCTGTTAACGTCAGTTCCTGCATCCGAGGAGGCCTGCTTATTAACCAATTCCCGGTAGGCAAGCAACTCGAAGGAAAATACGTCCACCTTCTCCTTGGTCTTGCGTCCCTCCCGAATCACATTACGGAAATAATGATGGGCAAAGCTGGGCTCAATGCCGTTACTTGCATTGTTGGCCAGTGACAGGGAAATTGTTCCGGTAGGCGCGATTGAACTGTGATGGGTGAAGCGAGCGCCCACCTTAGCCAGCTCATCAACCAGTTCGGGAGCCTGCTCGGCCACGCGCTGCATGTAACGGCTGTAACGAGCGTGCAACAGCCTGCCGGGCAGCTTGTCGCCAACCTGGATGCCATCGTCTTTCATTTCCGGGCGCTTGCGCATCATGTCACCGGTCACGGTGAACTCTTCGGTCATAATCGGTGCCGGGCCCTTTTCCTTCGACAAGTCCAGGGCGGCTTCCCAACCAGCCAATGCCATCTCTCGGGCAACTTTCTCAGTGAACTCCACCGATTCGGCGCTTCCGTACTTCATGGTCAGCATGGTGACAGTAGATCCCAGTCCCAGGAAACCCATGCCATGACGGCGCTTGCGGGTAATTTCATCCCGTTGGCGGCCCAGGGGAAGACCATTGATCTCCACCACGTTGTCCAGCATACGGGTGAACACCTTCACGACCTTGCGGTACTCGTCCCAGTCAAAACAGGCTTCCTTGGTGAAAGGATTGACCACGAAGCGGGTCAGGTTCACCGAGCCCAGCAGGCATGAGCCATAAGGCGGAAGCGGCTGTTCGCCACAGGGGTTCGTGGCGCGGATGTTCTCGCACCACCAGTTGTTGTTCATCTCGTTGACCTTGTCGATCAACACGAAGCCCGGCTCAGCATAGTCATAGGTTGAGGACATGATGACGTCCCAGATGCGACGTGCCGGAAGGATCTTGTAAACCTTGCAGGCAACCAGGCCGGCACCATCAATGACGTAGGACTTGTCATGATTGGGCCATTCCCGCCATATCACCGACTTGGGATCGGACAGGTCCAGGCCATCTTCGTCGACTTCTTCATGACTCACCGGGAACGCCAGGGGCCAGTCGGCATCTTCTTTCACGGCCTTCATAAAGCCGTCGGTCACCAGCAGAGACAGGTTGAACTGGCGGAGGCGCCCGTCCTCGCGCTTGGCGCGGATAAAGTCGATAGCATCGGGATGGCCCACGTCAAATGTGCCCATCTGGGCGCCACGGCGACCGCCGGCAGATGACACGGTGAAGCACATCTTGTCGTAAATATCCATGAAAGACAGCGGACCCGAGGTATAGGCTCCGGCGCCCGATACGTACGCGCCCCTGGGGCGCAGGGTGGAAAACTCGTAGCCGATACCGCAACCGGCCTTCAAGGTCAGTCCAGCCTCATGAACTTTATCCAGGATGTCATGCATGGAATCCCGGATGGTGCCCGAGACGGTGCAGTTGATCGTAGACGTGGCAGGCTTGTGGTCCTGGGCGCCAGCGTTGGACATGATGCGGCCCGCGGGAATAGCTCCCTGGCTCAGCGCCCAAACAAAACGCTCATACCACTCCTCACGCTTTTCCGGCGCTTCCACATCGGCAAGCGCTCTCGCGACACGCTCATAAGTGTCCTCGATAGTGTTGTCGACATTTGCGCCGTCTTTCGCCTTGAGACGATATTTTTTATCCCAGATATCAAGTGATGCAGCTTGAAAAGGGATGTCAGACACCCCGGTATTTACCAATTCTTCAGCGGTTTTCATTGCAGTCCGACGCCCCCCAGAAATGCATGTACTGCTATATTTTAAGACTCCTCACGTCCCCTTAATTCGATTTTTATTAGCGCAAGGGATACCAAAGACCCTTTTGGGTCCCCGTGCTTTGATTCTCGATTCGGGAAACACAAGATGTTGTGTTCGAAGCAAAAGACTATTCCCAGAGCGCCCGGATGTCAAGACTTGAACATAATTAAATGCTATTGACTTAATCTAAGAAAAACAATAGCTTACAAAATCAAGCTAAAATCAGTATTTAATTTTTGCGCGCCAGGCCAAGGATACTTGGGCACAATATCTTGTGTTCACCTGTTTTCCACAAATAACCCACAATTTGTCCACAGGCCAACGAAAACCTTAAGGCCAGGCGCTTGAAAATCACCCCGTCAACCCCAACCTACTTAGGCAATCCGGTGCTTTCCGCGCAATGGCCCCCGGTGCATAGTGGAACCAGCGGGAAATTGTCTGGTCTACTACTATCCGGAGATTGAAAAACCTCCTTTTAACTATAAACAGAGGTGTTAAATTCCGATGACTACTCTTTTACGAGGCCTGCTGGTCGCGGTAGTGCTGGCCAGTTCAAGCAATATCGCCAGCGCTACGCTGCCCGCCTTTGTCGGCGACCAGGCCGTACCCACCCTTGCACCGCTAGTCGAGCGGGTTTCCCCCGCCGTAGTAAATATCGCGGTCATGGGTCAGGCGGGACCCGCGCACCCGATGTGCTCAGATCCTTTTTTCAGCCAGTTTCCCCAGTGCCAAAACCGGGAATTCCGCGGTGGTGGCTCAGGCGTGATCGTTGATGCGAAGAACGGCTACATTCTGACCAATCATCATGTGGTGGACCGGGCAGACCGAATTCGGATCACCCTGCTGGACAAGCGGACCCTGGATGCCACAGTAATTGGCACCGACCCGCTGTCGGACATCGCCGTATTGAAAGTGGACCCCGAAAATCTTCACCAGATTCCCATTGCAGACTCCGGTTCGGCCCGGGTGGGCGATTTTGTCGTGGCAATTGGTAATCCATTTGGGCTCCAGCACACGGTTACCTCCGGGATCATCAGCGCCCTGGGACGTTCCGGCCTGAACAACGATAACTACGAGGACTTCATCCAGACAGACGCCGCCATCAACATGGGTAATTCCGGTGGCGCGCTGATCGACCTCAGGGGCGAACTGCTGGGTATCAATTCAGCCATCATTTCAAACTCCGGTGGTAGCGTCGGCATCGGTTTTGCCATCCCCTCCAATATGGTCCGCAACGTAATGGAGCAAATCCTGGAATTCGGCGAGGTACGCAGGGGCCTGCTGGGCGTTAGCGTGCAAAGCATAGATCCGGATCTGGCCAAGAGCCTGAAGCTGAATACCTCGGGCGGCGCACTGGTCTCCCAGGTTATGCCTGGCTCGGCGGCCGAGAAAGCCGGCATAGAACCCGGCGATGTCGTGCTGTCGGTGAACGACGAAGCGGTCACCGATGCCGCGTCTCTGCGCCTGCGCATAGGTATGCACAGTGCGGGTGAATCGGTGAAGATCGTCTTGCTACGTGATGGCAAGCAAAAAACCGTCAGCGCCACACTGGGCCAGACAGCTGCCGGACCGATCAGCGCCGGGGAAGTCCATCCTGGCCTGGCGGGCGCCAGCTTCGAGACCATCACGCCTGAGAGCGCCGGTTACGATGGCGTACAAGGGGTGCTGGTCAGCTCCGTGGAACAGGGCAGCCCGGCTTTTGCCAACGGCTTGCGACCCAACGACCTGATCATGCGAGTCAACCGCCAGCGAGTCACTACTACCGAGGAACTGGCCGAGGCGGCCACCGATGCCAACTCCCTGCTGCTGCAATTGCGGCGAGCTAGTCGCAGCATCGTGCTGGTCGTTCGCTAGAATCGGACAAACCGAATCAGAGCCCGGCTTCGGCCGGGCTTTTTTTATATCCCTAGAAAAAGCTTCTCCACAGCATGCGGGCGCCGACAAACACCAGGAGCACGGCAAAGCCCCGCCGCAACTGTTCCACCGGCATGCTATGGGCGAAGTGGGCGCCCAGAGGCGCCGTCAATACACTGCCCAGCGTGATGCCTGCCACGGCAGGCCAGTAAATATAGCCGGTCGCGCCAGCAGGCAGGTCACCCGCACCCAGTCCGGCGAATAAGAATCCGGTGGCGGACGCCAGGGCGACCGGCAGGGTACAGGCAGCCGAGGTGGCAACGGAATTGCGTATATTCACGCCGCGCCAGAGCAAAAACGGATTGGTCACCGCACCGCCGCCGATGCCGGTCAGGGCGGAGACCGTTCCGACCACCAACCCGGCCAGAACATGCCCCGGCCAGCCAGGCAACTGCCCGTGGGCCTCGGGTCGCCGCCCGATGACCAGGTAAAGGGATATGGTGACTACGAACAGACCGAATACGCCCCCAAGAGCCCTGTTGGTGACCGAGTCGGCGATGGCTGCGCCCAGCAACCCGCCAACCAGGATTCCCGGCACCAGCCGGAACACCGTGGGCCACATCACTGCCCGCTTGCGATGATGGGCAAGCAAAGAAGAGACGGAAGTGAATATAATGGTCCCAAGCGAAGTGCCAATAGCCAGGTGCATTCGGTGGTCAGGAGCCAGGTCGTAATAGCCGAAAACCAGGACCAGGGCGGGGACGATAACCAGCCCGCCGCCAATACCGAACATGCCGGCCAACACACCAGCGAATAGACCCAGGACGGGGAAGCTCGCGAGCATAATCCAGTCCACCGATTTCTCCTCGTCCCGGCCAAGGCCAATAAGCCAGTATTCTGGCAGGTCCTCCCACTCTTACAAGTCGTGGCTTAAGCTCACTCATGATGCGCAACGTTTTACTGACAACATTTTTTTGCCTGACAACTTGTTTCTCCGCGAACACCGTATTGGCCGACGCGCCTTCCCTGCAGACCCAGCGGGAGGCATTCATGCGCGCATTACACGCGGCCGAGCGCGGGAACTGGTCCCAGGTGGAACCCGAACTAACCTTGCTGGACGGCTATCCTCTGCGCGATGATCTTCGCGGCGCCTGGCTGGCAGCAAGCGTGGGCCAGGTGCAGCACACGGAGATTGAAAGCTACCTGGACCTTCATCCGTCTCTGTACGCATCATCAAGGCTGCGCTCACGATGGGTGCAACGCCTGTACCAGGAACAACGCTGGTCCGAGTTCCTGACCCAATACGACCGTTTTTATGCCGACGGCAATGACGCCGCCCTGCACTGCCAGGCGGTGCTCGCAAGACTGAAAACCGGAGAACCACAGCAAGTTGTCGAACCTGCCTTGACACTCTGGACGGTAGGGAACAGCCAACCCAGGGAATGCGATCCGCTGTTCCGCTGGCTGGCCAGAGAGAAATTGCTCGACAGCGCCAGCTACCGGCAAAGACTGTCGCTGGCCCTGGCGGAGCGCAATTTCCAGTTGGCCGACTATCTGGCGGGCTTCCTGACAGAGTCCGAACAGGCCCTGGTTGACCTGTACAAGCGCATGGCCAGGGATCCTGAGCGAGAGCTTGCGAAACAGCACTTCAAGAATTCCGAGCGCGCCCGCTCACTGATCCTGGACGGCCTGGAGCGCCTCGCGCGACGCGACCCGGATGCTGCGCAGAAACTCTGGCACAGTAAATACCGGAAGCGTTTCAGTTTCACCGACGCCCAGCTAGTCAGGATGGAACGGAAGATCGCCTTCTGGTCCGCCCAGAATATGCAGCCAAACAGCATGCAGCGCATGGCCAGGCTACCTGTGAATTTTCATGATGAGGACAGCCTGGAGTGGTGGGCGCGCGCCGCCCTTTACCTGGGGGACTGGCCAAGCCTGTCCAATGCGATTGCCAGCATGCCTGACAATCTGGCTCGCGAGGACATATGGCAGTATTGGGCAGCCCGGGCCATGCAGGCCGCCGGCAAAAACGACCAGGCAAACCAGACGCTGATGGCCCTGGCCCAGCAACGCAGTTATTACGGATTCATGGCAGCGGATGCCCTGGCCCTGCCCTACGCGTTCTCTCATCGGGACACGCCTGCGGACGAACCCATTTTGGAGGAACTGGCCGGAAAGCAGGAGCTGTTCCGGGCCGGAGAACTGTTCGCCACGGGACTGTATACCCGCGGTCGGCTGGAATGGGACGCCGTTATCCGGCAACTCTCCCCGACCCAGCAAGTCCAGGCATCCATCCTGGCCCATCGCATGGGGTGGCACTCCCAGGCGATAGCCACGGCAGCCCGCCAGCGCCTTTACGATGACCTGAAGCTGCGTTATCCGCCCGCATTCTTCGAATTATTCAAGGCATCCTCAGACCAGGCTGGCATTAGCCTGAACTGGGCCATGGGCATCGCACGCAGTGAAAGCCTGTTCATGCCCGATGTGAAATCACGGGCCGGCGCGCTGGGCCTTATGCAGCTGATGCCTGCCACCGGAGCGGCAACTGCCAGGGAATTCCAGATTCGCTATACCAGCAGCGGAAGCTTGCTGGACCCGGACACCAACATTCAACTGGGCACCCGCTACCTGGCCAAAATGCAGGCCCGCTTCGGGAGTCACCTGGTGTTGTCCACGGCGGCCTACAACGCGGGCCCGAATCGGGTAAGCAGCTGGCTTCCCGCCACCGGGTCGGTGCCCGCCGACATCTGGATAGAGACCCTGCCCTACAGGGAAACCCGAAATTACGTGCGCCGGGTGCTGGAAAGCCAGGCGATATTTTCCTGGCGTCTGGAGCAGCAAGGCACCCGCTTGTCTGAGGTACTGAGGCCTATTCCCTCCGCAGCCCAACTCCAGGCCAGTGCGCTCGTACCCCACGAGCGCGAATCCGGCAGCGACTAGCCTGGCGGGGAACCAGAGCCTGACATTCGGACTCGCTGAATCTATAATTCACAAGCTGCACTGAGCGGCCCGTTTTGGGCGCATACTCCTATCCCCCCCGACTACCAACCAACGGAACAAAATGGGCAAGTACTCGATATGCATTCTTGGCGGCACCGGATTTGTCGGGCATAACCTGACAGCCAAGCTCGCCGGTGACGGCCATCGCCTGGTGCTGCCTACCAGGAACCGCGAGCGCAACCGGGACCTGCTGGTACTGCCTACGGTCACCGAGGTTACCGCCGATATCCATAACCCTGAGACCCTGGATCGCCTCTTCCAGGATGTCGACGCAGTCATCAACCTGGTGGGCATCCTCAACGAATTCCGCGGACAAGATAACTCCTTCGCCAGTGCCCACATCGAGCTGGCCGAAAAGGTCGTGGCGGCCTGTGAGAAAGCCGGCGTCAAGCGCTTGCTGCACATGAGTTCCCTGAAAGCCGATGCTGAAAAAGCCCCCAGCGTTTACCTGCGCAGCAAGGGCAAGGCAGAAAATGCCGTGCGCACCGCCAGGGCCGACCTGAAATGGACAATTTTCCAGCCCTCGGTGATTTTCGGCCGGGGAGATTCATTCACCAATCGATTCGCGGATTTGCTGCGCTCGGTCCCGCTGTTCTTCCCGCTGGCCCGACCCAACGCTCGCTTCGCGCCGGTGTATGTCGGAGACGTCAGCGAGGCGTTTCGCCGCTGCCTGAATAACCCTCGTACCCATGGGCAGACCTTCGAGCTTTGCGGTCCCCAGGTGTATTCCTTGAAAGAACTGGTGACCTTCGTGGCCAGGCAGATCGGTGTGAAGCGCAAGATCATTGGTCTGCCGGACAACCTGGCGATGGCCCAGGCCCGGGTGATGGAATTGCTGCCCGGAAAGCCGTTCAGCATGGACAACTACCGGTCCCTGACCCTGAACAGCATCTGCGACAAGAACGGTCTTGGTCGACTGGGTATCACGCCCAGGTCACTGGACGTCATCGCTCCTACCTACCTTGCGGCAAACAAGGCTCAATCCAGTCTGGATGAGTTCCGCAAGGGTGCAGGACGAAGCGACTGATTCCCACGGGGACATCCCGGTTCGGGACAAGTATTCGAGCCTGAGGCACAATGGCTTCATGGATACGTACCTTGTAGGCGGCGCTGTGCGCGACAAACTGCTCGAACTCCCTGTCAAGGAGCGCGACTGGGTGGTCGTGGGCGGCAGCGTGGAAAAAATGCTGGAACAGGGCTTCCGCAAGGTTGGCAAGGACTTTCCCGTATTCCTGCACCCAAAGAGCGCTGAAGAGTATGCCCTGGCGAGAACCGAGCGCAAGAGCGGCTCTGGCTATTACGGGTTTGAGGTGCATGCCTCACCCGATGTCACCCTGGAAGAGGACTTGCTGCGTCGAGACCTGACCATCAACGCCATGGCAATGGACGCCCAGCAGCGCCTGGTAGACCCCTACGGCGGCCAGCGTGACCTGGAAGAGCGGGTGCTGCGCCATGTCTCACCGGCCTTCGCCGAGGATCCCCTGCGGGTGCTGCGGGTGGCCCGCTTCCTGGCCAGGTTCGCGCCCCTGGGTTTTCACATTGCGGATGAAACCCGGCAGTTGATGGCCCAACTGGCCGCCAGCGGTGAACTGGCCAACCTGGTGCCCGAGCGAGTCTGGCAGGAAACCGAGAGAGCCCTGGGCGAAGCCATGCCGGAACTGTACTTTCAGGCCTTGCGCGACTGCGGTGCCCTGGCGGTCCTGTTTCCGGAAATCGACGCCCTTTACGGCGTACCCCAGCCCGCAAGATGGCATCCGGAAGTGGACACCGGTGTCCACACGCTCATGGTGCTAGCCCAGGCAGCAACCCTGTCCGACGACCCGGTGGTTCGGTTTGCCGCCCTGGTGCATGACCTGGGCAAGGCCACCACACCGCCAGATCGCTGGCCCAGTCACCCGGGGCACGAACAGCGCGGTGCACGCCTGGTTCAGGAAATGTCCCAGCGCCTGAAAATCCCGAACCAGTTCAGAGACCTGGGGATGAAGGTGGCGAAGCTGCACGGCAAGTGCCACCGCATGAGCGAACTCAAAGATGCCACGGTACTGGGATTGCTGGAGGACCTGGACAGCTTTCGCCGTCCCGAAGTACTGGAAGGATTTGTACTGGCATGTGAAGCAGACGCCCGGGGCCGCACCGGACTGGAAGATCAACCCTATCCCCAGGCCGACATGCTGCGCCAGGCATACCAGGCTGCCGCCGCAGTGAATGCGGCCGATCTGGATCTGGAAGGCCTCGGCGGCCGTCAAATTGGCGAAAAAATCAAACTGGAACGCCAACTGGCCATTGGCCGCCAACGTTCCAGCTAAAGCCTTTCTTACCGACTACCCGGAAGCGCTCTCCAGGGTCTTGTAACGACTGGCGTAATACAGCACCGGTATCAGAACCAGGGTCAACACCGTGGACACCAGGATGCCAAATATCAGGGAGATCGCCAGACCATTAAAAATCGGATCATCCAGGATAAAGAAAGCACCCATCATGGCCGCCAGGCCCGTCAGGACTATCGGTTTCGCGCGTACCGCACCGGCACGAATAATTGCCTCCTCGAAGGCGATGCCTCGTGCGTATTCATGATCGATAAAGTCCACCAACAGGATGGAATTCCGGACGATAATTCCCGCCAGGGCGATCATTCCAATCATTGATGTCGCGGTGAACTGGGCGCCCAGCAGGGCATGTCCCGGCATCACACCGATTATGGTCAGCGGTATGGGCGCCATAATGATCAGGGGTACCGAATAGGATCGGAACTGGCCCACTACCAGCAGGTAAATCAGCACCAGGCCAACCGAATACGCCAGGCCCATGTCACGGAATGTCTCGTAAGTAATCTGCCACTCACCATCCCACTTCACGCTGTAATAGTAGGGATCATCCGGCTGGGAAATGTACCGCTGCTCCAGGTCCACGCCACCGGTGTTTTGCTCAACAATGGCTGCGGAAATATCCATCATGCCGTACAGGGGGCTGTCCAGGTCACCCGCCATGTCGCCCGTGACATACACCACTGGCAACAGGTCCTTGTGGTAAATAGTCTTCTCCCACATACCTTCACGCACCGTGACCACTTCTGAGAGCGGCACAAAGTGTCCGGTGTTGGAGGCCACGCGTAACATCAGCAAGCTGTCCACATGGGCCTTGTCCGCCACCGGTAACTCCAGTCGCACAGGTATCGGGTATTTCTCTGTTCCCTGGTGAACGTAACCCACGTCCTGGCCACCCAGGGCCACCGACAGAACATCGGCAACCTGGGCCTGGCTCACACCCAGCAATGCAGCCTTGTTCCGATCCACCTCGATCACCAGTCTCGGCGCATCCGCCTCAACGCTGTCGTCCACATCCACGATGTCCGGCGTACTGGCAAACAATTTCCGTAGTGCGCCTGCCACCTGTAACTGGCCCGCATAATCCGGCCCATACACCTCGGCAACCAGTGGCGCCTGCACCGGTGGTCCCGGCGGCACCTCGACGACCTTTACCGAGGCGCCCAGGGCCTTGCCGATTTCCACCAGCGGACCCCGCACATCCAGGGCGATTTCATGGCTTGAGCGACTGCGGTTGTGCTTGTCCTGCAAGTTCACCTGGATGTCGCCCACGTTGGCACCCTCTCGCAGGTAGTACTGACGGACCAGGCCGTTAAAGTTAATCGGCGAGGCGGTACCCGCGTAAAGCTGGAAGTCGGTCACCTCGGGTACCGTTCGCAAATATTTACCCAGTTCGTCCAGTACCCGTGAAGTCTGCTCAAGGGAGGCTCCTTCGGGCATATCCACAACCACCTGGAACTCCGATTTGTTGTCGAAGGGCAGCATCTTCATCACAACCAGCTTGACCCCGGCCAGGCCAACCGCCGCGAAGATGGCGACCAGCACACCCAGGAACAGGCGCTTGCGGGCAGCGGATCCGGCCTTGCCCCTGAGCAGCGGGCCCATCACCCTTCTGAACAAGGCATCCAGTTTATTCTGCAGCTTGTCTTCCACGTGGGTGCCGGCATGGCCGCCACCGAGCAAGTGATTGCTCAACCAGGGTGTGACCGTCAGCGCCACCGCCAATGACAGGACCATACCGGCACTGGCGTTGATCGGAATAGGACTCATGTACGGACCCATCAGGCCTGACACAAATGCCATGGGCAGCAAGGCGGCAATCACGGTGAAGGTAGCCAGGATGGTCGGCCCACCCACCTCGTCAACGGCGGGCGGTATCGCCTCCCGGATGCTGGTGGCGCCAAGCATCATGTGCCGGTGGGTGTTCTCCACCACCACGATGGCATCGTCCACCAGGATGCCGATGGAAAATATCAGCGCGAACAATGACACCCTGTTAATCGTGAATCCCCACGCCCAGGACGCGAACAAGGTTAGTGCCAGGGTGAGGACCACGGCGGCGCCGACCACCACGGCCTCACGCCACCCCAGGGTGAAACCGATCAGCAGCACCACCGAGGCGGTGGCAAAGATGAGTTTCTGGATCAGCTTGCTGGCCTTGTCATCGGCGGTCTGGCCATAGTTCCGAGTGATGGTGGTCATCACGTGGTCAGGAATCATCACGCCCTTGAGTTGATCCACACGCTGGATAACCTGCCGGGCAATATCCACGGCATTGGTGCCAGGTTTCTTGGCTATGGCCAGGGTGACTGCCGGTGCCAGGATGCCCGGGGCCAGGTCTTTTTCCGCGGCGCTGGGGCCTGTTCCAAAACTGACAAATTGCTCGGGCTGATCCGGTCCCGAACTTATACGGGCCACATCCGACAAGTACACAGGTTTTCCATCAAAAACCCCTACCACCAGCTCGGCAATATCCGAGGCACTGGACAGAAAGGTTCCTGCGGTGACCGGAATCTGGCGGTTATCCGCGACCAGCGCACCGGCATGCTGCACCACGTTGCCGGCAGTCAAGGCACCGCGCAAAGCGTCCAGAGACATGTTGTAGGCAGCCATGGCCTGGGAGTCCAGTTCCACGTGCACCACGTCATCCGGCCCACCAATGGTGTAGACATCCCGGGTGCCGGGGACACGCTTGATCTCCGCCTCAATACTGTGCGCCACGCGCTGGAGTTCCTGGGCACCAAATTCCTGGTCCTCAGTCCACAGGGTTACCGAGACGATGGGTACATCATCAATGCCCTTGGGCTTGATCAACGGCTGCATGATCCCCAGTCCCGGGGCACGCCAGTCCTCGTTCGACATCACCGCGTTATACAGTCGCACGATGGCCGGTGTTCGCAGCTGCCCGACT
>Ga0224507_10000233_pt1 | contig 22097 bp, 19 predicted proteins | sample SF_Jan12_sed_USG_3_FD_170159 | JGI IMG/M metagenome (GOLD analysis project Ga0224507, IMG submission 170159) | Sediment microbial communities from San Francisco Bay, California, United States - SF_Jan12_sed_USGS_13 | ecosystem: Environmental > Aquatic > Marine > Sediment | place: USA... | reverse complement strand
GACCCGGCACAAGCGGTGGGCAAATGCCGCCCATCCGAGCACTCGCACAAGCAGACATAGACGTCATTCGGCAATGGATCTCGGACGGCGCGATCGACGACACGGTGCAGCCCAGCAGTCCCGTTCGGGTGACGTCATTGTCGCCGGTACCGGGCGCAGCCCTGATGGCCGCACCGCCACAGATCGTCGCCGGCTTCGATCGCGACGTGGACGCCGCGACCGTGAACGCAAACACATTCATCCTCCAGGCAAGCGGCGGTGACCAGACGTTTGGCGACGGCAATGAGGTAGTCATAACGGCCGCGTCGATATCGGTTCCCGGCGCGAATCCGGCGAGCGCCGCTTTCGATCTGACTGGCGTCGCGCTCGCCGATGATACCTACAGGGTGAGCCTCTTAGGAGACGGCAACTCCGTGATCATGGACCTCGACGCGAATGCGCTGGACGGTGAGTTCGCCGCCGCATTGCCGTCCGGCGACGGAATCGCCGGTGGTGATTTCGCGGCACAGTTCACTCTCAGTACGCCCGTTGTGATCGGACCGACTCTGGATCAGATTCAAGCGGTCGTTTTCACGCCCACATGCGCCACGGCGGGATGCCACTCGGCTGGCGGTCGGGCGGGCGGTCTGAACTTGTCCGATGCCGATACCAGCCATGTACAGCTGGTTGGCATGCCCAGCCAGCAACAGGCCGGAGCCACGCTGGTTGTCATGATGGACCCCGACAACAGCTATCTGATCCAGAAGCTGGAGAATGCGGTTGGAATCGTGGGTCTGCCGATGCCGCCAGGTGCTCCCCTGGCGCAATCGGACATCGACGAAATCCGGCAGTGGATTACGGACGGCGCGCTGCGATAAGACGCCCCGATCCGAGGCAAAAACTGATATTCAGATCGACCAGAAAGGGCCCCTCCGGGGCCCTTTGCTTTTGCCTTGACTATACTTACGCAGTCCGGAAAAATTTCTGTTAACGTTTGTCGGCAAAATTAATTTTCTTGAAGGGGCGCGATTGTGAGCAAAGGACTATCCGATCTTGAGAAAACCCTGCAACAGACGAAGAAACAATTTCTGACATCCGCGATGCGTGCTACCAAAGAGCTGGAACGCCAACGCAAGCGGCTGCGCACGGAAATCGCTCGCGCAAATGCACGCGCAAAGAGAAACCGGGAGCAGCTGCAAAAGAAAACTGAGCGACTCGCAAACACGACCGCGACCAAAGCCAAGCGAGAACTCAGAAAACATATCCGCAAACTGGACAAAATGGTCGACGCGGCCAAAAACGACGCCGCGCAATTGCGTAAGGACCTTGTACCCGTGATGGATGACTTGACGAACGCCCGCAAACACCTGACGCACGCTCTGCGCCTGGACCGGGCGATGGCCGTCATTCAGCGCGAGCTGTCGAAGAATCAGGGGACCGCGAAAAAGACCGGCAAGAAGAAAGCCGCGAAAAAACCAGTAGCCAGGAAGAAAGCGGCAAAGAGAAAAACCACCAAAAAGTCGGTAGCCAAAAAGCGCCAAGGCAGCAAGAAAACAGGCAAGAAGCGCGCAGCCAAGACAAAGGCAGTGAAGAAAAAAGTGGCCTGACCGTTACGGGCGACAACCCGACGAATCAGTCAATGTAGTGGTCTATTGACTCTTCGATGGCGGACCTGATTGGCTCACGCATCATCGACATCGCAATACCCAGCCTGACATGCACCTCGACGCTTTGCGCGTCAACAATGATTCGACCGTTTACGCCAATGCCTTTCACGCGCAGGTGATCGCCATCCCAGGTCGATCTGAGATTCAGCCGGCCACCAATCTCTTCGGCGACTTTATCGACCCGGCGTTTGGCCTCCTCGACGCCTAAATCGTGTTGCCGTCTGATTATCACCGCGTTGTTGCTCGTTGCTTGACATTTTGAAGAATGTCGCACGACGACGTCATCAGAACAAGCGGTGAATAGGTTTTTTGCGTTGGGGGAACCGGCCCCCTGGATCGTTCGATGCGGCAGACGGCGTTTATCCGTACTGCCCCAGCGAACTTATTTTCCCCGTTTAGTGGTCGAATAACTATTGGGTAAAACCCGTAATCCCTGGCCCCTGACACCGGATTGCCGCCGCAGTGGCATCGGGCCAAAATAATCCTAGTGCTTGTAACGGCCGTTTCTTTCAGGACCACGAATGTCCGAAGCTTCAGAAAGTAGATCTGCGTATTCCCTGCTTGGCAAAGTCGAGGGTGCGGAAAGGCTGTTTCTGCAAGGCCGTCGCAGTCGCGGAGCGGATCTCGAAAGTGCCGTGAAGTTTTTTCTCGAGTTCCTGCATGGTTTCGAGAGTTTCAATTTTGACCAGCCCTGCGTCACGGTATTCGGCTCTGCGCGCTTTGGCGAGGACCACGAGTATTACAATCTTGCACGCGAAATGGGAACCGCTCTCGCAAAGGCCGGTTATGCCGTGATGACTGGCGGTGGTCCGGGCCTGATGCAGGCCGCCAACCAGGGCGCCAGGCAGGCCGGAGGCCTGAGTCTAGGCTGCAACATTCGGTTGCCATCGGAACAGGAACCCAATCCTTATCTCGATAAGTTCATCGAATTCGAACATTTCTTTGTGCGCAAAGTAATGTTGGTCAAGTACTCGTGCGCATTCGTGGTCATGCCAGGCGGCTTTGGCACAATGGACGAAGCTTTTGAGGTGGCAACGCTAATACAAACAGGAAAGCTCGATCGTTTTCCGATCGTTGGTCTTGGCGGAGATTTTTGGACCGATCTTCGCAAATTCGCAAGACAGACGATGCTGACAAAAGGCGTCATCAGCGAAGACGACCTGGCGTTCGTTCACCCGGTGGCAAGCGTCGAGGAGGCGATGCACTTTATTATGCAGCCAAGGAGCTGAAAATACCGCACGTAAGGCATGCGTAAGCCATTGAAAAACAACGTCTCGCTCCCAAATTACTTTAGGTGTACGCTAGGCATTCTGAAGCTTAGTAAGCAAATATGACGACATGATTTTTTCAGCTACAAAGCGTCTGCAGGCAGCCATGGATGCCGCCACGAGTTACGACGAGTGGAAGGAAGCCGCCATTGCCCATGACAAGGCCAGTGGTGTCGAAACGTGGAAGAAATCGGATGAATCCAAACATTTCGATTATGAGTCCATTCGAAAAAGGCTGCGCAAACTGCGCAGACTTAGAGCCAAAGGCGACGTTGCGGGCGTGCTGTTTGCTCTTAACGAAGGCGTGCACGGCAATATCGACGGCATGGGACACCCGCGGTTGCATGGCAAAGCGAAGTTCGGCACCAAGAAACTGATCGTCGACTACGTCAACGAAGTGGTCGCGGCCCTGGGCCTGATCGCAGACGCCGCACCGGACGACATATTGTTTGAGGAACGCCTGGATTTCTTCCGCCGCGCGCGGCATTGCAACGGCTGCTCGGCGCTGATGATGAGCGGCGCCGGTTCGCTGTTATTCTTCCATGTGGGCGTGGCCAAAACGTTATGGAAGTATGGGCTGCTACCCGCGGTCCTGTCCGGCAGCAGTGGAGGCGCCCTCGTCGGCGCTCTCGTCAGCTCACAAGCGGACAAGGGCCTCGAAGAGATTTTCAAACCGGAGAATCTTGTCCACGAAATCGAGCGCGACCAGGGTCTTCTCAGCCATCTCTCCGCGATCAGGCCGGAGATCGCGAAGGTTGAGGAAATACGGGAGGTTCTCGAGCGCCTGATTCCCGATCTGACGTTTCTCGAAGCCTATCAACTCACAGGCCGACACCTTAACGTGTCGATAGCCGCGGCCGAAAAACACCAGACGTCTCGTCTGCTCAATGCAATCACAACGCCCAACGTATTTGTTCGCGAAGCAGTGATGGCATCCGCAGCAATTCCCGGGTTCTTCCCTCCCGTCACGCTCGCCGCCAAGAATGATCGAGGCGAGCGTCAGGCGTACCTCCCCTCGCGTAAGTGGGTCGACGGTTCGTTGAGCGATGACTTGCCTGCCAAACGGCTGGCGCGTGTCTACGGTGTAAACCACTTTATTGTCAGCCAGGTCAATCCGCACGTTTTTCCGTTCGTAACGGACACCGAGGGGGAGAAGAGTGTGTTATCGACACTGAAACATACAGCCAAGGTAACGACGCGGGAATGGATCAATGCCGGCGCTTCGTTGCTTGAGAAACCGCTGTCTCTGAGCCCTGCGGTCAGTCGGCTCACGAACGTGGCGTTGGGTATAATCAATCAAGACTACGTCGGCGACATCAATATCTTGCCCGATCGCCGTTTCTTCAATCCGCTCAAATGGCTCGCGCATCGCTCTGTCGAGGAAGTCATCGAGCTAATCGCGTTGGGCGAAAAAGCGACCTGGCCAAAGATCGAGCAGATACGTGTCCAAACAAAAATTAGTCGTGCGCTTGACCAGATTCTCGGAAGAATCGACCGCCGGCTGCCGCAGGTTGGCACCACGGCTACACGCCGCGCGAGCTAGCTCAGGATCTCCGAGCTAAGCGCTATCGCGCTGCCTGGCTGGTTTCGCGGCACGCTTCAGCTCGGCCATTGCTGTTTCAATACAGGACACAAAGAAGCGGATATCGGGCAGGGCGTCGCGAGTAGACGTAACGCCAAAGGTCATCTGGCCATTGTAGCTGGGTGTTGCAATGAACAAGCCCATGCCTTCGGTTAGCGGCGCCAGTCCATACGTTGCGACCTGCCTCGCGCCGTTCATGTACAGCGGCACCTGGGGCCCCGGCACGTTCGAGATGAACAGGTTGCACATGCGAGCTGCGAGACCGGCACTCAGCACGAGCCGCCCCGCCATAACCTGAGTTGCCGCGGGAACGTGTTTGCTTAGATCGGTCATGATGCGGGCAGAGACACCGGCTTTCGTTTCCTTGCTTCGTTGCGTGGCACGCTGTATGCGTTGCAGACGGTCTATGGGGTCTTCCACATCCGTGAAGATGGGTGTCGTCATCGAAGTCAGATTGTTACCCGGACTGTCCCGATCCGATATGCCGCCTACCCGGGCATTGATCGGTACCCAGGCGATCAGAGAATCGTCCGGCAGTTCGTCGTGATGCAGCAGGTACTTGCGTAATGCACCGCTGCAAACCGCGAGCACCACATCGTTTATCGTGCTGCCTGGCACGGCTTTTCGCACAGTTTTTAACGCCTCCAGCGGAAACGCTGTCGCGTCGAACATTTTGTGCGGCGACGCGGCGCAGTTGAAACGCGTATCGGGTACCCGATTATTGCTTTCGCCCCGAGATCTCAGGGCGTTCTGCGCCATGCGGTACAGTCCTGGCGCAGCACGCATGACGCCATCGATAATGCTGATCGGTGAGCGAACTGTGTGCCAGCCGGCTCGTACAGCCATATCCAGCAAGCTCGGTTGCGGACAACGACTGAGCTTGGCCTTGTTCAACGGCACTGCAGGTGTGCCTTTGTTGTCGATGTCGGCCATCGCGCTGAAGAATTCCATGATCGACGAGCCATCGACGGCCGCATGGTGGATTTTGGTCGCCATTGCGTAGCTGCCTTTAGGCAGCCAGCCGATGTTATCCAGACCTTCAACGACGTACACCTCCCAGAGCGGCCTGTGCATATCGAGCGGCCGTGAGTGATAACGCGCCATGTGAATGCAGAACTGGCGCCAGTCTCCCGGCTCCGGCAAGCGGCCATGAGTGACGTGGTTTTCGAGGTCGAACCTCTCATCGTCAACCCAGTAGGGGAAATCAAGCTCCAGCGGCACCCGCACCAGCTTGCGCCGGCAAAGGGGGCTCATGTGTATGCGCCCATCGATATGCGCCAGAATTTCCTTGAACCGCACCGGCTTGCCATCAGGGACTGTCGTCGGGTCGAGAATCACGATCGACGTGACGTGGGTCAGATTGTCATCTGATTCCATGTAAAGGAATTGAGCATCTTGCGGATTTAACTGTTGCATCAGCGGCTACTCCGACTTTAGAGCCGAATCGCCGCCAGGCGAAGCCCGGCGCGTCTTTCGCTTGGCTCGTGTCTTCGATTTGGCAGCGGGTCGCTTATTCGAGATTTTCACGACATTTGGATGATTGTCCTGATCCAGAACGTGCAGGTACTTATTTCTCACATCAGCGATATGCTCGTCGATTGTACTCTGCGACCACTTGTCGGTATCAATCGGTGCCAACACTTCAACCTCGACTGTCCCCGGGTGATAAAGAAGATCGCCTTTGGGCTGCACATCACCCGAATTGTGGATAATGATCGGTACGATGGGCACGCCGGCCTGCATGGCAAGATGGAACGCGCCTTTCTTGAATGGCGCAAGCTTGGGCGTTGTCGCTCGAGTTCCTTCCGGCGACATACAAACTGACTTGCCCTCGACCCGCATCGCATCGACAAGCGGAGTCATTGCCTCGATAGCGCTCGCCGTATTCTTGCGGTCGATCAATACAACCCCGGCTGCTTCCATAATGCGCCCGATAATTGGCATATCGCGGATCTCGCGCTTGCCGACGCCCGTGATATCGCGCCTCAACAGCCGCGCCACGATGACCAGATCGACGTTGCTTTGATGGTTGAATATGAACACTGCAGGCCGATGTGACCAAAGGTGATGCTCACCCTTGATTTTCAGGTTCAGTCCGATTAGTGCGCTCGCGGTATCCGCGAATAGCGACACAGAAAAATTCAACGCATCGCGCTTGGAGCCCGTCAGCGCCCATATCGGCAGGCCGGCGAAGAAGCAGCCAACCAGGCTCGCAGGCATCATCAAAGAACGGATCCAGTCGGTGATGTGCGTTTCGCCGCGGCTCCCGAATCTGCGCACAGGCCAGCCGCGTCGCTCGGCGATCGCCAATAGTTTGCCATTTGGATTCAGGGGTCGCGGATTCCCTACCCGTTCGAGCAGTTCGATGTCGTCGTCACTGTCGGTATAGAAGAAGCTTTTTTCGAGATCGACGCCCAACTGCCCGACCAGCGATTCGGCGGCGCTGACTTTGCCCGGACCGTAACAGGTCGGCCGCACGACCGCGCCGGTGAACACGCCATTCTCGACCTCGAGGCGCGTGCAAAGTACATGCTCGATATCCAGGTCTCGCGCGGCAGGCTCCACCTGGTACGGCGTCGCCGATGAGATGATGGCCACCGTGTGGCCCTTGCGCAGATGCGCCTGTACCAAAGCTCGCGATTCCGGATATATCGAGCGTGCGATATGCGACTCGAACAACTCGTTGCCGAATGCCGCGTAACTGTCTTCGCGAATACCGCGCAGGAACTGGCTCATCGCCAGCATCATGCCCGAGAAGCCCATCTTGCCCAGACCGAAGCTGGCCATCGCCCCCAGCAGCTCGACGAGTTCGCGGGGCGACAGATGACCGCGCTTTATTTGTTCCTCGATAAATGCGAAGGCAGAGTAGCCGGATATTACGGTTCCATCGAAGTCGAAGAATGCGCCGATCTGCGGACCATCCGGCAGACGCGAAATCTCGGCGACGACGTCTTGGTGCATCGACATGTATTTCCTCCCAATTTGCCCAACTATACGCCGGTTCGCCAAAAAATTGTTGACGCCGGCACGCCCGTTCGCCAGGCTCGGAAGCGCGTCCAGCCGCATGTTTGGCAGGGCTCTGCGCCATGGTACTGTAGGCTCCCTGTGACCATTGTCAGCCACGCCTGGAGATTACCGATGCGCGTCCTGCTTGCCGTTTGTCTTGTTCTGTCGCTCGGCTTCGCGAACGCCGAGAATCACGCCGATACGCTCAAACGGGTCGCGGAAACGGGCGAACTCCGCATCGGCTTCGTGCCAGACGCACCGCCGCTCTCTTTCCTCGACAGCGAAGGAAAAGCGGTTGGTTACTCGATCGATCTTTGCCGCCACATAGCGTCGGCGGTTCGCGATGAGCTGGAACTCGAGAAAGTCGACATCGTTTTTACACCGCTGGTTTCAATGGAAGACCGAATGAGCGCCATTGAAAACGGAGCTATTGACATCGAGTGCGGTGCATCAACGGTCACTCTGTCGCGACGCAAGCGGGTCGATTTCACGTTAATGACATTTATCACCGGTAGCGCAGTATTGTCGCGCAAGACCGATTCGATTGGAATCATTGACGACCTTGACAACAAAAAAATCGCTGTGCTGGGTGGCACGACGACCGAGGATGTGATGCGGCGCGCCATTGAGGTAAACGACTTCAAAATCAAACTCAAATTGATCAGCTCGCATGACGAGGGCATGCAGCTGCTGAACAGCGGCAAGGTTGATGGTTATGCATCTGACCGAGCAATGCTGATTGGTCAGGTCTTCAGAAACGAAAATGCCAAAAATGAATACGCGTTGACCCGCACCGCGCTTTCGTTCGAACCGTATGCAATGATGATTCCCCGGGGCGACACTGAATTTCGCTTGGTGGCAGACCGGGCCCTGGCGTCGCTCTTCCGCGATGCAAGGATCAGGCGTATCTATCAAAACTGGTTCGGCCGTTACGGTGAGCCGCTATCGCAAATCGTCGAAGCGATGTACCAGTTTCAGGCAGTAGGCGAATAAGGAGATAACAAGAAATGAAAATCGAAACTCTCGCAGTTCACGCTGGATACGAACCGGATCCGACGACAAAGGCAGTTGCCGTCCCTATTTATCAGACGACTGCATACGCATTCGATGATACACAGCATGGTGCGGACCTGTTCAATCTCAAGGTCGAGGGGAACATCTATTCGCGCATCATGAACCCGACGACTGCGGTACTGGAGCAGCGCGTCGCGGCAATGGAAGGCGGACTCGCGGGCCTGGGATTGTCGTCCGGTCAGGCGGCGACGACCTATTCACTGTTGACGATTGCTGAGGCTGGCGACAATTTCATCACGACCTCGACGTTATATGGCGGCACGTATAATCTTTTCGCTCACACGTTTCCACAGATAGGTATCGAGGCACGTTTTGCAGCCCCCGATGACATCGACGGCATGGCGGCATTGATCGACGATCGCACCAAGGCGATCTACTGCGAGTCCCTCGGTAACCCGGCCGGTAACGTTGTCGATCTCGAACCATTGGCCGACATGGCGCACGCCCATGGCGTGCCCGTCATCGTGGATAACACGGTGCCAAGCCCATACCTTAACAATCCGTTCAAATGGGGCTGCGACATCATCGTGCATTCGTTGACCAAGTACCTGGGTGGGCACGGCACCATCATCGGCGGCGCGCTGGTCGACTCGGGCACGTTTGACTGGGTCGCCAACAAGGAACGGTTCCGGCGCCTCAACGAACCGGATGTGTCCTACCATGGCGTCGTCTACACGGAGGCCCTCGGCGAAGCGGCATACATCGGCCGGGCCCGGGTCGTGCCGTTGCGCAACATGGGCGCGGCAATCTCACCGATGACCAGTTTTATGGCCTTGCAGGGCATCGAAACGTTGCCGCTGCGCATGGACAGGATGTGCGAAAACGCGCTCGTCGTCGCCGAACATCTGCAACAGCATAATCAGGTCGCGTGGGTGCGCTATGCAGCGCTGCCCGACAGCCCGCACAAAACGCTTGCCGACAAGTACATGGGTGGCCGAGCCTCGGCGATTCTGAGTTTCGGCATCAAAGGTGGCATTGAGGCGGGCACCAAGTTTATCGATGCGCTGCAGCTCATCACACGCCTCGTCAATATTGGCGATGCCAAGTCCCTGGCATGCCATCCGGCCTCGACAACGCACCGTCAACTGGCGCCCGAGGAACTGGAAGCATCCGGTGTCAGCGACGACCTCGTCAGACTGTCGATTGGCATCGAACACATCGACGATATATTGGCAGACATCGATCAGGCGCTTGCCGCGGCGACGTAACCGTGTGACCGACAAAGTGTGGATCAGGTCACACTGTTTCACCTGTCTGGCACTACGTTAGACGCTATTATTGGCATCTGGTGCTCAGCCTGAGTAATAGAGTCGCGGCACGGAAGGAGGCGGCGAATGGGACCTGTTGATCCGCAATTTAGATTAGGCGCGCTGATTCTTATCGGCGCGTCTCTTACTCTTTCGTCACCCGCTTACGCGTACCTTGATCCGGGCACCGGCAGCATTATTTTGCAGAGCATCCTTGCCAGCATTGCCGTGGCGATAGGCATGTTGCGGCTATACTGGCACCGTTTCAAATCCTTTGTCGCAAACCTGACCGGCAACTCGCAGGACCAGAAACGCGAAAAAAATCAGGAAGTCGGGCAGGAGCCCGATCTCTGAAACGATTCGTTAATGCCGCAGGTCCTAGCTGAAACCGGTTCATTTCGAGATCCGAGAGGTCGAATCTTCCACGTAAGTGGCCGTTTGTTTCGAACGGTCATGCCCGTCGCGGCAAATGACTTCGACGCTGTTCGCTCATCCGGATTCATCAATGAACTGGTCGCCGGCGGCAACCTCGTCGCCGAGACCATCGTTGACAAGTCGATTCTCGGTCGTGACGGGGAACAAGCCGCGTACGTGCTCGAACATCCGAAACTGCCTTTTGTTTCATACCCCTATGAATGGTCCTTCGAAGGATTGAAAAAAGCGGCACTGCTGCACCTTGAGATTCAGCAGGCGGCTTTACACGCTGACGTCGCATTGACTGACGCGACTGCCTACAACATTCAGTTTGTCGGACCAAAACCGATATTTATCGACAGCCTGTCCTTCCGGCCGTATGCGGACGGCGAGTACTGGGCGGGACACCGACAGTTTTGCGAACAATTCATTAATCCGCTGTTGTTGCGCGCAGCTGCGGGTCTTGCTCACAACGCCTGGTTTCGCGGCTCGCTTGAGGGCATTTCGGCTGAGGAAACATCAAGGGTGCTGCCCTGGCACAGCCGCTTGTCCTGGAACACGTTTACGAATGTCTTCCTGCAGGCCCGATTGCAGCGCTCATCCGCAGGTGCGCAAGAGTCCATCGCCAAGATAAAGGCCAGGCGACTGCCGCGAATCGGATTCGAGCAAATACTTCACGGCCTGCATCGCTGGATCGGCAAACTGAAACCGAAAACGGACAGCAAGACCGTATGGGCCGACTACGCGCAAGACAACAGCTATGCGCATGAGGAAACAGAAAAGAAACGAGCCTTCGTCGCGGACTTCGTAGGACGCGTCCAACCTGGTCTTATACTTGATATCGGCTGCAACACCGGTGACTACTCCGCATTGGCGCTGGCAACCGGTGCCAATCTCGCCATCGGTTTCGATTTCGATCACAGCGCGCTCGATGCTGCGTTTCGCCGCGCCGAACAGGACTCACTCAATTTCTTGCCGTTGCATCTTGATGCCGCTAATCCCAGCCCAAATCAGGGTTGGCTGCAGGCAGAGAGGCTGGGGTTCCAAGCTCGGGCGAAAGGTGACGCCGTGCTCGCGCTGGCGCTCGTACACCATCTCGCGATCGCCAAGAACCTGCCGCTCGGGCAGATTGTCGACTGGCTGGTATCGATGGCGCCGCAGGGCGTGATCGAATTTGTTCCCAAGTCCGACCCGATGGTGCAGCGGCTGTTGCAACTGCGTGAGGATTTGTTTGACGACTACGACGGCGGGATTTTCGAAAACCTAATCGGGAACGCCGCCCGGATTGTGCGCAGTGAAACTGTTTCATCAAGCGCTCGCACGCTGTACTGGTATGACCGCAGCTAATCCCAACAGGCTGGTACGGCAAGGACTGCCATCGGCCGGACTCGCGGCAATCGCGCTCTTGACGATCGGATGTTTCGCAACGCTCTCTATCTATGCCGGCAACAGCGACGAGTTTGTTTCGCCATTCTGCAAGCTCTTTTCCATCTACGCGCCGTATTTACTGATTTTGTGCACCGGCGCAGGGCTGCTCGGCAGCATCATGACAGCCGAAGGTGCCCTCCGCTACAAGGCCATCCTCTCAGCAGTGGCCATACTGGTTTGGCTGCAGGGTAATATTCTGGTCTGGGACTATGGCAGCCTCGACGGTCGCACTATCGACTGGATGTCCGCAGACTGGCGCGGCATGCTCGACTTCTCTATCTGGATAATCTTACTGGCGCTCGCAATCACCGCGTACAAGCAATTCGGCAAACTGCTAGTCATTGCTGCTATTGCGACATTGCCGATTCAGGTCGTCAATTCTGCTGTGACCATACTATCGAGCCCCGCCGAACTTGGCGGCGCAGACAGTATCGATATCGACCCGCGCGCCCGCGACGCATTATTCAGTTTCTCGAGTTCGAGCAACACCGTGCACATCGTGATGGATGGTTTTCAGTCAGATATCTTCGCCGAGATCGTCGACAATTATCCGGATCGCGATGTGCGCGGCGAGCTACGCGGTTTCACGTTTTTTGCGGAACATCTCGGCGTCTATCCGTATACGCAGCTGACTATGCCCGCGATGCTGAGCGGAAAACTCTACCGCAATGACATCCCCGTGGACGATTTCGTACACAACACCCTGCAAGGCAATACGATTCTCAACGCCGCTTTCAAAGCCGGCCATGAAGTCGATATCGCTGCTCAGATCAGCCTCGCGAATATCTATGGAATCGGTAACGTCAGCCATACATATGGAATAACTCCGAGCGACCACGTTTCGGCACGGGACTACACGCTGAACGACGCGGCCAGACTGATCGATCTGGCGCTGTTCCGCGTCGTCCCGCATTTTGCCAAAGCCTTAGTCTATCGGGACCAGCTGTGGGTATTTCAGGGGCGGATACGCGCCGAATCCTACTTGCAGCTTCAATATTTTTCCGACCTGGCGTTCTTGCGACAGCTTGCGGAGAAAATGTCCGTCAGTCGCGACATGCCAGTGTACAAGCTAATTCATGTAATGCTGAGCCATCGGCCGACTGTCGGTAACGAGCAATGTGAATATGACGGTCAGCACTCATTAAGTCGGGCGAACGTGACGAAACAGGCACGCTGCGGTTTGCTGGCCGTGCTCGATGTCTTACATCGCATGAAGGAGCTGGGCATTTACGACGAGAGTCTCATCGTGTTGATGGGTGATCACGGAGCGTGGGTGCCGGTAGATACGCTGCGCAACGGTGATGCCAAGGCTGCCGACGTCGACGCAATGACCGTCGCGATGGCAATGCCGGTTCTCGCCATCAAGCGTCCCGGCGACGACGCTGAATTTCAAGTATCCACAGCGCCGACTTCGATTGTCGATATCCCGGCGACGATTAATGGAATAATGAATCTCGGCGCTGAATTCGACGGCGTGTCTGTATTTGAGATCGGCCCGGATAAAAATAGAACGCGTACCCATCTAACGTACGGCTACGGTATCAATCCCAAGGCGAAGGGCTTTCTTTTTCCGATGCACGAATACAGTGTCCGTGGAAACCCGCTGGATGCCACCGCGTGGCAGCAGCAAGCGCGACATGTTGCCGGGAACATCGTTGCGGCAGAGAGCGAGTAACACGTACCCGATCTCAAATCGCCGAGCTCACCTCACTCAGAACACGTCCGCAATCCGCATCGACTTTGAGTGTGGCAAGGTCGTCCGCGCGTGTGCGCCCCTGGTTGACGATGGCTATGGGTTTTTGCTGCTCAGACGCCTGACGAGCGAAGCGATATCCCGAAAACACCATCAGTGAGGAGCCAACGACGAGCAATGCGTCAACCCGGTCGATTGCATCCTTTGCATTCTGAACACGTTCTGTCGGCACGGATTCGCCGAACATCACGACGTCAGGTTTTACAGTGCCGCCACACTCGATGCATTCCGGAACCGAAAAACTTCGATGGCTCTCGGCGGCGAGTTCGGCATCACCGTCAGGCGTGTAGCGAAAAATTTCTGCGTGCCAGCGGGGGTTCGCGTCACTAAGATCTCGCTGATACTCGGAGCGGGTCTTTGTCCTGTCGCAGTCAAGACAACGAACCTTGCCAAGGTCACCGTGCAGGTCGATGACACGACGGCTGCCGGCTGCATGATGCAGCCGGTCCACGTTCTGCGTAATCAGTGTGTCGACCAAACCCGTCGCCTCCAGATTGGCCAGGGCGTGGTGCGCTGCATTCGGTCGGGCCGCGGAGAATCGTTGCCAGCCTACATAGCTCCGCGACCAGTAACGTCTGCGGGAATTGGCGTTATTGACGAAGTCCGTATACTGGATCGGGTTCGCCGTTTTCCAGGCGCCGTTGCGGTCACGATAACCCGGAATGCCCGACGCAGTACTTACGCCCGCGCCGCTAAGAACAGCAATTGATTCGCACCCGGACAGGAATTCAGCGAGCGATTTGCTTTGCGACGCCATGCTGTCAGTGCAAAACCAATGGTTTCTTAGGTGTTTGAAGCCTCGAAGATACTTGCGATTGACCCGTCGAGCATCCTGTTGAACTCATCGTCGGACTGCTGTGCCTTGAGACCCTCCGCCAGCGCTCGCGAGAAGCTGGCCACCATGCCGTTTTGTCGCGACAGTCGATCATTCGCCTCTTCGCGCGAGTAGCCACCGGAAAGCGCTACGACTCGAGCAACGTTGGGGTGTGCGACACAGTCCGCGTACAGGTTGTCTTTCTCGGGCAAAGTTAGCTTGAGCATCACGATCTGGTCCGGGCCAAGATTGCTCAGCTCACTCATGATGCCGGCGTGCAGGAGTTCTTCGGCTGCAGCTTTGTCGGGGCAGTGAATGTCGACTTCCGGTTCAATGATCGGTACGAGACCCGCGGCGATAATCTGCCTGCCAATGTCGAACTGCTGCTTGACGACAGCATCGATTCCTTTTGCGTTCGCCTGTTTGATGACGGATCGCATCTTGGTGCCGAAGACGCCGTTTGCTTTTGCTTTCGCAAGGAGATCGTCGAGACCCGGCATTGGTTTCATGACTTGCACACCGTCTTGCTCGTCCGCAAGCCCTTTGTCGACCTTAAGGAACGGCAAGATATTCTTTTCGTTCCACAAGTAGGCAGCCGTCGATTGGCCCGCGACCTCACGGTCCATCGTGTTCTCGAACAGAATGGCGCCGAGAATACGCTTACCCGTAAATGCCGGGCTCGTCATGATTCGGCTGCGCATTGCGTGCACGACATCAAACATTTCGTCGTCATTCGACCAGGCGTCTTCGGTGACGCCATAAAGGCCCAAGGCTTTCGGCGTGCTGCCGCCACTCTGGTCAAGGGCTGCGATAAACCCCGGTCGGGTTCTGGCAATCTCAAGCTGCTGTTCGAATGTGCTCACTATTCTTCTCTACTCTCTAGTTTGTGACTGGAAATTCCGAAGGCCGGATTGTACAGCAAGCTCGGCCGTCTGCACCCCGAAATCGAAGTCAATGGTGTACTCTGACGCCGAGGAAGAAAAATGACGCCAAAAATCGGAAACTTAGGGCTTGCTGCGTGCATGGCCCTTGCACTCGCGACGCTTGCAGGCTGCTCGGAATCGGACACGTCCCCCGCCGACCACGGGCCTGCGTCCGTTGCGACGACGAGCGACGCGGCCGACGTGCCGGTGGCGCAATTGAACGGGTTCGTCGAACCAAGCCGCTACAGTATCGAATTGAGAATCGATCCTTCTCAGGAGCGCTTTTCGGGAGTTGTTACGATCGATGTTCAGGTCGACGAGCCTCTTGACTCATTTTGGCTGCACGGCAAGAACCTCGACGTTGACGAAGTCTTTTTGACCGATGCCCAATCGAATCGAGTGACCGCAAAATACGAGGAACGCGATCCATCCGGCGTTGCCCTGATTACGCTCGAGCAATCGGTCGAGGTGGGCACCGCAACGCTGCATTTCGCCTACAGCGCGGCATTTAACAGTGATGCCAATGCGCTGTACAAGATCGTGCGGGGCGAAGATTCTTATGCCGCAACTCAGTTTCAGGCAATTGCCGCAAGGCAGGCGTTTCCGGGATTCGATGAACCGGGATTTAAAGTGCCGTTCGACCTGGTTGTTATAGCGCGGCGCGACGATATCGTTGTGACAACAACGCCCGAAGCCGCAACAGAGGTGTTGGATGACGGCTTCGTAAGACATGTATTCGAAACAACGCGTCCCTTGCCTACGTATCTTCTCGCGTTTGCCGTCGGTCCTTATGATCTCGTTGATTTCGGAACGATTCCGCCGAATAAAATACGCGATCGAGAGCTGCCACTTCGCGCCATTGCTGCCCGAGGCCTCGGTGATCGCCTTGACTATGCCCTCAAACATACGGAGGGCTTGCTGGCCGAACTCGAAGAGTACTTTGGTATACCCTATCCCTATAAGAAGCTCGACCTCATTGCGGCACCCGAGAGTTTTGGTGGGGCGATGGAAAATGTCGGTGCAATTGTCTACGACGAGTATCTGCTGTTAATGGATGCAGATTCCCCGCTCGGCCAGCGTCGCGCATACACGACTGTGCATTCTCATGAAATGGCGCACATGTGGTTCGGCAATCTCGTGACGCCCCGGTGGTGGAACGATATCTGGCTCAATGAATCGTTTGCGTCCTGGGTCGAATACAAGGCAGCCCGCTCGTACTGGCCCGAGGGTGAGTTCGACCGGGAACTTCTGACAGGCGCGCTCGGCGCCATGGCGAGGGACTCGCTGGCATCCGCTCGTGAAATACGTGAACCCATCGACCACAACAACAAAATCGACGGAGCGTTCGACGGCATCACCTATGAAAAAGGCGCCGGAGTATTGGCGATGCTCGAGCGCTACGTCGGCGAGGAGCAATTCAGGGCCGGAGTTCGGCTGCACCTGAACCGCCATGCGGACGGGACTGCCACTACCGAGGATTTCATCGCATCACTTGCAGAAGGAACGGAGCGTGTCGAGATAGAAGCTGCGTTCAAATCTTTCATCCAACAACCTGGCGTGCCGCTGCTATCTGTAGAGCTCGATTGTGAGGATGAAACAAGCCCGCGCCTCGAAGTCCGGCAGGCGCGTTATGCGCCGCTGGGCTCAACGATAGACCCGCACGCTAGTACGTGGCATGTCCCGATGTGCGTCGCGTTCACCGCCGATGGTGAAGAAAAAACCAGCTGCACACTTTTGAGCGACAAGGAACAGTCAATCAAACTCGATGCAGGCAGTTGCCCCACCCGGATACATCCGAACGCCGATGGGGCCGGGTATTATCGGTTTTCACTCGACGAATCCGCCTGGGATGAACTGCTTACCCAAGCGGCCATCCTGCCGCCGGCTGAAGCATTGGTCATCGCAGACAGCCTCGACGCCGGGTTCAGAGGCGGGATGGTGTCGCCCGAGACTTACGTATCAGGGATTGCTGCCCTGGTCCGCCACCAGGCCTGGGATGTCGCTGACGCAGCCACCACGTACCTGGAGCAAATATCGAACGTCTTTGAACTTGATCAGATGGATCCTGTGCTGCAAGCGTTCCGCTCGATCGTACAGCCACGCTTTCTGCAGCTCGAAACCGACTTGGACCCCGGCTCGAGCCTTCTGCGCCAACGCATGCAGCGATTTCTCATCGTCATTGCGAAAGACCCGACATTGCGCGAGCAGTTAGCGGAACAAGCGGCGGCAGTGATTGGCCTCGACGGCGACGCCGATCCATCGGCTGCGGCGGCCGATCAGCTCGAGACGATTTTCGGTGTCGGCGTGCAGGATCTCGGCGAGCCGTTCTTCGATTTGTTGCTCGAAAAAACCGCGAGCTCGGAGGACCCGACATTTCGCCGCGCCGGAACGGGCGCCCTCGCCCGGGTCGAGGATCCCGCACTTGTTAAAGAGCTGCAGGCGACACTAATGGCGAACGCGTTCAAAGGCTCGGAATTTCGAAGCATTGTCGCTCGCCAGATGGTACGACAAGCTACCGCCGATTTGACCTACGACTGGATAAAGGACAATACCGACGCAATATTGGACCGCTTGCCGGGAGGGCTGACGGGAAAAATCCTGCCGTCATTGGGTAGCTCTTTTTGTAGCATCGAAAAAGCTGAGGAGTGGGAAGCTTTCATTACGTCGCATGCCGACGATCTTCCAGGGTACGAAAGAGACCTCGCACAGGCAACCGAAAGTATTCGACTTTGTGCAGCGTTGAGAGAGTCGAGCGCGGCCGACCTCGTAAGTGCATTCGCGGCGTATAACTGATTTTATTTTTGTGAACTCCTTACCGGTCGCCGCCGCCCAGTTAGCTAACATGGTCGCACACCGACAGGAGACACAGTAATGAAAGTCATATTGATAGCCTGGTTCATCACCTCGGGCGACACATCGGGTACTTCACTGAGTGTCGAATTCGCCTCACTCGAGGCTTGCGAGAGCGCCGGCCTGGCGTTGCAGGAGGCAGGGAACCGGGGGGCCGGCAAGAACGTCAAATGGCGTTATGTCTGCACGCCAGGCGGGTAAGGCAGGACGGAAGTAGTTACGAAACTACCTTATGCACCGATGCGAAAAGGGCCCCGAGAGGGGCCCTTTCAGCTAGAACGGTCCGTTTACGACTGACGGTGTATGCCAGAACGCAGCCCAAACATCCTCATCACGAACGTAGTACACGGTATCGTCATGAATGAAAGAGCGATTGCGGCTGGAATAGAACGGTATCGTCGTACCATCGGCCGGCGGCGAGATCGAACCGGCACTGTTAAGCGACGCGATTGGCGGCGTGTTCTTGTTCCAAATTTCGAATAAATACAGCCCTGACTGGTAATAGCTGAAATTATTATCCGGGCTGTAGAGGTTGGCCGGAATGGCAATTCGATCGATGGCGTTACCGTTGACGTCATTGACATCGGCCTGGTAGGTGAATGCATGGCGATCATGGATCGCCTCACTCCAGGAGCCACGGCCGCCGAGCGTCGCGCTACCGCGCGACAGTGGTTGCGCGATGTTCGACACGTCGAAGAGTTCAAGTTTGACGCCACCGTTGCCGCCCGTGCCGAGCCCGACCAGTAGATCATCATTGACCGGGTGCAGGAAATCTGAAAAGCCGGTGATTTCGAGCTCGCCGGCGATATACGGATCCGTCGGATCGGCCAGATCGAGGACATACAGGGGATCGATCTGCATGAATGTCACGGCATAGGCACGATCCGCAAGGAAGCGCACGCCATACAGGGCTTCATTGGGCTTGCCGATTTCCTCGGGCCGATTCGCATTTGGCAGCGTCGACACGATATCCAAATCGAGCCGCACACTCGTATTCGATTCGCGCAATATGTACAGCTTGTGGTCGACGAAATCTTCGTTGGTCCAGTCAAATTGGGAAGCGAGCACGCGCAGGTCGCCCTGGTGCTCGCTCATGCGAAAATCAGCCTGGCCACCACGCCAAACGGTGCCCTCGATGTCGGCCGAGCCACGGTATCGAACCTGCGTGTTCGCCAACGCGAATTTGTGAATGCGGGTGATGTTGCGCGCCAAAGCCGTATCTGGGCGAAGCTGTGTTAGATACAGTGCATCTTCGGAAACGTAAACGCCGTAGGTCTGTTCGTTGTAACAGGTCGTCGAAAACGCCGTGGGATTGTCTATAGGCACGGCTGTGATGCTCGTGATCACGGCGTAAGGGGCTGCATCATCTGTCGTGATGTAACAATGATCCGGCGCAACGAGTGTTCGAGTCTCGCCGTTAATCGTGATTTTTGGCAACAAGTCGTCGAGCGAGGCGTCAGCCAGAATCTGCTCGTTCTGTGCCTGTTGTTCGGCGGTCGTCACATAGTAATGGAGCCCATCGATATATGGCGTATAACGACTGACTATGTAGACCGTGTTGCCAATGCGTCGGCTCTCGACGAATATGCCATCAATCGTGGCGTCCACTTCGAGCACCGGCTCACTAGCGTCACTGACGTCGTATATTCGATAACCGAGTCGCTCGGGCGCCCAGATTGCGATATCGGCCCAAAGCTCGCCGTAGCTGCCGTATATGGATTCGCCGGTCAACGCGAACATGCGCTCGTCGGCAAGATACATTCCCTGAACCGATATATTGTCCTCGAGCGGAATCGAGCCTGCGACTTGTGCCGATCCGTTACCTGGATCGGTCGCAAGAATGCGGATCGAACGTTGCGGATCATTGCCCGTGCTCACCGCACCATCCTGTGAAGCATCGGCGAGGATGAAGCAGCAGTGATAGTAGCGCCGCGGCGCGACAAATAGGTGCGAACCGTCGTAACGGACAGCGTCGAATTCATCGACGTTTTGCTCTTGAGTGTACGTACCGGTGAAATTGCGGTCGGCCGCGGCCGCGGCCGCATCCAGTTGCGCAGCCGTGCTCATCGCAGTCAGGCTGGCCTTAAGCGATGCCTCGAAGGCGACAGTATCAGTGACCTGGCTCAATAGCCCGACGACTGGCTGGTCCGGCGGATTGGCGCTTGGCGAGCCGCCGCCGCAACCTGCGAGCGACAGAAGAATGGATGCGAAAAGAATCCCAAGCATACGGTTCATTTGACTAGCTCCCCTGTTTGCCATGCTATGACATTACGCCCGGCGGGCCGTGATTTCTGTGCGGATGTTGGGTGAGATTGTCAATTTTTGTAGTCAATCGCCTTACAATTATCGACAAATTTCATACACGTTCGCTATCTGTCGAGTGGTCGCGCCTGTCACACTGGGCGAGTGGATGGGTAAGGAACCGGAGGCTGCGCCCGTATGCGAACACAGATCACTCTGGCTTTATGGCTGCTCGTCGCGGCACAGGCGTCGGCGGCCGTCGAAGCCGAAGACAACGCTAACGAATCCCGCTGGCGGCTTGGCGCCGCGCTCGGCTATGGCCTTCGCACCAACCCGCTCGTCCAGTCGGACGATATTCCTATCGTCGTGGATCTCGATATCGCCTGGTTTGGCGATCACCTGTTCTTCGACAACGGCGACCTTGGTCTGACGTTTGCCGATAACGACGTCGTCACCGCGAGCTTTGTCGGCCGCTTCAACAGCGATCGCGTCTTTTTCGGCAAGACCAACACGCGATTTATTACCGTCGACCTCGCCGGAGCGCCGTTAGTCGACGCCGTCGAGTTCACCGTGCCGGACAGGGACTACGCCGTGGAGCTCGGCATCGAATTATTGACGGATGGGGCCTGGGGAAAACTCCAGTTAGGTGCGTTTCACGACGTCAGCAGCACGCACGACGGCTACGAGGTTTTTCTTGACTATGGCTACGGCTGGCGCAATCAGCGCTGGTACGTCGAACCGTCGATCGGTGCGAGCTTCAAGAGCGCGGCTCTAAACAACTATTATTGGGGCGTCCAGGAGGATGAAGTCAGCGTCGCCCTGCCCCCATATCAGGCCGGGTCGGGCATCAATACACACGCCCGACTGTTGCTGAGTTATCAACTGTCCCGCCATTGGACGTTCTCACTGGTCACCGAATACGAACGACTCAACGACGACGCGGCCGACAGCCCGCTGGTAACCGAAAATGGCGTATTCGGTTATTTCGCCGGCTTTGGTTTCCGGTTCTGATCGTATGCGTCGGCTAATCATGCTGGGGTTCTGGTTGGCAGCGGCATTATTGACGTCGCAGACCACCGCCCGGGCCGATTCCACGATGCGCTTGACCGTGAAGCCACTGCTGTGCATTACAGACGAGCGAACGCCACGGTGTGAGATGTCATTTCTGGTCCTTTGGCAGAGTGAACTGAGCGGTTACTATTGTCTTTTCAGCGACTTTGATGAGACTCCTTTGCGTTGCTGGAACGACGAGAGCACTGGCCGACTGACTGACGATCGTACCGTCGAGCGCGATTTCAGCTATTGGATGGCCGGCGAGGAGGATGACGTTCGCCTGGCGGCAGTGAGCATCGAGGTCCTGCGTATGGACACGGACGACCGGCGACGCAGACGACGCACTCGCCACGTCTGGGATATCAATTGAGCGAAACCGGAATTGACATTCTGCTGGTCGAAGACGATCTGCGACTCGCCGACCTGACGGCCCAGTATTTTCGCCAAAACGGTCTTAGCGTCGCCGTTGAGTCCCGCGGCGACCTCGCTATCACTCGCTTCATGGCCGAGCAGCCGCGCGTCGTCCTGCTTGACCTGATGCTGCCCGGCACCGACGGTTTGACGATCTGTCGAGAGCTCCGGGAAATCTACGACGGACCGATTTTGATTTTTACAGCGCGTGACTCCGACATTGATCAAGTCATCGGTCTCGAAGCCGGGGCCGATGACTACGTTAGCAAACCGGTCGATCCGATGGTGTTGCTGGCCCGAACCCGGGCGTTGCTGCGGCGCGTGGAGACCGAACAACATCGACATCCTGATGTGGGAGACATGGTCCTGGGCGGGCTGAGAATCAGC
>Ga0224507_10000232_pt1 | contig 22101 bp, 14 predicted proteins | sample SF_Jan12_sed_USG_3_FD_170159 | JGI IMG/M metagenome (GOLD analysis project Ga0224507, IMG submission 170159) | Sediment microbial communities from San Francisco Bay, California, United States - SF_Jan12_sed_USGS_13 | ecosystem: Environmental > Aquatic > Marine > Sediment | place: USA... | reverse complement strand
AACTCGGATGCCTTCTTTCCCGATCAAAATCCATTGAATCAGTTTTAAAATCACTTAACAAGCCTCAGGCTAGAATTTGGGTGGTAGATGCAGGCAGTAGAATCCGAGGCCGTTTTGGCAGTTTTCACCCTGATAACGAGATCACAACCACCAAGCAAAATCGCATTCAACAGCTGATCACGCTTTTGCACCGCCCACTACAGCCCTTATATGATTATTTTATGGAACCTTATGCCAAGGACTTCATTGATCACAAAACCCAACGAGCTCGACTGGACCTTAAAGGAATTGAAGAGGGACTCAAAGGTCAAAGTTCTATCTCAACCTATCATATTCCCGATCAACAAGTAGAAGTCATGGCCGCAATTACCCCCTTAGTTAACGACAGTCGTATAATTGGTGCTGTGGTGGTGGAACAGACCACCAATTCCATCCTGGCTCTCAAAAATAGGGTAATTGAAGAGAGCATCGACTTCACCGTACTTGCCTTTTCCATCGGAGGCATTTGCTTACTACTCTTCGCCTCTCGCCTTTCTTCTCGTATAAAAAGATTACGCGATCAAGCAGCCGGAGCTATCACGCCCAACGGGCGAATCATAGATACCGTCAAACCGCTACAGGCCAGTGACGAAGTGGGAGATCTCAGTCGTGCGCTAGCCACAATGCTAACCCATCTCAAACAACAAAGCGAATATCGTGAAAAGATGGCTGATAATTTAGAACATGAAATGCGCACTCCAATGGCAGCCGTATCAGCCTCCCTTAAAAACCTAGCCAACGAAATGGGAGTATCTAAAAAAGGACGAGAGTATGCCCAATGGGCCATGCGAGATATGCGCAGACTTGAAGATTTGCTCACCGCTATTCGAGACGCTACTACCCTTAAAGAAGCACTTATTCAGGATTTTCCTGAATCATTTGACTTAGGTGAAGCTACAGAGATGTGGTTAACCCATAGTTGGCAACCTGCTTTTCCTAATAGAATTTTTAAATTGAATCGTTCCCCTGATACATTTCCCCTGTTAGCAGACCCAGGAAGGATACGTCAAGTACTCGATAAGTTGGTGGAAAATGGCATTGATTTTAGCCAACCTGATTCTCCGCTAAAAATCACCCTTCAAAGAAATCGTAATATAGCTGAAATACGAGTGACAAACCTTGGAAAGGAGCTAACCCCGGAAATGCTGGGACAGATTTTCAACTCTATGGTTTCCATTAGATCACAAAACGACACCAAACCCCATCTCGGTCTAGGATTATTTATCGTCCGCACTGTTGTGGAACATTACAACGGCACGGTTACCGCATCACCCTTACCAGAACCAGACAAAGGGGCTGAATTTAAGATTACCTTACCGCTGGATGAAAGCTCCTAAATCATCACCTTTTTGTATTTTCATTTTATTTTTCACACGAAGGCCAAACTTATTACACGACAAGAAGAAAACCATCGATAATATAAATCCAGTGATCATTTCTGTATACTGACGTATTGATTATCACCCCATGATATGGCATTATTTCTAGAGATACTAGAGGAACTATGATCCTATGATAAAATATTTTTGTATCCAGGGATCAAGATGTGAATTTATGGAAAACATGTAATCGCTCACCGATACCATATCTTATCATGATTGCTTTTTGCCGGCCACAGGGGCTTAATGTACGGAAAAGCTAACACGAATATACGACACAGGTGACCAGTTACAACAACTTAGCATCTTAGCTTTAAGGTACCTGGTCACAGGATTTATAATTAACTGATTTAATACACCGTAAAATGGTAAATGGCTACAGGTGCCTCAGGTTTTTGCAGTAGCTCCTGCTCGCTATAGCCCTGAAGATGAAGTGCCTGTGACCACTTACGCTTTAAGACGTTACGAGTTCAGCAAACGTTTACAAAAACATAAATGGAAATAGCTACCAGTGGATTATCCTCTTCAATTACTCAACGAAATCAACAACGGCAAACCAGTTAAAATCATCTTGCCGCTTAAGAATTCCCAGGAACTATATAGAATCAACTGCTTATATGGCAAAAAAAACCCACCTCTCTTCTCGCTATTCTTTCCAGAACACCTACCGGTTCAAAGCATGGACAGCGAGACAGAATGTACCGTAATTATAGATATGGGTGGCTACAATGTTTCCCTCCAAGCAAACATTGAAACCATCAAAAACGGTCAAACCTTAATTCTCCGGGCTATTAACGTTATCAACCATGAACAATTACGAGATTTTTTTCGAGTTGATGTATCCGCGCCAGTCAGCGCTGGACCCATTATGCCCCCTGACCTAGACGACCAAAAATATCCTAAAATTACTGGTGAAACCATTGACATAAGTGGTGGAGGCATACTAGCTTCTTTCCCCAAAAAACTAACCACGGATCAACCATTACAGGTAGCATTTGTTCTACCCACTGCTGACTCCCATGTGATCAGGGCAGTAGGACAAGTAGTGCGAACCATAAAGATATCTGACAACAATTATCAAATAGCAGTACATTTTGACCAGATAAAATCTGAAGATCGTGACAAAATCATTCGCTGCTGTTTTGAAATACAACGTCAGCAATTACGATTAAAAGTACAAGTGAAAGAAAATTCATAAGGTATATTAACGTTCAATATTAACTAAGATATCTGCAATTAGGTTACTAATATTGGATTAGGCTCTCAAAAATGCTCAATTGAGCCAATATCACGTCGATATTTTATCGTATTCTGTTTTACGACAACAGAGACAGAGCTTAATTATGTTACTATTGCAGCAATATAGAAAACAAAAAGAAGCAAGTAAGATTGTTTAATTTATTTTTTTCAGCAGCCCTTAATATAGTTTTTCAACTAACCCCATGCCAGGAACCGATGAACCATAAAACAACTAACACCCAATTATAACAACTAATTTTATATTTATACTAGCTATTAGTAAGCTAGCTAGCCAACATCCAAACAAAATGGACATAACGCTAAAACAAGCCATTACCGGCCCAGCCCCCCCTACCGAGACAACTGGTATCAAACCAGCCGGAGTTGTTCGTCAATTTGTTACCGGTCAAATTATTGCCGCTCTTATCAGTGGGAGAAAGAGTGACGGAAAATACATTCTCGATTTCGGTAAAACTTCATTTGCTGCTTCCTCAAAAATACCTCTTCGAATTGGACAAGAGATCCTGTTACAAGTAACCGACACCTCTTCACGCACTACTCTGAAAATACTACCTTCTCAATTTACCGACACCATCATCAAGGGGCTACCTCTATTTAACGCCCAGACAAATTTACTCCCGCAACTCGCCGCACTTCAAAAAAAAATTGTCGAAAGCCCCCTATTTTCACAGAGTAGTAAAGATATTCTCCAACTTTTCACAAGCTCCTATAATAGTGCCACCCCACCCCTTCCAGATGGTAAAACATTACAAATTATTGCAGATAAAACCGGTTTTCATCATGAGAGACAGCTTGCTGCAGGTGATAAAACATCCACCCAAGCAAGCCTTAAAAATGCTCTACTGGAAATCGCCAGCAAAGCTGACAAAAACGGGGAAGTCTCATCCAAAGCCCTTCAACTGGTGGAACTTATCGAATTTCAACAACAAATAAACGGTCGTCTCGGGGAGCAATCATTATTTTTTCTCCCCTTGGTTTTTCCATTTCTACAACAAGGATATGTCTTGTTCGATAACGAACAATCCAGCTCGGAAGACGAAGAAAACACAACTCACACCCACAGCATAAATTTGAAGCTTGAAGGGCTAGGCAATCTTGAGATTATAATGAAATTAACCGGCTCACATCTTACCCTATCTTTCCTGACCGAAGACGAAGAAAAAGCCGCTTTTTTAGAATCTCAGCGAAATGAACTAATGGAGCATCTCACTGCTATCATCCCTGATTCCGTAAATTTTGTAGTAGGTGCCGAAGATTGTGAAACAAAGCTTTTGCGCCGTATTATTCCCCAAGCAAGCGGCGGGGTTCTCAATACTCAGGTATAATCGTAGAGGTATGCATGAACGGAAAAACAAAAGATAAAGCGGTCGCCCTTCGCTATGACCGAGCCAAATCTGAAGCACCTTTAGTGGTTGCAAGCGGCAGCGGAGTTATCGCCCAGAAAATTATCGAAACGGCTAAAGAGGCGGGTATTTATATTAAACATGATCCAGATCTATTAGAAATGTTAGCTAAAGTACCTGTGGGGGAAACCATCCCTGAACAGCTCTTTCAAACCGTAGCCGAACTATTAGCCTTTGTATACAAAGCTAATAATAACTACAAAGATAAATTAAATACGAACATTTCTTAACCGTTCACAGGCTTGAAAAGAAAAGGTACCTGTGATCACTTACATAGTTAATCCTATGTGAATAAATCCGGACTGATCGCACGCAAACGGCGGTACTGGTGAACGCTTACAATATTTCAACAGACAGAGGTTAGAAGATGGACTGCAGGGGATCAATTAAACGAACATCAGGATGAGATGAAAGGAAGGACCAATCCAGCGAATCCCTTGGCAATGACTTTGGAGCAAAAAACAAAGAAAGGTGCAAATGTCCCGGTGGTGCGCCAGATGATTGTTTCTCAATAATCGTACCGATTACCCCGCCCCTCCCCACTGATACCCCCTCACTAATACCAGTATCAGCCTCAATATGAGCATATACTGAATGAAGAAGAGTACCCCTGCTTGTTATCTCTGAATGACGAAGCCAGACGGATTGCCCAAGGAAATCTTTAGAAACCCTCAACACATTACCTTCAATGGGGGACACTAAGCATATACTGGAAGTAAGAGTAGACGGAACCCCATTCCTATTGACATAATGGAGTAAGTCCACCCCTTCATGAGGAACCGGACGTTCCTTAGACTCACCCCACCAAGTATAACTAGAACCAAAACGCATATCCCTATGCAAGATCCAGCCTCGAGGTGGTGCAAAAGAGATATGTGGATTTTTATTAGTCAGATATTCGTTAAAAAGTGGAACAAAATCAAGGCTGGAACCATAGGAAGGTTGCATAACATTTAAACGACTGTTTTAAAACAAAAACCGTACCCCTAAAGATACGGCTTTTGTTTTAAGTTACATTAGCGACTAATTACCTTGAGTATCCAAATACATCCAGGTAGAACGTCCTGATTTAAAGTTTTGATACGGTAAATTCTCTTGGCTAATTTCCAAAATCTCACCAGTTGACGTTTGCACAAAAGCCTTAGCATCGCCGGTAGGAGGATCTCCAGTATAAAGTGACGGTGTACCGGTGAGACCAACCCCAGTTGAAGTCTTCTCCTTTATTATCTTCTTATCAACATCGATATCATCTATACCAAAAACCGACTTGGTCCATGCAGTTCCGGTCTGATAATGAACACCGTAGAGATAACCATCCCCCTCAGCCTTACAGGGAGATTCATAAGGTTGGTAAGTTGAAAATGTAACCAGTCCACCTAACAGTGTTGCCTGACTCACGTTGCGTTCTCTTGTCTCGTTCATTTCCCGATACCAACCATCGACTCCTATTATATCAGGGGAAGGCGGTGTACCATACTTCTCTCCGACTATATATTCCAGTAAATTAGGAAAAGTAGTAATTGGATCACCACTAGCATCCAAAGGACAATTACTTTGAGATAAACTTATGAAATTATCATCATAACACCAAATTTCCGGGAGGCCTGAAGTAGTATACTCCGCAGAAGCGACAAGTATCTTATCAGAACGAACCAAACCTTGATGCCCTGGAGAATTACCAGGCGCTAAAGCGTAGCTCTTGAGATCATCCTTATCGCTAACATCCCAAGATGTTACCTTTCCCCATAACATATCTTCTTGGGTTTCATAAAATCCCTTAGGCTCTTTGACACCAAAGAAATATTGCGTTTTCTTATCCGTCTTGTCCTTTGGATCAAAAAAACGACCTGAACCAAAATAAACCCAGTAATTGACACCATCGGTGCCCACTGTAGGTGCACCAGTGATGGGACGCCTGACATTCATAAACTCCTTAACCACCCACTCAGATGGCTTAGTAACAACCTGTGATTTTATTCCATTAGCATCAGTAACCTGATCTCTAGTCACCAATCGGATTATCCTGCCACCACCCCACTTATCCCATTCTGTGGTGGTACTTTCATCAAAAGTGGTATTTGGATCATCCGAATAATATTCAAAATCCTTACCCTCAACGGTACCAAAATATAGAGCATCCGCCTTATACGAATTATCTGATCCGAGATCAAAGTCCATGGTGATCAAATCCGAAACAAATGCGTAGGTAGAGGAAAACGAAATGTAACTATGTAAATCAAAAGTCCCCCCCTGCCCATTAAGATCCGAAGGTAAAACCTTAGGAATTCTGAATGGTTTCCGTGAACCGAGTAAATATTCATTATTCGTAGTGGTATCCGTGGTGAGTATTTTACCTTGGAGCCATTCTAAAGGAAGAATACCTAACTTAGCATGCAATCTATCATTTTCCGCTCTCACTGAAGAGGGACCACTTCCCATAACCAAATACCAAAGGGAAGCACCTGAGTAAGGGCCAACTTGAGTTCCCGTCACAGAGTCCCACGTAATCTTCTTACCCTTATGCATGGGAACTATAGTTGGCATAGGGGTAGTATAACCCAACGTAGAGTAATCTTCCCAGGTAGTATTTCTAGTCATTTCTCCTAATAATTCAGGTGGACCCTCTGGATCAGTTATATCAAGTATAAAATATGATGATTGCATTCTTCTATTGTCAGTAATGGTAGCAGGATCAGCACCTGTCCATTTATGAACAACATCCTGCATTTCAATGGGGGCACCACCAAAACGCATGGAACCTACCAGAATAGTGCCCCAGCCTCCGGGATGCTTCGCTGAATCACAATTAGGAGGTGTCAAAGGATCACCATTTCCATCCTTATAAATGCAATCATCCACAAAGATCTGCACATCAAACATCCTTGGAGGTGCATCCACATAATATTTATGAACGTAACTATCCTTGGTCATACTATCAAGATGAGGTAGCAAGTTATAGGGAACATAAGCCCACAATTCCTCACCCAGTTCGGCGTATGATTTACTATTGTCACAGTCCGTACCTAAATAACTTGCCGTAAAACTATTAGTTGCTGTATCAATAGTCCCACGATCCTCAGTAGGACATTTAAAAAAACCTTGGTGTTGAGAACTATAGAAGCCAGCATTCATTGCATGCATCATACCGTCATTAGCCCCAAAATATATGACATGACGACGATTATTATATTTTCCAGCAAATTTTAAATATGACCTATCCTTATACAATAAATCATAATATTCCGCTGGCTTGGCTACCAAAGTAGGGGTGGAATGAATAATATCACCCAGTCTCCATGTTATAAGGGCATTGTCTTTATTATCAAAATATCGCCTATCACGCATAACATATTTAATATCGTCTATTCCATCACCATTAGCGTCATCAGGAACACCATCATTGTCTTCATCAACCGTTTCTGTTTGATCCTTACCACGCATCCAGGATATTAATTTATCCACCTCAGCATCTGTTTGCTTATCAAAATCATACACCACCGCCTCTCGATCAGCACTAACACTAAAAGCACCCCAATCAACGGCTTCAGTAAACGGAAATACTTCATCATTGCTGTCGCCAAATTCTGTACCACTCTTGTCAACAATACCGTCATTGTCCACATCATTCCAGGTAAAGATATAACGACTTTTATTAGTAAATATCCAGTGACCATCTATATCCACAGGTCGATTGTTAACCAGTTCATTATCAGTCAAGCTGGACAACCACTTATTCGCACTCCAAATATACTCAACATTACGGATGTTCACCGAGAAATCAGGATCACAAGTTGCAGATGAGTTAGGATCAGGAGCAGGCACAAAACCCTGATAACAAGCTCTTGATTCACCAAGCGGAGCATCAAAATAAATAATAACTCTCTTATCACCAATATCTCCAGATCCATCAAGATCTTCTGTAGGATCTAGTATACCATTACCATTCAGATCTTCTCCAAGATCCAGCACCCCGTTATTATTAGTATCTTCTGAAAGATCTAATTCCCCATCAAAATCAAGGTCTTCTCCAAGATCCAATACTCCGTTATTATTCAAATCTTCGGCTGGATCTAATATCCCATCGCCATCGAGATCTTCTCCAACATCCAATATCCCATTATTATTTATATCTTCAGCTGGATCTAATGTACCATTAAAATTAAGGTCTTCGTTAGGATCTAGTATACCATTACCATTAACATCTTCTGACGGATCTAATATACCGTTACCATTAACATCTTCTGATGGTTCAATTACACCATCACCATTAACATCTTCGGCTGGATCTAATATACCGTTACCATTCTTATCCTGGGTATAAAATAGTCCGTCTTGATTTGTATCCTCAAAAAGATAACCTCCAGGTCCCAAAAAAAGTGCGTGTACATCACCAGACCATTTAAGTTTTGACTCATCAGCTCCCAAGTTTCGACCCTGTTCCGGCCAAAAAATAGCTTGATAAACAGCACCTTCACCCCCACGAGAAGAAGAAATAACCGAAGCAGCCGAACCAGCTGAAGCACGATTCATGATCTCACTAAATACGAAGGTAAGCATCCGTGCAAGTTGTTCAGCACTGTTAGCTTGTAACAAAGGAGTCGTTCCAGGCTCATAAAATCGCCCCTGTTCTGCAGCGTCTTCCATCAAAACCTTAGGATTACACTCTGGTTTAACCCCAGTTGTATCCCGCAGCGTACCTGTGCTGACGATATAAGTAGAAATATTTTGTTTTTCATCGGTATCACCGACACTCACAAATGAATTGGCGTACAATGATGACGGAATTTCTTTATAACCGTAATAGGTGAAATCATCCATAAAGGTAGAACCGTAAAGTCCGTCTTGGCAGCCTTGATCATCGACTTGATCATCATCCATTGTGTGAGAGGAAACGAAAGACGTTACCGTATCATTAACATCGGCAGTGGAAGCACCCTCGGTCAGAATCAAAATATTGTTACTCTGACACCAGTGTTGTACCGGATCCAGTGAGTTGGGAATACGTTTCCAAACTACGACGGTATCAAACTTTGGACCCACGTTATCGATTGTTCCATCACCGTCAATATCAAAATCAACTACAGTAGAAATGCCGGCACTAGTTGCGACATAACGGTAGTTAACAGTGTCTTCAGTAGCTGATGGTTTGTAAGCAAACGTAACAACATCATCAACTGCGTAAGTCGTTCCGTTACTCCAAACAGTGGAGGTTATCTCACTTTCTAGGTTAAAATCTTCAGAATCAAGTCGCATGGAACTTTTCTGAGCATAATAGCCGATGGCATTAAACATGGCCTCGGCAAGTGGAGTCCAAGCAACAGCTTTAATATCATTTATGCCATCAATGAGTTCAGTTTCATGGGAATCCTCTCCCTCGGGATCATTATCAATATAGGTGACTATTTTGCTACCATCCCTGTTACCCTCATCAGGACAATTATAGCTAATTGGATCAGTTGGGTCAGATGCATAAGTTAAACATTCAGCCTTAGCACCGTTATCGTTAAAAGTCATTAACCCGATACGCAACTTATCAGACACTGCCTGGAGTACTCCAGTAGGTGGAGTAAGGTGAAGAATATAACCCTTCATTTCGAGAAGTGGCTTGCCAATTTGACCAGCAATACCACTGTCAACCAAGATAGCCGGTGCATTCCACACCGTACCTGTAAGACCGGTGGAGTCGGAAGGGTCGATAATTTCGGGAATCTCGATAAATTTACAAAAATCACGTAGAGCCTGATCCACACAGAAATACCCGTCTTCCCCTTGAACACTATTGGCGGCATCATCATAAAGCCACCAATTCTCCAAGTCTACCGTATCAACATCACGGGTAAAATCCATAGTGGCGCTTGCCCATGTCTCAGGACATGGATCATCCTCCACAACTGGATCCTGAACATCTAAAGCATACTCATAGGTACACGTGTTACCAGTAGCCGCATTATCTGCAGAGCAATATGCGGTTACACACTGATTACGCGTACATTCACCGTAGATGCAGTCATCGTAAAACAAGAAATTATCATCAGTCCAGTGAGGTGTTATCAGTGCGCTCGCCTCACATTCCTGCTTTGGAGTATATATACCATCAACACAGGTATATACTTTATTATTCCCTTGACCAGTAATTTCCAAATCAACGCACTTCTCTATCTCAGAGCTCGCATTACATTTCCACCATTCCTTAGAGGACGGATCAAGCCACTCGTCACCTACAACATGTTTAGTATCACAAGGTACATTAACACAATCTCCATAAGCTACCTCCCAACAACGCCCGATATATCGATCTGGAGGAGTTATTCCATACTGCCCTGCACATATATAGGAATTATCCCAAGGGGTAAGATCCTCAGGTGAGATATAATCGTACACCCCTTCACATGCTTTCTTAATCGAAGATACCGAACCACCACCAGGCTGAAAATGACCGAATTTACTATAGTACCAACATTCTTGCATAGAGTGATTATAAGCCGCCTTAGAGTATCCCGCCAAGGTTTTAGGACTTCCTCCAGAAGGATACCCCATACACAATTCAGTATAGTATTTGAGCCGACCCAACCTGCTATTTTTGTACACACCGCCAAGCAATGTTGTGTCATCCGCAAGGTCATCTGTGGAATCTCCAACAAGCGTACTACCCTTCATTTCTTCTAAGGCCAACTGACAAGAATTATAGTCAAAACCAACGGCCGAGGCAGGATAAAACTCTATGTGGGTCAAATTATATAGTTCCCAGTCCACTGCGGTATCATAGGCAAGCTCTAAGGCATCACTCCTACTGGTTCCACCACTTTTCGTTCTGTACATATTACCGGAGAGATAATCATATACAATAGCCCCGGCAGCGTAATCAACATTAGGGTACCACCTACTATCATAATAATAGGTCCAAGAAACTCCTTCCACGGGAGTAACCCCGGAACTCGCCAATAAAGCAATATAAAAAACACCATTATAGAGTACTTTATCATTTATGGCATAATTTTTAGTGCCATCCCAACGATCTATAACTTCCTCTTGCGGGGGTCTAACACCAAAAGTAAGGTAATAATCTACCGTAGTATCAGCCCCTTTATAAGCAGTAATCTCCTTAACAAAACGACGATTACTACAACCTCGAGACTCCATAACCAGGCTACCATCGTTTGTTACCATGTCCAGATCTGGATTAATATCCCACTTACCACCTGTAAGAATTTTCTTTTCTATATCGAACTTAGATGCGGCAAGCCAGTTTAGAAAATTACCAGTAGCACCAAAGCGAGTTACCTGCTCCAGGTCTCCTATAATATCATTAGTATCATTAGTAGTAAGATCATCTTCGCCACCAACACAGAGAGTGCCTGGTGTCTTATATAGATATGTCACCTCAGCACTGGGACAAACAGTGGTGGGGTCAGTGGTATTGGCGACAACCTCAAATCGATTATTGCTTATATCATATTTGTAAACCAGATTAGAAACGAAATAACCGGCATATATTTCAGTGTCATCATAATCGGAAGCATGACATTCTCCAGGTGTTTCCACATAAGCAGGATCATACATACTACCGGAGTTATCTAGAACAATAAGCAAGTTAGGATCAATCGCTACTCCAAGAAAAGGCGGTTCTCCTGTACCATACCCTGGTATCCCAGTTGGAATATCAGAAAGTTTAGGATATTTCCAGTCGGTTGTATAGACATCTTCGGCAATTAACTGTTCTGTTGTTGCAAATAACAACAATAGAACCAATAAGAGGATTTGTCTTCCAATCTGCATTTCTTTATTCATTATGTTTCCTCCACGCAGTTGTAATGGCTGCGTCTCGCATAAATATAAACCAACCGTTATCATCAATTACAAAATTTATGTCAAAACAACTCATAACGCACCTGTATTTAACGAATTAAGTGATGAAGTATAATATGCTCCATATATACATCCACCACCACTACCAACGACATGACGCCACTGCGCCATTGTAGTTGCATTAATATTCGTCCCAGTGGCTCCCACATGTTTACTATATATGTAATAAGTTTTCTGAGTTCCACCAGAAGCTGCTCCACGACCCTTACCCATATAACCGGCCCCCATTTGCAAAGCACCCCCAATTATCGGTGTGCTCGTACCATTAATTGTCATAATGGTAACACTACCGTCGTCATTTCTACCATAGGGATAAACCATATCCACCGTGGAAGTACTGATATCCGGGATAACGGAATCCCCACCCTCATGCAGCCAAAGAGGGTTTGATGTATTAAACACATAGACTTTTTCTTCCCCTACAAAAGCACCAGTATTGTCAGCAGCAAGATTAAAACCGGTTGTTAGTTCACCCTTACAGGCCAATTCCTGTTCCAATACTTCTGAAGCTATATCTAATCCCGCGTCACTGCGATAAAAAGCTTGACGTTGGCGAGCATCATTTCCTGCTATATCCTGTTCAAATATAGCAGTCTGCATGGCGGCCGACCCAATAATCACTAACACACCCATTATGACCAAAGACAGAACAAGAACAAATCCTTCCTCACCACTCATCGTATCTTTCAGTTGTTTTCTCATATTCATGGTTTTAAAACTTGTTAGATTTATAATAATCAAAAACAGTATTCCTCTCCGAACCAATACCACTATGTTTCACGATAATCACTCTAAGTTGTTTAACATTAACAAGAGGAGAATCAACGGCGACATTCCAATACATTGTATATTGACCATCTTCAGCCATAAGAGAACCATCAGAATTATTAATAGCGTTCAGCCCTGCCAAGCTATTAGCATCATCATCATCCAGTAAAGGATCATCATAATCTAGCCCCAGCAAACGTTCAATCAAGTCACTGGCCCAAACCACCGAAGAAGTAATTTCCCTAGCGTTAGTATTACCACTAATAGAATTAAGTTGAAGGTTATAGAACCCAAGAAAACTAATCGTAAAAATTACTAGAGCAATCATTACTTCCATCAGAGAAAATCCGTTTTCATCCAAATAGGATATATTCACTTTCCCCACCATATCAAAGTCCTTTATTCCTGCACTGCACATTCATTGCTAATAACAAACGACGACGATTATCATTAAACGATTCAGAAGCTGTGAGACCATTCTGGTCTATATATATAAAATTCTGCGCACTCGTATGCTGGGTAATAATACCTTTGGTACGCGCTAGAATAACTACCCGCACATATCTAATTCTATCTAATGTTCCTGCTGCAGGATTATCCGTCACCGAACCATCATCCAAAATATAATAAAATAACAATCGTTCGACATCTTCAGCAACTACGTCACAGATTGTGGGCTGTATGCCTGGAGTAACTAGATCAGAATCAGTATTGTAATCGTCCCGACAAAGTTGGTTACCCTGCAAGTAATAACGAATTTGCTCACCAGGATCATCGGAGTCACCATCCGAAGAGCCGACCGCCGTACTACCTGCATCATCGGCAATATCCATAGCAAATTGTATTGATACATTGCTAGTCACCAACTCATTGCTAGAATTTTCATAAGTAAAATCTGCCGTACCGCTACTTTCTGGATCATAGCCAACCAACATCAAATCCTTACCAATAAAGCGCAGACTCATCCGCAAATTTTGCTGCATAGTAGCCATCTGATCTTGAGTAACCCAACTCTGCTGCTGAAATGTAAACGCAGAATAGATAACTGCACTGACGATAGAGCCTACCGCCAAAGCAACCATGAGTTCAAGGAGGGAAAAACCACGCTGGCCCCTAATATTGATTTTACTCATACTGAAATCCTTAACCATTATCGCCACGAGGCTCCTCCCGTCCAGACATAAAGCTGAACTAACCCTACCCTATTAGTACCTACCGCAAACACATCAGGAGAATTGAGACTACTAATATAGACATATCGCACACCATTTATTCTAGTCTGATCGCCCTCAAACCCTGTTCCATCCTGAAAAAAACCCGCCACCCCGGACGAGTATTCAACATCAGTTGTACTAGTAGTATTATTCGGTCTGGTCAAGGAAGCCCCTCGATCAAACGACACCGCAGAATCAAGTGAGATGGGATCTCCACAATCAGCAGGTGTCGCGGTCCAATCACCATTTCTGGATAAACAAACTTTATAGGTATTAGTAACGTCACTAAAAATCACTGCAATAACCATACTTTCCTTAACCGCCCGCATTTTATTGGTCTGCAGCACGTTAAAGACCTCTCTAGCGGCTGCCTTTAAGCGGTAATTGCCCCGCATACTAATAAATGACGGGTAAGAAATAGCGGAAATAATAGCAATCAAGGAAATGACAATCATCATCTCAACGAAAGTAAATCCGGCCTCGCCTGTTTCAAGTCGCATTTTTTTTGTAAACATCATAAATGATTATTCCAACACATTTTAATTATCTCATCTTTATAAACAAAATGAGTTACTAAAAGACTACAGAATTGATTAGTTACTGAATTGACTATTTTCAAATATGGATAATACGCAAATCTATATTAAGAGAATAGCTAATCCATCATTAAAAAAAAAGAGGGTTTTGGTTAATTCTCTACTTCGAATTCCCTAAACCCCTCTCTAATCGTTGGCATTAAGCTTTTTCAAGGTGTAAGTATTAACCAGCACAATTGACATATGCGATCAAGCCGGATTCACAAAGGAAAAGCTATATTTCACTGAACTGATCACACATATCCGCTGCACTGGTTAACACTTACCAAACTGATGAAATATAATTTTTCTTTTCAACCCGGCGAACGGCAACTTAAAGGTAATAAAATATTACAACTCGGTTAAACCTTCTCGAATTGCATATTTAACCAAACCTGCAACTGAACTTATATCAAGCTTTTCCATAGACTTACGCCTTCTAGCTTCAATTGCTTTGATACTTACATTAAGTCGCTGAGCAATTTCACGAGTCGCCAAGCCCTCGGCAATAAGCTGCAGAACTTCTCGTTCAGCAGTGGTAAGACTATTTTCTTTTTTATCGGTAACCAGACGATTGCGATAATCCTTAACTACAATATGGGCAACCTGGGGACTAAGATAGGTTTGATTGGCCTTAAGAGCATCCAAGGCTTGGCTGACTTCTTTAAAAGCACACTCTTTGAGGACAAAACCGGAAGCTCCTGCTTTCAAAGCGCCAGTTACAAATCGCTTATCAGAGTGCATAGATAGGATAATGATCCTACATTCTGGAAATTCTGAAACAATTTGGCTGGTAGCATCAATACCGTTCATTTCCGGCATACTCAGATCCATTATGACCACATCTGGTTTTTCCCGACGTACCACCTGAATCGCTTCCCTACCATTTTCAGCCTGACCGACAATCTCGTAACCCTGCTGTTGCTCAATCAGAGAGCAAAGACCATCCCGGATGATTTCATGGTCATCCACCACCACTATTTTAATAGGCATGGCTCATTTCTCCTAAATATTACCGTAACCCGAACCCAACAGAGCAACAGACAAATTGTGATATCTTTATTTTCATAACTCATCAAATCACTTCATGTGCACATCCAACTAACTCATACAGAGTAAGTAGTCACAGGCACCTCATCTTCATGCAGTTGCACTTGCCCGCATAGAAGGGCTATAGCGAGCAGCAGCAACTACCTAAACCTGAGGCACCTGTGACCACTTACAAACTCGCACTGTATCAAATCAGTTGGTTACGAATCCTGTGACCAGGTACATACAAAGTATGAAGTAACCAACAGCAACAGGTTACCAAATGATAATTCAGCCAACAAAAGTGTAATCTGTCTCCATTTTACTCCGAACAAAAACTCTCCACCGGTACCATTAAAACAACCTTTGCACCGCTTCCGGAGGGTGAAGTGATATCCACCTTCCCTCCCACATTTATCAATCGTTCCCTTATACTAAAAAGGCCAAAACCACCGCCTGTCCGTTTATCGTCATTCATTACCGTTAAGTCAATTCCCACTCCATTATCACTTACCTCAACATGCAACATCCGCTCCCGCATAAAGACTGTGATTACTGCAGATGAAGCTTTCCCATGCCGTACCACGTTCATTAGTAGTTCACGAATAGAACGAAAGATGAGAGCTAAAAATGATGCCGACATTGATGGAGATGAGATATCACAACACACCTCCACTTCAAGATCATGCTGAAGCTGCATCCGCTCAGCCAACCACTCCAAAGCAGCCTCCAAGCCAAGTTCATATAACACCGGCGGGCTCAACTCAAAAGTCAGCGTCCTGGTATCACGGATAGTTTGTTGTAGTAATCCCTGAACTTTAAGCATTTTTTTTCCGTTATCATCTTTCAGATCCAAGGACAGCTCCAACAAACCATCAACATACATCTTGGCCACGGAAAGAGACTGACCGATACGATCATGCAAATCCGTGGCAATTTGTCTGCGCTCACGTTCTTCAATATTCAAAAGAGAGGAGGAAAGATATCGTAATTGTTCCTGATATGTTTTTAATTCTCTTTCTCTAGTTTTCCTCTCCTCAATTTCTTCCCTGAGGAAGGTATTAGCCCGTACCAATTCCAAAGTGCGTTTATCTACCGTTTCCTCTAATTTGTTTTGGACCTCCTGAAGATCCTTTTCGATGCGTAAACGCTCCTTAATCTCGGCAACCAACTTAGCATTGGTCTCTTTGAGCACAGTTGTACGTTCCCGAATAATTTTTTCCTGATACTCCCTTATTGTTTTGGCCTGCAAAACCAACCGTCGCTGCTCTTCTTCTAATACAATATGACTATTATCTATCGGGTCGGACTCAGTACGTATCTGTCTACTAAAATTATCAATTTGCCGATTCATAGTACGCTGAAGTTGAGTCTTAGCAATTGTTATTTCATGACGATAAAGAACCAAAAAAAGAACCATCAACAAGGTACCACCGGAAACGCTTGATACCATAATATAATCTAATATCACCCCACCCTTATGGGAAAATCGTTTCTCCAATGAAACTTCAAGAAACGGATGAGGCTTAGAAATGGATCCAAAAATGGGCATACGCATCTTAAGATGACTCTCTGTCTCTTCAATATGATATCTTTCCTTAGGTAGCCCCCTTTCCTGGCTTAATCCCTGATCATATGAACCAACCACCACCCTACTTTTCAAATCAAATTGACGTGAAAAAGTATCTATTTGCTCATTGAGCCCTTTAGTGATTACAAAACCGACAACCTCCCCAGATGAGCCGAGGGAAACACAGCGCATAGTAAATGCCGATAACCCGGAACCAGACATAACCAAACCTGCACGACGCTCACTATCGTCACCCAGGCACTTTAATGACTCAACCTTTTCCTGTGAGATCTCAGCTAGAAAAATAGCAGACTGATCTAAAGACTCGGACTGACCACTCTGAAGAAGCTGAGGAGAACTGACCTTGCCATCTTTCATCACCGAGTGAAATATCGCATTTGCACCAACGTCAACTGCAGATAGCTCCCGAAGCACCTCAGCTATAGGATAGTTTCCAACAACTGTTACAAGTCCCCGGAGCTCATCATCAATAATTTCCTCCAACCTGCCGAGCTGGCCCACTGCCAACTCTCTTTCCATTTCCTGATAACCTGGTTTAAAAACCACCTTAATAATTAAATAATTAAGGGTAGTGTAGAATAACACAAGAAGAAATAGACTTATAAGAACTCGCCCTCTCACCCATGTTGATGGTAGCATCTCTTTTTGCATTGGAAATTCCTCTTAAAGAGACACGTTCCAGCGCGGCAAGACAGGGCTATAAAAAAAGGAGTAAATAGGAAATATACACCTAACTTCAAAACAATTGGACCGAAAAAACACAGCGCTTAAAATAATACAAAAAAGATTAATTAGAATACCCATAGTTAATCTTCATCATCCGGGATCATGGCCTCAAATGGAGCCTTTTCGATAGCTTTCTCATAAGCAGCCTCAGGGGTAATACGCTCATCTTTGATCAATTGCATCAAGTGTTGGTCCATTGTCTGCATCCCTAATTTAGAACCGGTTTGAATAAGCGAATTTATTTGGGAAATCTTACCATCTCGAATAATACTAGCCAACGCAGAGGTGGCTATAAGTATTTCATTGGCCGCACATCGCCCCTTACCATCTTTTGTTTTCAATAACTGCTGGGCTACAATTGCCTTAAGTGATTCAGAAAGCATTGTCCTAGTTTGAGCTTGCTGATCGGACGGAAAGGCATTAATGATTCGATCAACTGTTTTAGCGGCACTGTTGGTGTGTAGTGTACCAAAGACTAAAATTCCCAACTCCGCCGATGCCAGAGCCAAACTTATTGTGATTAAATCCCGCATCTCACCGACCAAAATAATATCAGGATTTTCACGACTTGCTACTTTTAACGCATCAGAAAAGCTTTTAGTATGACTACCCACTTCCCGTTGAGTAAATATACTCTTGTTGTTTTTATGTACAAATTCAAGAGGATCCTCAATAGTGATTATATGTTTACTGTAGTTCTTATTTATAAAATCAATAATAGCAGCCAAAGTGGTGGACTTACCTGACCCAGTTGGACCAGTTATAAGCACCAACCCACGATTAAAATGAGCTATATCGCGAACCGCATCAGGAAGATTCAACTGATCAATAGTTAATATTTCTGTGGGAATAATTCGAAATACAGCCCCTATCCCTCGATGTTGAAAAAGAAAATTACAACGAAAACGGCCCACTCCATCAAGTTCGTAGGCCATATCGAAATCCCTGTTTTCATCGATCATTTTTCTTTGAACTGGACCGAGCATTTCAAAAAGTATTTCACGATTTGACTCCGGAGTTAACACCGGATATTGTTCCATGCGCACTAACTCACCTCGCAGTCGCAACATGGGAGGAAAGCCGATAACCATATGTAGATCACTGGCTCCTCTTTCCTTCATTTCTTTAAAATATTGATCAATGATAGGCATATCACCTTCTCCATATAGAACAGATTATTTTTTTGTGGCAACCTTTTGCGGTTTTTTGAATTTTTCAAAAACTGCTTTATTTTCAGCAAAAGCCAATGCGGCGTCCAGGCTGATTTTCTCCTCCTGGTATAATTCTAAAATAGAATCATCCATAAGCTTCATTCCGGAAGAACGACCGGTCTGCATGAGCGAGGGAATCTGAAAGGTCTTATTGTCACGGACCAGATTAGCCAAAGAAAGAGTACCCAGCAAAATCTCGCAAGCCAATTCCATTTTATCCCCTTTGATTCCAGGGATTAATCGCTGAGTAATAACAGCTTTTAGAGTTTCGCCCAACATAGCCCGTATCTGATTCTGTTCCTCCGGGGAATATGAATCAATTATTTTATCAACGGTTTTATGAGCGCTGGAAGTAGCCAATGTACCAATAACCAGATGGCCGGTTTCCGAAGCAGACATGGCCAAAGAAATAGTTTCCAAATCTCGAAGTTCACCGACCACAATAACATCTGGATCCTGCCGCAAGGCCCCTTTAAGAGCATTAGCGTATGACAGTGTTTCTTTACCTAGTTGACGTTGATTTATGGCTCCTTTTTTCAAAGGGTGCACAAATTCAATAGGATCCTCTACGGTTAATACATGATGCGCTCTATTAGTATTAAGATAGTCAACCATAGCCGCCAAAGTGGTTGACTTCCCCATTCCTGTTGGGCCGGTTACCAAAATAAGGCCCTGATGATTATCAAGAGATTTTCTCACCGTATCAGGGTGCCCTAATTGCTCTAAGGTTGGAACACCAAGAGGCACAACCCGAAACACCGAACTAAAGCCCCTATTATGCATCATTGCACTACCGCGAAACCTAGCCAACCCTTCAATCTCCAGGGCAAAGTCAAGTTGCAAATTCTCGCTTAAAAGTTCTTGCTGCTCCTTAGTAAGTACTTCAAAAATACATTGCCGACTCTGTTCCGGGGTCAATTTCTGGCTTTTTAAGCGGATCAGCCTACCGGTTTTACGAAATATAAATGGCTCACCAGGTGATATATGAATATCGGAGGCATTATGCTCCACCGCCAGTTTAAATATTTTTTCTAATATAGCCATTTCGATTTCCCGTACGTTTTATATAATATTTTTCTTTTTTTCCAGGTATACTCAACAGTCCGTTGGAAGTTATATGTAGTATTAAAAAATTAATAAACATACCTAAATTTCTTTACCCCATACTAACATGCTATTATAGGGTGACGGTGGGCACAAGAAGGATTGTACATTTTTTTTTACCAATACACCGTGCCGCCTTCACCCCAAACACAAAAATGAAATTGTTACCTTAGCGTATATCATAGTACCGGAAAATAAAAATGTGGTTCTTGTTACTAAAAATTATCCATCCAATACAAATGCTCTCACTGCGCCGCAAGAAGTTTCTCACCAATACCCACAAACCAAACACTCACACAATCACTGAAACAATAGCCAAATACGCTCTTTAGCACATCGGTCAGTCAGTACCAATAATCCATGGATTCAAGCAAAAGATTAACGGAGCGCTAACTGCTACTCATCCCAATGATACAATTCTTACGTAAAACAACTAAAACCATCTTTTATATTTTCCTGGGCCTGAGCTGCGTACTCTTTTCATTCACCCTTTTTCTCAGCAGCGATCAAGCTAAAAAACTTATCATCTCAAAAAGCGATTCATTATTAGAGAGCACTTTAGATTACAGCTCACTTCAACTTACCTGGACGCCCTTACCACACTTAACAATATATAATCTACAGGTAGAGAATGAGTCCCTGAAATTCAAATCTTCTCTCCTATCATTTGATCCCGACCCAAGGGCTCTTTTCACAGAGCACTTCCCGGTAAACGCCCTAAAAATCACCAACCCTAACCTCGTTATTCATCGTTCTCTAATCCCAAAAAACACTCGACAACCAGAACTCAATGATCAGCTCACATATCCAAAAACACTGTTAATCTCTCTGATTAATTCTGATTTAAATTTATTAATCACCAACGGCCAAGTTACACTTACTTCCCATAATGCACCTTCTTATCTCCTAACCGACATAAATCTATCTCAGCAATCAAAGCACAAGGAAATATTAAGAAACTTTTCAGCTTTATTACCCAAATTTGGTCTTATAAAATATACAGGTCATACACAATCAGCCAACCGTGAGTTTAACTCAACCATACATTTTCAATCCATCCCTCTCTCTTCCATTCCATCCACTGCTACTATTCAGGAACTTGAGAGGCTTAAGGGCAAAATAGACCTTAAACTAAATATTCATACAACAATGGCTGCCGTAAATAAACTCCTGAACCAAGCATCCCTCTCTGAAGGGCAACACCTTACGCCTTCTCAAACATCGATTATTGCCGACGGGGACCTCACCATCTCTCACCTTATTAGTCCTATAGAAACTGATAGAGATGAAAATTTTCATATAATTGGCGATTTTTCCCTGAAACACAACGGCAATGAATTTCTCGCTGCACTCACCGGACATAATATCTCATTAGATAATGTCCGGAATTTTGCCGCCCCATTTCAATCTATTTCCCCAACCCTAGATACCATATCCAACATCGTTAGGGGGGGGACTGTCTCAACAGTCACCCTTTCCACACGCAGAAAACATTTTAAAAACATTTTAAAAACAAACAAATGGCAGATAGAAGGAAAAGTCACCAATGGTCGACTCCACATCCCTTACCCCAAGATGGATCTTAATCAGGTAAACGGTACCTTTTCATTGGAGGACAACACCCTGCGGGTACGTGAAGCCACAGCCTTTTTCCAAGAAACATCCGGCACCAACTGCTACCTTGACATGGGATTTGGTTTGAATTCAGATATTTTTCATCTATCAATCGATTTGAATGCCAACCTCTCAACGCTCCCGGCCATCCTTCATCAAGTTTTACCTCATGGGGAAGTACGAAACACGTTTCATAAACTAAAAAGTTTACGAGGGACGGCAACCGGTAGCCTTGTCGTTGAACATAAGGATTCCCACTTCAACACCAAGGTTGATGTATCGCAATTTCAACTCACCGGACGCCATGGCGAACTACCCTACC
>Ga0224507_10000231_pt1 | contig 22331 bp, 15 predicted proteins | sample SF_Jan12_sed_USG_3_FD_170159 | JGI IMG/M metagenome (GOLD analysis project Ga0224507, IMG submission 170159) | Sediment microbial communities from San Francisco Bay, California, United States - SF_Jan12_sed_USGS_13 | ecosystem: Environmental > Aquatic > Marine > Sediment | place: USA... | reverse complement strand
TTACACCCGATTACCATTCATTTCATGAAATAAAAGATTACAGTCACCTGGATATTTTTATGGGATCGAATGCACACAAAGATGTATTTCCAATTATGCTTAACGAATTAAGCATAAACACAGACAAAGGAGAAAACCATGTTTTTAATGTCGCCTAGAATTAAACGAACCGAAGGACGTTTTGCAAAAGTTGATGGAATACCATTTACACTACCGGTTCGAAGTGCCCCATCACCGGTGCTGATGGCCGCTTTCCAGATTAATGCAACCAAAGCAAAAGCATTGATGCCAGAAGAAATTCATCCTTTGCGGCTTTGGAATGATAAAGCATTACTTGTTGTGACAGTCATAAACTACCTTGAAACCAACATCGGAAAATATATCGAATACAGTGTTGCGGTTGCTTGCACCCACGGAAAAAAAGCAGCGCCGAAGATGTTACCAGCTATATTCCAGGGATATTTCAATACAGGTCAATATGTACTTGATTTACCGGTATCAACAGAGGTTTCCGTAAAAGGCGGAAAAGGTATCTGGGGAATGCCAAAACACATTGGAAATTTGAACTTTCGAATTACGGAAGATAAAGTAACAAGCCAATACGACCTAGATGATAAGCTAGTTAATTACGTGGAGATAGACAGACCAGGTAAATTTTCAATTCCAATACGTACAAATGCATCAAACTATTGCGCATTTCGTGGGATGCTAATGAAATCAGATGTTTTCATCAAAGGCAGTGCCCATATGGCATTTGGCAAAAAAGCAAAAGCAAAATTTGTTATTGGTGACCACCCGCGCGCTCAATATCTTCACCAACTTGAAATTGAAGAAAATCCATTGTTTACCGCCTACATTCCTGACGCTGTCGGCACATTAGATGATCATATGCAGAGCTGGTTTTTGCATCAGGCATCGGATGTATTTGAAGCTGCCGAAGGCATGGAAAGTGTCGTTAATCTGGGGCAAGGCGAGGACTGGCCAGCTGCACCCACTGCAGAAATAAAAGCCTCTGTTTTTTCCACAGAAGCTGATATCACTAAAGTTGACTCAGATCATAAAGCAGCTTAATTAGGGATAAGAAAAATGTAAATGCATTTTACACTTTAGCGTAACCTAGTCCGTCTCACGTGTGGCTTATACAACCAGGTATAAACACAACGCAACCAACGAGGGCCGTATCAAATTTTGAATACGGCCCGAGGAACCTCCCCAAAATTTTCGCACTCATCATTAACAATTTGTTAGAGGTGTGTAAATAGCTAGAAAATAGATATCAGCGATGCATTTAATTTAGGAGACGTAATGTCATGTTTAAACTTATAGCTGTGGCAATGATACTTATGGCTTCGGTAAGCTGCTCTATGACAGAAAATGGCTTAGTATTCGGAACTCCTGATTACGAAAAACGAAGTGTTTTGTCATCTCCAAATGATCTTGAAATTCTAGTAAAAGCGAATTCATATTTGCAATATAGTTCTGAGTGGAACCGAGAAGTAATCAAGGCATGCAGTGATTCAAAAAAGTTGAATTTATATTGCGCCCTCGAAGCTGCATCAATTGACGTATTAGGAAAATATGTTCATAGAAAGGCTGCGCTACAAGAAGTTCGCTTTGCAATAGACGACAAATTTAGAGATCGATGGTCCAAACATAGGCTTATTGACTTTAACAACCATCCCGACACAACGTTTTACGATGTGAAAAATGTAATTGATATGGCAATAAATTCGGTACAGAAAAAACTGGATTCCCAGGAAGTTAGATAAAAATCGTGCCTGATATTAGCTTTAGATGAAGCAGATGGCACATAACGAACATTCATTATTGGCAATCTAAATAGTATCTACATATGGACTTTGAAGTAGTCAGAAAAGATGGTTTTAAAGTATGTGGTTTAAGTGTTGAGTTAACACCATCGCAAAGTGAAAACTACAAAATAATCCAAAGTCATTGGAAGAATTTCAATTATGACTTGAGAAATAAAAATATAGTATTAGGTAAAAACTGGATAAAATACGGAATAATTAAAAAGCTGAATGGTAAATATTTTTACATGACAGCCATTCCTTCAAATGCCGACATCTCCGGATTTGAAACTGAGGAAATAGAGTCAGGAAGGTATCTACTATTTAGCCATGTGGGTAAGTTGAATTTAATAACGACCACAATAAATGATATTTACAGAGTAACAATACCTAAGAGTGGCTATTCCCTAAATGAAAGCAGAACTATAATTCACTACGAACAATATGATTGTAGGTTTAACTGGGGAAAGGCTGATTCGGTGATAGATATCATCGTTCCAATATCGGAAAACACATAACAAAATACGGACGTTTTTTGCAGTAAGGAAGATTAATGAAAAGTAGTAATTACCGAGTATTTTGGAAACTAATGGTGAGTAGAAGTACCAATATTTCTAACGTGTTTTTTTCTAGCATAATATACATTCTAATTTTAAGTGGTGTGGCAAGTGCGAACAGTGATAAAACCGTTCCGCATTTTAAAGTTGGGACAAACATGCTTAGCTTGCTGCTCATTGGTGATATTAATGGTTCGCTAGAGTACCCCTTGAGCAATCAGGTTTCACTTGTAAGTACAGCTCACTACGTTAAGTCCTCTGCACTGGTTTCGGCTGACGGGGAAGGCTATCGGGTTTCGGCGGGGGTTCGAACCTATGGTTCATTTCAAAATGAAGAACACGCATTCATGGAGTTAAAAGCAGGATTAAGTCATTATGAAAACCCTGAGAATAATATTGTTACAGATGGTAGCACCCCACTTTCAATTGAGTTTTATGGCGGCGTAAGTAATGACTTTAACGATATTCTTTTCTATGAAATAAAACTCGGCCTTATTCGATTTTTACAAACCGGCAATATTTCACTAGGTGGTGGTTTTAACGTTGGATTTAAGTTTTGAGGTAGTATTAATCTCAATTTTCTAGGGAGTTAATACTAACAGCTTGTAAAAGATATTAACGCGGGAATATAAAATTAAAGCCCGAACCTTAACTTGGAGGCTGTAAATATTTCTGTGTAACTGCCAGATTAAGTCGATAATAATACATATAATCAGTTAAACGATCTTCAAACTCATCATAAACCGGTTTAATGCTTCCTTCCAGTTTCTAATTGGCATCGTACATTTTTTTGATGCTTCTTGTGTTGCCAGATACGCTACTTATCTCGCTGAGTGAAATTACTACACCCCCGGAAACAATATTGACCAAATCGACCACAGTACAACTTAATCATCATCTTCGTCATCAAAAACTGTTACGTCATCTACACGCCGACTCGCTCTGTTGGGATAACGTTCTTTTTCGTGATTAAACAATATTTCCAAACTCAATTTATATCGATTAAATGCGTGCTGATAACGCTCACCATCAGGATAAAGAGTATTAATATAATCAATTGTAAGTGAAACAGGAAGCGCTACCAGCGAACTAACAATAGCCACTGCTGCCCCGGCCTTAATATCACCACCTTCACTAAGCGCAAGAAAAAAACCGGCGAACGTACCGATAATACCGAGTAAGATCACCATGAAAGGTGCTCTATTTATTACCGCTGCTACGCCTTCTAGGCTAAACGACTTTAATACAGTTGAGAAATATGGGTTATTATCTAGGGCAATATGGGTGATAATTTCATATTCCGGCGGCTCACTATAATCCTGATCTTCAATTTCACTCATGGTCAAATCAATCATATTTTGAACCCCCTCCTGGATGCCAAACATGGACCCCAGTACAGATTCTTTCGCTGGTTTTTCGTTTATATTTTTATCAACCAAAATCCCTCGGGTTTCTTCAATGAGCTTTGACGCTTTTCCATCAAGATCACGGGCTTCACTTTTTAGTCTTTCGGCTTCCTGAATTCGTGCTCTCAACACAGGCATATAGGAACTGTCTTTGGTATACATTGAAACAGGTACTTTCATTGCCACTTTGGCAACTCTCGGGTCAAAGTTTGCTGAAATTGCTACTTCAGCCTGTTCTCGTACACTATTGGCAAAACTGATGCTTCTTATACTTTTATGGGATTTTTTCTTATATTCAAAAACTGAATAATAAAAAGCGAGGCAAAATTTATTTAATGCCTGTATTTTGTAATGCAGGCTAAACTTAAATATCAAGTAGACCAAAAAGGCACACAGAATACCTACAACAAAAAACACACCTATTTGATCATTAGTTATATCAACCCCTCTGTAATAAACTGCGCCGAACGCAAGAGAAATAACAATAATAAAAAGTAACTTCAACATAATAACCTCAGTCGTTAATTTGTAAACCTGCTCATGATTTATTGATTCAAATTCATTTGAAATTGCAACACAGCCGCTTGCTCCTGACTACAATCATATTTAATACATCTTGCCTTTTTACCCACCAGTTCTTTAGGCACCGGTTGTGAATTTAAAAAACCTTGCGCAGAAATCCCCATATCTTTCTTTAACTTGTTTCGATAAGGAAAGTCTTTCATTGATGGATCATTAAAAATAAAATTAAACATCGCCAAAGCACGATCATTACTTAATTTAATATTAAACTTTCGAGCTTTTTCTGTTTCTTCCGAACCGTCGTTTATATCAATATATCTACCTTTATAAACTGGCGAAGTTAAGCCTGTAATATTCAGCGCGCCCACTTGCTTCGCAGCATCCTTATTTCCGTAGATGCTTTGTGCATACTTAGGTATCATCATGCGAAGAATAGCTTTCATTTCATTTGTTAATTCACCACGACCGCGCTTAAAGTAAGACTGCTGAAAATGTAATTTAACTTTACCCGTTTTGCTGTCAACTTCAACGGATGATGAATTGAAGCTTTTAAAATTATTTTTAAGCTGACTAACAATTTTCTCCTTGGCCTCCATTGCCTTAACAAATTGATTTAACTCGCCTTCGAGCTTTCCTGATTTTTGTTTTTCATCACCCAATTGTGCTTCAAATTTCTGTTCCGCTTTTGATAAGGCTCGTTCCTTTTCACCCGACAGCCTTTTCTCATTTGCTAAAAATGCATCGGTGAACGATTTTTGAGCCAACGCCAGTTCTTTAAGGTTCTTTTCCTGCTGATCGGCAGTACGTTCTTCAAGTGCTTTTTCGTATTCGCTCTTAGCTTTCGCAAGTGCCTCTTTCTTTGCTGCGGTTAAGGTTGATTCCTTAGATGCTAGGGCTTGTTCATATTCCCGATTCGCCTGTTCGAGCGATTGTTTTTTCTGACCTTCTAACGCCTTCTTTTGAGCCGAAAGCGCCCTATCATAAGAGCTTTGTGCCTTTGCCAACGCATTTTTTGCCTTTACAGACAATGCTGACTCTTTTGACGTTAATGCATTTTGGTACTCTTGCTGAGCAAGAGCAAGTTCACTTCTTTTTTGTGATTCCATCGCAGATTTTTGCGCGGCTAACGCTTCGTTATATTCCTGTTTAGCTTTAGCTAAAGATGCTTGTTTTGCACCCATCAGTTTTGACTGTTTTGATTCTAGGGCATCTTGATACTCACGCTCTGCCTGAGCTAACATTTTTTGTTTTTGTGACTCCAAAGCTGATTTTTGCGCTATCAAGGCTTTGGAATAGGCATTCTTAGCCTTAGCTAGTTCCTGCGCTTTTTCAGCTGTTAATGAACTTTCTTTTGATGCGAGTGAATGCTGATAGTCTTTTTCTATTTTCTCAAGTTCTGTCCTTTTTTGCTGTTCAAACACAGTTTTTTGTTCTGTTAACGCCTGCGCATGCTCCTGCTCTGCCTTTTGCAGAGCAATTTTCTTCTCTGCTGAAAGAGTAGACTCTTTTGATTTTACTGCTTCTTGAAATTCGCGATGTGCCTGCTTAAGCGCCTGCTGCTTTTCAGATTCTAAAGCTGACTTTTGTACGGACAATGCGTTGGCATATACTTGCTGGGCAGTATCTAACGCTTTTCGCTTGGCGCTTACCAAACTTGACTCTTTACTCTTTAATGCATCTTCAAATTCTTTTTTCGCTTTTGCTAGGTCCCGACGCTTTTGTGATTCATTTGCTGTGCGTTGAGCAGTTAAGGATTTGGCATATTCTCGCTGTGCCTCAACCAGTGCATCACGTTTTTCTTTTGCCAGCGTAAACTCTTTTGATGAAAGCGCATCTTGATATTCCTTTTGAGCTGAATTTAACTCTTGTTGGCGCTGTGACTCTAATGCTGTTTTTTGCGCTAAAAGCGCGGTATTGTATTCTTCTCTCGCTTTATCAAGTGCTCTCTGCTTTTCAGTCTTAAGCGATTTTGTTTTAGATTTAATAACCTTATTAAACTCATCCTGCGCTCTAGCCAATGTCTGTAGCTTTTCATTCTCCAGCGCTGTTTTCTGATCTGTTAAGGATATAGCATATTCGTTCTCGGCCATTGAAAGCGCCTGTTGTTTTTGCTTAGCCAGATCTGTCTCTTGTGAGGCCAATGCTTTTTTTAGAGCTTCGCGTGCTAACTCCAGCTCCTTACGCTTCTGCTCTTCCAATCGTGTTTGCTGCAAAACCAAAAGGCTCGCATGCTGCTCTTTCGCTTTTGCCAATGCCTCCACCTTTTGTTGCTCTAATTCTTTTTCCTTTGCGGCAACTGTTTCCTGATAGTGCTTTTCTGCCTCTTCAAGCTGTCGCTTTCGCTTTTCTTCCAGCTCATCTCTCTTTTTAGCATTTTTATCTTCGATATCGACGACGAGATCTTCGTATTCGGCAGTAAATTTTGTTTGCTCCATCGCCATCATTTGCGCGAATTTTTTCATTAATTCTTTTGCCTGCTCTTCTTGACGTTTCTTAATTATTTCAAGTGTTAAATTTGATTCTTTTGCTAAAGACCGCTTTCGTTCTTCTTCCTTTTTTTGTATCTCAACTTTAACTTCTATTTCCTGAATCTGTTCTTGCGTTTCTAGTTTTACGTCAATAATTTCCTGAGTAGAATAAAGCATGAACACCAATGCCAGCACAGCAAACAGGTCTATCAAAGGCACTAATGCCTCAGCTGTTTGTGATTTTGATTCTGATGATTGTTCAGAAAGCATTTTCTTTAGAAACTCCAATAAATCCGGTTAAATTGTAAAACAGCCAAAAAATAGTAAATGCCGACACTGTCACAGTAAAAGTGGGGCTATTTCTCAATTTGACAAATTGTTATCTCTCGAAACATCATATAGTTACCATCGCTCACCACACAAAAATGAACATTTAGCACCTTATCGCAAGAACCGCATCTCTGCCCCCACCTCACTTATGTCACAATTTCACGACAGTTTTGGATATGTTTTATCTAGCCATTCAATAGCTTAGCGACACATTTGAGAAAGACTTTAAGGCCCTGCGAATATAGAAGAGGAGATCTTTTTCGAATTGTCTAGAATAGTTTTATGCAAGCGCCAAAACCTAGTTTATAATCTATTCGTTTTCATTAAATATGGCCATCCCCCTTGCGGTCACACCAATTCTATCCAACTTTCTATAATGTCATTTGATTTCAATAATACTATAGCAGCATGGTTCATCCGGCCAACACACCCACATTTATTGACGACTAACTACTAATGAACGATTTACAAAAACAAAAAATAGCAATAGTTGGTGGTGGCCCATCAGGATTAATGGCAGCTGAGGTATTAGTTCAGGCCGGCTTTATTGTGGACTTATATGACAGCATGCCATCTGTAGGACGAAAGGTTCTAATGGCGGGTAAAAGCGGCCTAAATATCACGCATGACGACCCATTCGAGCAATTTTCGAAAAAATATTCAGAGCGGCAACCTCAACTCGAACCAATGCTCGCTAAATTTCAACCGGACGATGTACGTGCCTGGACGCATAAGCTTGGCGTTGAAACATTTGTTGGTAGCTCAGGCATGGTTTTTCCTAAAGAGATGAAAGCAGCGCCTCTTTTACGCGCATGGTTACATCGGTTACGGAAAGCAGGCGTTCGGTTTCATATGCGTCACCGCTGGACTGGCTGGGACGAGTCTCATATGCTTTGTTTTGAAACTCCCCAAGGAATGTTAAAAACAAAACCTGATGCTACCGTGCTGGCGCTGGGTGGTGGCAGCTGGAAGCGATTGGGGTCGGATGCTAAATGGATTCCACTTTTATTAAAACACAATATTGAGGTTGCCACACTTAAACCAGCTAACTGTGGTTTTGATGTGATATGGAGCGAACATTTTAGGGCACGTTTTTCAGGGCAACCTATAAAATCTGTTATTTTAAGTTTTACAGGTACAAACGGCGTAACACATCGTAAAGAAGGCGAGCTCGTTGTTACAAAAAACGGCGTAGAAGGTAGTTTAATTTATGCGTTTTCGGCAATAATACGTGATGAAATAGCTGCTTCCGGTAGTGCTGAGATTTATCTGGACCTGACACCCGGCCGAACGATTTCTCGATTAGTTTCGGAGCTATCAAAACCACAGGGCTCCAGAACCATGGCGAAACATTTACGTAATCGTGCCGGTATTGAAGGCGTAAAAGCGGGACTACTGAGAGAATTGCCTAAAAATATCTTTTCAGACAGTGCACACCTTGCCGCAACAATAAAAGCCTTACCATTAAAATTAGTGGCAACCCGCCCCATTGATGAAGCTATCAGTACTGCCGGTGGTGTTAAATTTGAAACTATGGATAATAATTTAATGCTTCGCTCAATGCCTGGCGTATTTTGTAGCGGTGAAATGCTCGACTGGGAGGCACCTACCGGTGGTTATTTACTGACGGCCTGTTTTGCTAGTGGCCGCGCAGCAGGGGAAGGTGTTTTATCTTGGTTGGAAAGCAAATAAGAAAAATTACCTCTTACCTCATACTCTTTATTGGACGAACCTAGGAGTGCATTGATTATTTTAAACTCACTCTAATTAATCAATGATAGGCAAATCGAAATAAAATGTACTACCCTTGCCTGGCTCTGTTTCAAAATCCAGCTGACCATTCATCCGCTCTACAATTTCTTTGCTTATCGTCAAACCCAAACCTGTACCACCGACTTTTCTCGTATCCGATGCATCACTTTGAGTGAATTTTTCAAATATTTTTCCTTGAAAGTCTACCGGTATACCTGGCCCACAATCCTTTACAAAGATTCGAATAACATTACTGTCATTCTCAATTATTCTAGCACCGACTTCGACATCTGAACCTGAAGGGGAAAATTTAGCCGCATTCGATAAGAAATTTGCCATCACCTGTTGAAAACGATTTTTATCAACCATCAGTTTTACGCTCTCCGGAAATTCAAGCAATACGAATTTCACTTTGTGTTTATCTGCATACGCCTCATTATCAGACACTGATTGACTTAATAGATCAGATATATACATCTTCTCAAAATGAAAATCCATTTTTCCTGTCGAAATTTTTTCGACATCAAGAATATCATTCACCAAATGGAGTAATCGTTCTGAGTTTCTGGAAATATTACTAAGCAATGTATCAACTTGATCTTTACTAATACTTTCTTTCGCATTTTGCAAAAGCTGAGACGAACCATAAATGGCTGTAAGCGGCGTTCGTAACTCATGACTCACCGTCGAAACAAATTCATTTTTCAAACGATCAACTCTATTTTCCTCAGTGATATCTTCTAATATTGCGACACCTCCTGATATATCGCCAGAAACGTCATGTATGCCACGGCAAGACATTCTAATTGGCTTGTTACTGTAAGAAAATATGGCTTCTGTTGAACCTTTATATTGACCTATTTCTCCTTGTAACGACGCTTTAATCGCGTTTAAAAAATCCTCATCCTGAATATGTGTTAATAAATTAATTTGGCGAAGAGATTCGTTATCAACCTCAATTAGTCCTAACGCCATGCTATTTTGAGAAGTGATTTCACCTGCAGGTGTGTAGTGTAAAATCCCTAATGGAGCCGAGTTAAAAATAGCGTGGTATTTTTCTTCACTTTGCTTTAGTGCCTTTTGCTGCTCTTCTGCATTGAATCGTAGTTTAATATTTTGGAAACTATTATTGTAATTTTTAACAGCTACGCTGTATAAAACAAAATAGTAAATTGTAACCATGCTTCCCATGGCTATGCCAAATTCATTACCTTCAATAATAAACTGAATAGCTAAAGGAGGAAGAGTACAAGTCAAAAATATAAGTATGGCGTGTTTAAAATAAGAAAGCGTACTAATGGCCCCTGCACTCATACCAGCAATAACAAAACCAAGAAAGGCCTGATGCTCAATTGATTGCGCAGGAAAAAGAAAAATACTTGCCCCACCCCAAACAACTGATGACATCAACACACCAAAGATATTAATGTAGCCCCAGCGCACATCATATGTCGACCACAGTTTTGAGCGTTTATACAATAGGTAAGCCATACCTCTATATGCTGTTGTGACAAGCAAACAAGCCAACCAAATACCCAGTATATGATGAGGTACAACCGAACGTTCAATATAAACTAGAATACTGGCGTTCACTAACGATACAATAGTAGAAAATGGCAGGGCAGCATAAAGTAATTGCACTTGCTCATTTAAAATAGCGGCATTTTGTTTCTTAGTTTTTTGCATAAAATACTATTACGTAAGAATCCCGAGCTGTAATTAAGAGCCGAAAAGATATCTTGGTTAGCGGTTCATGATTTATATTCTGTAGTCTTTTATCAGCAAATATGGGGACTTTCAGGATAGGGTCTCAATTAAGATATACCCACTTATTAAAAAAAGAATGTAGATGAGTGAAAACGAGATTAAAAGACCAAATACCATAAAAATTTAAATGATTTTTCGCTATTCACTATATGATATTGCGTCATAACAGTATTTAATGCTAGGCAGCCAGCGCTGTGGCCCGAGTAAAGTAAGGTGGTTTACATATTCGCAGCGCGTTCAGCTATACATTCATATTCGCCCATCTCAAACTCTCGGCAAACAAACGGTCGCCTATCATAGATAGTACACATTAGAGTATCTCGATCCAATGCAGCGCACCAGCCATCATCCAATTGCGCCATACTCCTACCACCTTGTTCATCGATCTCAATATAACGATCAGGCACTCCGGTATCAGTAATAAGCATAACTCGCAAACGACAACAACAGGCATCACAATTTGAGCATGTTATCTCTTTTTCTGGCAGGCTTTTAATTTTGATTATCATAAATCACTTTTTTAATTTCAAGGCTAAATAGAGTTGTTCAGCATAAAAATGCTTGATTTCAGGGATCAACAACTCAATTTGAGTTTTAGGTTGAATAACTCACTAAACAAACGACTCGCTTTACTTCATAACTAATTTAGTTTTCTAAAGTAGAAATTATAAACGACCTGACATAAAGACACTATAGGGGCCGTGAATAACGGAGATTATAACTTAAGGTTTATGATGGAACCCCTGTACGGGACAACACTTATAGTTCCATCTTCCATTCACAAAAATAACGACAATGTTTTTGTCTCATTTAATTGTTTTTATAATAACAACGTCCCCCGGATGAATTAAGTCGGGGTTTTTTATGTCGTTGTTATTTGCTATTTCAGGATAAAGATAAGGATTATTCAGGTATCGCTGTGCTAACCCCCACAATGTATCCCCATCGATAACATTATGCTTTACCGTATGTGTAAAAACCGAGATCGGTTCCGCGCTATTATTCAGAGATGGAGCAGATACTTCTTCTGCTGTAGAATGCTTATCCCCATCTGATCCGTTATATCGCCTTACTTCAATACTGACCTTCTCTGACTTAATAATCAGCACAACGGGAGAGGATTTTTCAATAACGATATTTTGATTTTCACGCTCGTAAAGGCCCGCCGACTCAAGGTCTGATACATTAGAGGATTCTGACACCAGTATGTCACTATCCGAATTTTCAGTCCCGTAAAAAATAACAATACCGCCCAAAAGTAAAACAGTAATAGCTGCAGCATATAAAACAGGCTTATTTTTTTTAAGTGAAACTCGCCCTCCCTCTTTTTCGGAAATATCAAGTTGTAAATTATAATTATCATCACGGAACGAATACGCCGCGTGTTCGTTTATCACCATTTCGCTTTCTTGTTCGTCTTCGGTTTTTGACCTGCTATTATCAGAATCCCCTTCGGGCACAATGAAATCGTCAACGTTAAAATCCTTATCTTCAACACGCCCCGCTATAATATCGCTAGCTTCACTAGCTGAAATATCAGGTAAAACAATATCATCAGTTTCTTCGTTATCGCTTACCAGCAAGTTTATATTTATTGGGTCTTGTTCTGGTACCCCTTCGATTTCGGATATATTAGGTTCAATTTTTTGAGCCTCTAAACTTTCACCTCCTAAACTTTCACTTTCTAAACTTTCACTTTCTAAACTTTCATTTTCCAAACAATCGACTTCTAAACCATCATCTTCTAAATTTTCCACGTCTAAATTATCAGCTTCCAATCCATCGATTTCTGCGCTATCGATTTCCGGAAAGTCAATTTCGTTATCCGTTTCGCTAACAACTTCATTCGTTATATTGGAGTCTTTCTCACCATCAATTTCGTTACCCTGAATAGATGAAGCATCTAATTCGCTAACATTAAGATTATCTGTTTCTATATCGTTTCCGATTACTGGCTCGTTGAACGTTTCATCATTTGCACACGCAGAAGAAATTACCGGAATATTTTCCTCTTTTCCGTCAGCGCCACTGAATAAGTCTCGAGATGCGTTTAAAAGATACTTTAAACTGGTGAAATAGACATGCTCCCCACCCACATCTGCCAGTTTATATGAGTCACTAGAAAATAACTTTTGAATTTCAGATGGAGACAAATCGGAGTTTTCGTTAATACTGTCAACCAAAAAGGCCACTGCCTTATCTTCGTCTAAATGTATCACCAATAAAACGGGGTTTTGCTCGCCTGTAGATTCCGCTAATTTGAATTTTATTCTAAGGTCTACCAGGCTTGTAGACTTTCCCTGATGGATAAAAGCCCCCATGGCATAATCCGGGGTAAGGGGAAGCTTGGCGGCTGGTCGAAGCGCCATAATACTTTGTACTTCTAAAGAGGATAGACCAATAGTTAACGGCCCTATTGCACAGATAAGAACAGAATCCGTATTCTCTTTAACTAGTGCATTCATAACTAACCCTTAATATGAAAATACGCAGAAAAATCCGCTATTCATTAGGTAGCTAGTCGTCTAAAACCCATTTATTTCCACATTTAAAAGGAAAACCTGATATATACCTCGCACTTTTATAGGAAAATTGACACATTTACCCTATAAATAATGAACACCCAAATATGATCATAATAATTTGATTTGTGAGAATTTTTGTATTTAGTTAAGCCTGAGCTATATTATAAATAACAACTTTAATCAGGAAAATTCATCTATGCTTCGTCTTCTTCTCCTATTCATTTCTGTCTCTTTACTCGGCGCCTGCGCTATATCTAAAGATATCGCTTATGATCTACCTTCAGGTGTTCTTGAAGGGCCAGAGACAACCGGTGAACGCTTTAAATTAAATACCGCCTATGCAATTGCCAGCGCACACCGGCCAATGGCTGGAAGTGTGGAGGTCAATACCGTAAGCGGTTCAATCACAGAAAAAGATACTTTAGATAAATCATACTCCAGCATTTTTCGTGTAGATCTCGGCCTTACCTCTCGTATCGATTTAAAATCGGATAATATGCTGAGCCTCGGTGATGTTGGCCCAAATCTCTACGGGGTCAAGATACAATTACTCGGTGACTCAGCATTACATAAAACCAAAGGGCTTAAATGGGCAGCCCTTTTTAAGGCAGGTAAAAATGACTGGAAAACTACTTTTTCAGTTAGTGGAAATACGGGAAGTATTAATATCGATATTCTAGCGATGGAGGCTGCATCTATCTTAGGGTATCGTTATTCTAATAAATGGCTCGCCTACACAACTCAAGTATATAGAAAGGTAACGGCTGACAGCCATTCTACCGCTTTGCAGACTAAATCATACGATGCAGAAATTTCATCAAGAAGTTTTAGTTTACTAGTCGGCACTGAATACACACGCAATAAAAATTCTCAGGTTCGCATGGAAACCGGTCTTGTGCACACACTAATGATTAGACCTAACATTTCTATGACGTCACCTTATTTTGGCATTGTCTTTAATAGAACCTGGTTTTGATCTCTCTGGAACTAATCTACTCCATATAATTACACCCACATAACCGACGATGATTAACCTTAGTCGTTATAGCAACGAGCGTTCATTTTCATTGCGACTCCCCCACTAGTAGCAGATAATAGACTGCCTATTTATTGCGTGAAACTTTAATATAACGGGAACAATATGCTAGAGACAGTACAGAGTAGTTTGATTAATTATGGCCTAAATGCAGAGTTTGCTGACATTACAGCGCGGCTTGTAACGATACTTTTCATTATTACTCTTAGTTTACTTGGTAATTTTATCGCAAAAAACTGGATACTGCGCACATTAAGCAAAATTATCAACAAAACTCAAACATCATGGGATGATACACTGCTCGAAACACAGGTATTAAATCGTCTGGCACATTTTGCTCCAGCACTTATTTTGTATTCACTGATTCACATTCCTCTTACTACTTACGATTTAGCTATTCAAGTTATTAATAACTTGATACTCATTTATATAATAATACTTAGCACTCGTCTAATTGATGCACTGCTTAATGCCGTTACCGAAATATTTCGTGTTAACGATGTATCCAAACAAATTCCTATTAAAAGTTTCACGCAAATATTAAAAATTATTGCGTATTTTATTGGTGCTGTTTTAATTGTTGCGATAGTGCTTAATAAGACACCAGTTTATCTACTCAGTGGTTTAGGTGCATTAACAGCCGTATTATTATTGATTTTCAAAGATACTATCCTGGGCTTTGTCGCCGGCGTTCAACTAATGGCTAATAGAATGGTCGCACGTGGTGACTGGATTGAAATGCCAAAACACGGTGCAGATGGTGACGTACTTGATGTCACACTCACCACTGTCAAAATACAAAACTGGGATAAAACCATCACCACCATTCCTACTTATCAGTTAATTAGTGAGTCATTTAAAAATTGGCGCGGCATGAGTGACTCTGATGGTCGTCGTATTAAACGTGCATTAAACATCGATTTGCAATCAATCCGATTTTTAGATGACACCCTTCTTCAACATTTAAAAAAGATTCAATTCATCACTGACTACTTACAACAAAAAGGAATCGATGTAGACCAATACAATAAAAAAATAGGAATTGACTCATCAAGTAAAGCAAATGGCCGGAACCTCACCAATATAGGTTGCTTTCGCGCTTATGTCCTTGCTTACTTAAAGGGTCACCCAATGATCAATCAGGAAATGACGTTATTAGTGAGACAACTAGCCCCTGCTGACAACGGCATTCCTATTGAAATATATGTTTTTTGCAAAGATAAGAATTGGGGTAACTATGAAAACATCCAGGCGGATATATTTGATCACTTACTCGCAGTTTTAACTGAATTTGATTTGTCCGTTTTCCAAAATCCAACAGGGCATGATTTTAGTAAACTGACGAGAAACTAATCCATAACCAAAAACAATAGTGGTTAAAAACTAAGTCGCAGTAAAAGTACGACTGCTGCGACATTCCCTCTCCTTGATTGAAACGACACTTACAATACTAGTATCCGCCCATAATTCGGTATAATTCCATCAATACGAAAAAAAACAAGTTAGCCCACCAACCTTTTGATATTAATAACATTTATTAAATAAAACCAAAAAATAGCTACTGTTTATCATCTAAAAGACAAGCAGCATTATACTAAGGAATATTTTCCAAATAAGTTAAGTTTTTCATTGAATAAGTCGACATACCAATACGTCCAAACGATTTATGAGACAGTTAATGAAAAAACAACAAGGTTCACGAATAAGAAAGTTTGCGCTTTTTCGTAGCCCGCGCACCAGTTTGCTCAGCCGATTAATTTATGCCTGCCTTGGTTTTGGCCTGTTTATGGGAGCTGTATTTCCTTTTTACGCCTATTTCTTCGTTGATTGGAAACCGGGAATGTTGCCCTGGTTCGTTGTGGGTTGTATAGGCGCTGGCCTTACAATTGGATTTGCGAATTTTTATATGGTTAACCAAATTATTGTGAAACCACTACGTCAGTTAAGGGATATTGCGACAGCCGTTTCAGAAAAGGATTTAACAGCAACGTGTAACATTAAAAGTGATGATGTTATTGGTGATATCTCTGATAGCACAAATTCAATGTTATGGATGTTTGAGAGTATTGTTAAAGAAGTTTCCTCGCGGACGTCCACTATGGCACAGTCTTCATTTTCTGTTTCTAGTTTTACACTTGCCGTATTAGAAAATGCAATCAATCAACAAGATGAGTCAAAAACATCCTCACAACAAATATTGTTAATGCTTCAAGGTGTTACTGATATAAATAATAGTGCTGTTGCTGCGGCTACTAATGCAACCGAAACAGAAAATAGTGCTAGTCAGGGTGGCAATGAATTACAGGAATCAATGAAATCTATTGCTGACTTAGCAAATGAGTTAGATGCAGCGTCAACTACAATGACAGCACTAGAAAAACGAAGTGATTCCGTTGGTGAGGTAGTGAAGGTAATTGGTGGAATAGCGGAACAAACAAATTTATTAGCTTTAAATGCGGCCATTGAAGCAGCCCGTGCTGGCGAACAAGGCAGGGGCTTTGCTGTTGTTGCTGATGAAGTACGCACATTGGCCTCCCGAACACGGGATTCAACTCAAGAAATTCAGTCAATGATTGAAGAATTGCAACGAGAAACAAAAATAGCAGTCACCAGCATGAAGGGAGCGAAAGAAACAGCTCATCACAACACTGAAACCGTCTCATCTGTTGCCACAAAACTATTAGGTATTATCGATGCTGTGGCAAATATTGCTACAACAAATCGGCAGATAGAATCAGCCTCTGCAGAACAAAAACAATCAAATGAAACTGTTAATGCATCAGTTCAAAATATATTAAATATGTCAGAGTCTGTTGTGTCGGACGCGAATAAATCATTAAAAGAAGTCAATCAACTTATTGACCTAACGGGTGAATTACAGGAAATGATTGGCGAATTTAAGCTTAAGGGTTAGGTTGCAAGGCCTAACTTTTCACATAGCAAATAAAACTCGGAATAATCTAGAGTTGGCGCCGCATTATTCCAGGTTGTAGGCTTGCTCTCCTGAACTTTTTGACACGATGAATCTACCGCCAGCCTACATACCTATGCGCCAATAAACACAACAATAAACACAACAACAAAAAGAACTCCGGTTCCGGCTATTTTATCGCTCTACACTTGTCTCAAGTGCAGTCACGATTACATTAATCTTTCTTTGCGGCCTTTTTCTTAGCCACTTTTTTCTTAGCGGCGACTTTCTTGGCAACGACTTTTTTCGCAACTGCTTTTTTCTTCGCTACTTTTTTCGGCGGCTCACTGACCACCCATGTATTACCCACAAAAGTGGCTTCCCAGCCTGTTGCTTTGCCGTCTTCTTCTGTCATGACATACTGTTCTTTTGTCTTGCGACGAAAGCGTATTACGGTATCACGACCTTTGTTGTCTTTTACTGGCGCATCACATAAGTATAGGTGCTTTGGATCAAGTTCTGCCTGATGAGGTAAAATTTCTCTCACCAACGGTGGGCGTGTTTCGCGTGATTTTGGAAAAGCACTAGATGCGAGAAAAATACCTGCCGCACCATCACGTAATACAAAGTAACCGTCAGATTTTTCACAAGGTAACTCGTTCATGTGAACGGGATCTGCTTTTGGTGGTGCAACTTCGCCACTGCGTAATAACTTGCGCGTATTTTTACATTCTTCGTTAGTACAACCAAAATATTTACCAAATCGTCCAGTTTTGAGCTGCATGTCGGCGGTGCATTTATCACATTCAACCACGGGACCTTCGTAGCCTTTGATACGAAAGGTGCCGCTTTCAACTTCATAACCCGTGCAATCTGGGCTGTTACCACAAATATGCAGCTTACGTGTTTCGTCAATAAGATAGCTGTCCATAGCAACATCACATTTTGGGCAGCGGCGACGCTTAAGCAAGGCTCGCGCTTCGCTTTCTTCATCAGCGTCAGCATCAACCGCTTCATCACCTGAAATTAAGTTCATGGTGGTTTTACAGCGTTCTTTCGGTGGCAAGTTGTAACCTGAGCACCCAAGAAACACACCTGTCGCACCTGCTCGAATTTGCATATGACGACTACAGGTCGTGCATTCAAGATCGGTTGCAATGGGGTCATTACCACGCATACCGTTTTCATCACTATCTGCACGCGTTAACTGCGATGTGAAATCCTCATAAAAAGCATCAAGCACATCGTGCCAATCGCTCTTGCCAGTCGCAATTGCATCCAGTTTTTCTTCCATCTTGGCAGTAAAACTGTAATCAAGTAATTCACCAAAATTTTCAACTAAGCGCTCGGTTACAATATCGCCGATCTTTTCCGCATAAAAACGACGGTTTTGCACAGTCACGTAACCACGATCTTGAATGGTTGAAATAATCGCGGCATAAGTTGATGGACGACCAATGCCTCGTTTTTCCAATTCACGTACCAGCGATGCCTCACTAAACCGAGCTGATGGTTTAGTGAAATGCTGAGACGGGTCTAGTTGATTTAAACTCAACACATCACCTTCGGCAACTGCCGGCAGGATAATGTCATCTTTACCTTTTGATTGTGGTGGCTGTACTTTTGTCCAACCTTCAAATATCACTACTCGACCCTTGGTGCGCAGTTCAAATCCAGCAGCATCAACAGTGATAGTCGTCACATCAAACTTGGCCGCCGGCATTTGACAAGCAACAAACTGACGCCAGATGAGCTCATAAAGCCGAATAGCATCATCATCAACCTTTTCCAGGTCAGATTTCATGGTATACACATTCGAAGGTCGTATGGCTTCATGCGCCTCTTGAGCACCTTCTTTACTACTGTATGCAATCGGATTTTCAGGTAAATAATCTTTACCGTATTTTTTTTCAATAAACTCTCGTGCAGTTGCTACAGCTTCAGCACTCAAATTGGTTGAATCTGTACGCATGTAAGTGATGTAACCAGCTTCATAAAGTCGCTGTGCCATCATCATTGTTTTCTTGACGCCGAAATTTAATCGCGTGCTAGCAGCTTGTTGTAATGTTGAGGTGATAAAAGGTGCTTTGGGCTTGCTGGATGAGGGTTTTGTTTCGCGCTTTACAATGTTGTAATCAGCTGACTGCAAAATAGCCAATGCTGTATCTGTTTCTTCTTTACTTGTCGGTCGAAAATTTTCATCATTTTGTTTCATTACCTGCATACGCAAGTCTTCGCCCGATTGCTTACCGGAAGCTGGCGTAGTTAAATCAGCGTACACATCCCAATATTCATCAGGGTTAAACGCGTGAATTTCACGCTCACGTTCAACGACTAGTCGTACTGCAACAGATTGCACTCGACCGGCAGAAAGACCTCGTGCTAGCTTTTTCCATAATAGCGGTGACAGCATATAACCAACAACACGGTCAAGAAAACGTCGTGTTTGTTGTGCGTTGACCTGATCCTGATCAAGTACAGTTGGATTAGCAAACGCGTCTTGAATGGCTGTTTTGGTAATTTCATTAAAAACAACGCGTTTAAATTCTACATTTTTATCGCCAATTGCCTGAGTAAGGTGCCATGCAATGGCTTCCCCCTCTCTATCCAAATCCGTTGCGAGATAGATAGTGTCGGCGTTTTTTGCCAGCTTTTGCAGCTCTGCAACTACTTTTTCTTTACCGGGCATAATCTCGTAATGCGCGTCCCAATTATTCTCTGGGTCTATCCCCATTCGATTAACCAGTGCGATTTTTGAGCGCGCCAACTTGGCTTTTTCGCGTTTAGCGGGCGTCATTTTCTTTGCTTCAACTGCCAGCTTAGCGCGTGCCTTTGGGTCCATAGCCGAAGCGGCCGATGCACTACCGCTAGTAGGTAGATCGCGAATATGACCGACACTGGACTTCACAATAAAATCCTTACCCAGGTATTTATTAATAGTCTTTGCCTTTGCAGGTGACTCGACTATAACCAGTGATTTTCCCATATTTGTATCTATTTCCAGTTTATTAAATGAAAGCCGCTGTATGTCGGCATTTCTGCGGCGCTATTTTATACGCTTTAACACCACTTGCAGTCAAGGACTACACATGGCTCACCGTATTTTATAACGCGTTTTGTTTTGGCTTTCCCAAATAACCGTTAGGTAATGGCGCTGACGGAGGAATCTGATGTGGGCAAAAAACAACCATATTGATTGCGATTTACTCACAAAACAGCACTAGGGTAAAACAATGTATAAATCAGATCCAGCCCCACAGGCACAAACAATAACAAATATAACTCAAGTTTCGATATCTAAATTTGTTGTGACTACTCAGCGTATTCATCTTTTACCTCATATCTGCGTTGTTTTCGTACTCAATCGGTCACATATTTTTTTCCATCTGTCAGTAGCTCTTCATCCGTAGCTATCTGCACCCACAAGCGGTTCTCAGCACCTCTGAGACCAGTTCAGATAATTCACGCTAATAATCACTACTCGCCCATCCAACGACATATGAAAAAATGACGCTTACCTAAACAAATGCCTTTTTTATTTAACTCAAGGACTCATAACGAATAGCTTGCCACTCTTCATGCTGGAAATAAAGTACCTGGCTTATTTTCGTTTAGCCAAGGAACTACTGACTTACTGCCAGAATATAGAAGAAGAATGCTTAGGACTAAATTGCTTCTGTAAAGTTCATTACCGGAAATTAACACCAAAATAATCTTTCACATCTCACACTCTACCGCTTTCGAAATATGCCTATATGACTCCATCATGACATTTAACCCTCTTATATACCGTGCAATTTTTCTAAGCTCTATCTTTTATTTCAAATTCAAAATCTGAAGTTCGCACAATACCCAAAGCCAGTTCGAGATACTGATCCGGTAGTGCTATTAATTTGCGCTTGGTAAGATCCAGCCAGGCCCCATCAACGGTCACAGTCGCCGCAACCTTTCCTTCATCTTTAAAAAACTCATGAAAAAACGTCCAGCGCGAACCATCAGGCCGCATTCGTTTTAACTTGACGTTAACTCTAATTCTGTCATCCATCCCAATCTCACGAAGAAAGAGTGCTTCTTCACGAAATAAAACTGGACCAATTTTCAAACTGGATAAAGTAATAACATCCATACCAATTTTTTTTAACAGTTGTACACGTAAATGAGCTGCATAGTCGTAATAGGCCGAATGACGCATATGTTGATTAGCATCTATATCAGCCCACCTTACATCAAATGATAAGTCCAGCGCCTCCACAGGCCACCCTCCTTTAAATATTGATAACAAAATATAAAACCAATGAATTACTACAATGAAACATCATAGTCAGAAACATTTACGCTATGCAAGAGATAGAAATATTGAAAACTGCAAGAAGAGCCCTACAGATTAATTTTACAGAATGACGAACTACTTTAAAGCAAAATCTGCCAGCCAAATAATTTGACTAGCAGATTTAAGTCATAAAACTAATTTACTACTTTTATATAAAATCAGATGTAGTTTTCACGTTCGCTTCCACTACGACTGAATTATTAATAATGAAATCGATTGCTTAAACAGTCTCGGCGGTATCTAAATCAGACTGACAAGTAAGACCTAACGTATAAGTAACAGTTTCCAAATACAACTTATTTTATAGGATAAGTCACACTGCCTAATTGCTTATTTGATGGACCATTAATAGTTTGGGGGTCTATTAATAGTGGCAGTAGTTGGCGACCAAAGAGCCTGTCCAGTCGCTTCTAAAAAGGTAAGATAAACCCTCAGGTCAAACTCCAATTGGTGATAGTCCGGCTCCATATGCCTGCACAGTCGATAGAAGTTTTTGTTATGGTCGGACTCCTTAATGTGTGCGAGTTCGTGAACAACTATCATTCTCAAAAACTCTATGGGCATATCTTTAAACATCGTCGCCACGCGAATCTCACGCTTGGCTTTTAGCTTTCCACCCTGCACCAGTGATTTACTGGTATGTGTACCCAGTGCTTCATGGGTGATATGCAATTTACTATCAAAGGCGACCTTGCTAAGTTGCCCAGCATTACGCAAATACATCGCCTTGAGCTCCGACACATAGTCATAAAGTGCCCGGTCAGTGCGCACGGCATGCACAAGGGGATATTTCTGCAATAAATTGTCGGCCAGCAGTCCTCGCTCGATTAACTGCCGAGCTTGCAATACCAGCGTATCGGGATATCCTGAAAGGTAATTTGGTGATAATTTAGGGCGCATAAGGGGGGGGCTTGAACTT